>Ga0182027_10001223_pt1 | contig 42945 bp, 25 predicted proteins | sample 712E1DmetaG_FD_121300 | JGI IMG/M metagenome (GOLD analysis project Ga0182027, IMG submission 121300) | Permafrost microbial communities from Stordalen Mire, Sweden - 712E1D metaG (Illumina Assembly) | ecosystem: Environmental > Terrestrial > Soil > Wetlands > Permafrost | place: Sweden...
GGTGGCGACCGGGATGACCAATGCGCGGCTCGGCGTTGGTCCGATCCGGCCCGACGGAGGTTTCTTCTATGTCGCCCGCAACGAGATTGGATGGATCAGCAAGGCCGCCGGTACCTACGCCGCCGAGCGCATTCCCGTGAAGGACCTCGGCGACGTCTACAACGCGGTGGATGACTCCGCGGGTTCCGTTTGGGTCGAGTTGGGCGTTGCCCGCGTCGGGCGGATAGAATTCGCCCAGGGAAACCCAAAGATCCGGATTTTTGGCATTGAGGAAGGACTGACCGATGCTTGGGCGAACATTTTTGTCTTGGACGGAATCATCCGATGCTCCGCGTCGGGTCATCTGCTGCGTTTCGACAGCCGAACCCAGCGATTCTCCGATGACCGCGAATTAATCCGCCAAGTCCCGGCCCTGGCGAACTGCGCCGGCCGGCCAATCCGCGACGCTTCCGGACGCCTTTGGTTCGCTGCGATGGGCAATGTTCATGTCATCGATGACCGCCACCCGGGAAAAAGCCCCGCCGCCGCCGTGCCATTGGGTTTCGAGCCGACTGAATTCACCGCGGAAGCCAATGGCGTGGTCTGGATGCAATCCCGCGAACATCTGGTCCGATTTGATCCAGGGGTGCCAAATCCTCCGTCCCTGCCACTACGCGCCGAGATCACCTCGGTGCAATTGACCACCAGCAACCGCCGCCTGTACGCACCGGGCGCGGCGCTGCCACCGCTCCCGTATTCCGACAACTCGCTGGTGGCGTATCTCGCCGCTCCAGCCAGTCCCTTCGGCGCGCCAGTCAGTTTCGAGGTGATGCTCGAGGGCGCTTCCGACCAGTGGGTCTCAACGGGCACCGTCGGTTCCGCATCGTTCAACCATCTGAAGGAAGGCAATTACGTCTTGCGGGTACGACCGATGGCGGGAGGGACGCCGGGCGCCGAGGCCCGACTGGCCTTCACGGTCAACCCGCCCTGGTTTCGGACCAAGCTGGCGTGGGCGCTCTACATCGCTTCCGCCGTGGGCCTGATCCTGCTGGTAGCCTGGCTAATGTCGTACCTTGAATGTCGTGAGATGGTGCGCCTTGAGCGGGTGGTGGCCGAACGCACTGGGGAGTTGCATGCCTCCAACGCCCAACTTGGACGCCAGATCGAAGAGAACCTGGAAAAGACGACCGCGCTCGCCGCCAGCGAGGATCGTTACCGCCAGCTGAACGCCGAACTCGAAGACCGCGTGGCCAAACGCACGGCCGAACTCGGCGCCATCAACGTCGAATTGCAGATCGCCAAGGAGTCCGCCGAAACCGCCGACCGCGCCAAGAGCGCTTTCCTGGCCACCATGAGCCACGAGATCCGCACTCCGATGAACGGCGGCATCGGCATGGGCCACCTGTTGCTGGAAACCCCGCTGTCCCCCGAACAACGCGACTTCGCCCAAACGTCGATCAACAGCGGGGAAAATTTGCTGACCATCCTGAATGACGTGCTGGACTTTTCCAAGATCGAGGCCGGCAAGCTGAGCCTTGAGTCGATCGATTTCGACCTACAGGAACAGCTCGAGCGTACCCTGGACCTGCAATCCGAAGCCGCCCGTAAGAAAGGCCTGGAGCTGGCGCTTGATTTCGATCCCGCGGCGCCCGCCCGGGTCAACGGTGATCCCGTGCGGCTGCGGCAAATCCTCCTTAACCTGCTCGGCAATGCCGTCAAGTTCACGGAACACGGCGAGGTCATTGTCCGGGTGGTCGCCCTGGAATCCAAGCTCCCCGGCGTCCGCCTGCGTTTCGAGGTGGCGGACACCGGCATCGGCATCACCCCGGAAGTGCAGCGCCACCTCTTCCAGCGATTCGTGCAGGCCGACAGTTCCACCACCCGGAAATTCGGCGGCACCGGCCTCGGCCTCGCCATCTGCCGGCGCCTGGTGGACTTGATGCACGGCGACATCGGCATCGAAAGCAGCCCCGGCAAAGGGTCGACGTTCTGGTTCGTCGCCGAATTCGGTCCCGCCGCTCCGGCGCCCGCCCCGACCGATTCGGAGATTCCCCTCGAACGGCGCCGCATCCTGGTGGTTGACGACAATGCGACCAACCGGAAGTTCCTCCATCACGCGCTCGAGCGCTGGAAAGTCCGGCACGAGACGGTCGACTCCGCGGACGCCGCCATGCGGGAACTTCGCCGCGCCGCCGGGGGAGACGCGTATGAGCTCGTGCTGCTCGACCGCCACATGCCTGGCACGGACGGACTCACGCTTGCCCGGATGATCGCGGGCGATCCCGGTCTGGGCGGCCCGCTGCTCGCACTGATCAGTTCCGACGGCGAGCGCCTGACACCAGCCCAGTTGAAGGAATTCGGTCTCGCCGCCTGCGAATTCAAACCGCTCCCGACCACGCGTCTGCGCGAGCTCATTCTTCGCCTGCTCACCAAGCCATCGTCACGCCCGGCGCCGCAACCGGCCGCCGCCGCGCCCGCGTCCCCCGTGATAACCGGAGCGCCGCGCATCATCGTCGCCGAGGACAACCGCGTGAACCAAAAGGTTGCCCTGCAATACCTCAAGAACGCCGGCTTCGCCGCCACCGTGGTCGCAAATGGTCAGGAGGCCATCGATGCCCTTCGTCAGTACCCCTACGAACTCGTATTGATGGATGTCCAGATGCCCGTGCTGGACGGAATGGAGGCCACCCGACGCATCCGCCAGGCCCAGGCAGCCCGGGAGCCCGGTTTCGCCAGGGAAATCCGCATCGTCGCGATGACCGCCAACGCCATGGCGGGCGACCGCGAACTCTGCCTCGCCGCCGGAATGGACGACTACACCCCCAAACCGCTCACACCCAGTGGTATCAAGATCGTGCTGGAAAACCACTTGCGATCCTCCGGCGATCTTCCTCGGCAATCGACGGCCTGACCCGGGCTTGGCCCCTTTTCCGAGCACCACTCGTCCTGGCTTCGCGGTCCGGCAGGCGGCGGGGGATCTCATGCTCCCGATGGGGTCCCGCAGAATTTCTTCGACTGGCCGCCCGTCCTCCGCCCTCCTCCCTGTTGCACATGAAGATCTGTTTATTTGGCATCACCGGCATCCCGCTGGGGAAACACAACGTCAAGGACGCCCGGCTCGATCAGATCCACAAGCTGGTCGAGGCGAAGAAAAAAACGTATGTCCAGGTGGACATTACAGGCGAAGAGGAGGTCGTCACCGCCGACGCGATCGCCGCTTCCGATTCCGGCCGGCTGGACGTTATTCTGCGGGACCTCGAATTCGTCGAGAACCGGCTGGCGCGCGAACCGGAGGAACCGGAGAAATCGGTGCTGCACAAGATCAAGGCCGCATTGGAGGGTGAACAGCTCGTTTCCGCAGCGGGATTGACTCCGGCCGAATTACAAGCCGTGGCCGCACATGCCTTTCTGTCAGCGAAGCCAGTCGTCGTGGCGGGACCGGCTGAAGTCGCGGCTTTTGACGAGTTTCTTGTCCGGGTTCTGGCCGAGAGCGGATATGTCAGTTACCTGACCGTGGGCGGCCCGGAAAACCGAGCGTGGCTCATCAAGAAAGGCGCGACCGCCCAGGAGGCCGCCGGAGCCATCCATACCGACATCCAGAAAGGCTTCATCCGCGCCGAAATCATCAGCTTCGCCGACTGCACGGCCGCGGGAGGCGAGACGCAGGCCAAGCACGCGAACAAACTCCGCCTGGAGACGAAGCAGTATGTCGTCCAGGACTACGATCTGGTCAATTTCCGGTTCAACAAGTAGTCGGGTCAGGCGATGGTGGCGCCGGGGTCGCGTTCCGGGAACAGGGCGAGCAGGCCGGCGGCGGTGGCGGGGCAGAGGCCCCGCTCGGTGATGAGTCCGGTGAGCAGCCGGGCGGGCGTCACGTCGAAACCGTAGTTGGCCCCCCGTGTATTCTCAGGACAGATACGCACGGTCCGCACCTCGCCGTCCGGGGCCAGTCCTTCCATGAACCGCACCTCCTCCTCGCCGCGCGATTCGATGGGAATCTCCCGGACCCCGTCGCGCCGCGACCAGTCGATCGTGCTCGCCGGCAGCGCCACATAAAACGGCACGCCGTTATCGGCCGCCGCGAGGGCCTTCAAGTACGTGCCGATCTTGTTCGCGGCGTCGCCCTGGCGCGTCACGCGATCCGCTCCCACTAGACAAAGATCGACCAAGCCGTGCTGCATGAGATGGCCGCCGGCATTGTCGGGAATCAGCGTGTGGGGCACGCCGTGCTCGCCCAGTTCCCAGGCCGTCAACTTGGCCCCTTGGTTGCGCGGCCGCGTCTCGTCCACCCAAACGTGCACCGGCAAACCCGCGTTGTGCGCCGCATAGATGGGCGCCGTGGCCGTGCCGTGGTCCACACACGCCAGCCAGCCCGCGTTGCAATGGGTCAGAACATTCACGGGCGCCCCACCCTTGCGCGCCGCGATCTCCTGGATCAGCCTCAGGCCGTGCCGGCCGATGGCGGCGCAAGCCGCGACATCCTCGTCGCAAATGCGCTGCGCCTCCTCGCGCAGGCGCACCCGGGCCTGCTCGGAAGACGCGCACGCCCGTCCGACAGCCAGCATGCGTTCCACCGCCCATGCCTGGTTCACGGCGGTCGGCCGCGTCGACTCCAACTCCCGCGCGGCGTCTTTCAGCCGGATGAGCCAGTCCCCGGCGCCGTCAGGTCCGGACGGCTGGATCGCCAGTGCCATTCCCCACGCCGCCGCCGCTCCGATCAGTGGCGCTCCACGCACGTGCATCTCCCGGATCGCCTCCGCCATTGCGCGGACCGACCGGATCTCCTCAACGACAAACCGATGCGGCAATGGCCGTTGGTCGATGATGCGGACCAACCCAGTCGCCACAGGATCCGGCCAGATGGTGCGATAGGGAATGCCGTTGATTTTCATGGTTCACGGCAGAACCTAGTGACTGGCGATCGGGCCGGCAACCGCAACCTGCAACCTGCCCGCTCCGCCTTTTGTCCGCCGGCCCGATGACCGGCAGCCCCGCGCTCCGCCGGTCACCGTCCTCGGCTCGTGCAAGGATGGTTGCGCTCTGCCGCGAAGTCCTTTTGATTTGATGGATTATTAATCCGCTCTCATCGCCCAAGCAGAAGACGGTATCCTCCCTGGGCTGGTTGCTCGTTCGCTTCGACTGGTGGCGCCCATGGAGGTATAGGTTTCGCCGCGAACTGTGCGAAGCCACGGCCTTTCGCTCGAACCGCCTGGCCGACTACTGGCATTTTCTGGCTCGATTTGCCCACCAACCGCGGACCATCGGAGCCATTGCGCCCAGCTCGGCGCGCTTGGCCCGAACAGTGCTCGATCACTGCGTTTTAGGCAGCGCCCAGACCGTGGTGGAACTGGGAGCGGGCAGTGGGGCGATCACCAGTTTGATTCTGCGACGCCTTCGACCGGGAGCGAACTTCATTGCGTTGGAGATCGACCCTTTGCAGGCGAAGCGTCTGCGAAAACGGTTTCCGGATCTCATCGTTTGCTGCGAGTCCGCCGAGAATCTCGGCGCGTGCCTGGCCCGGCATGGGTGCGTATCCGCCGATTGCATCGTCAGTGGGCTGCCCTGGGGCAACATGAGCCCGCCCGTTCAGGATCGAATCATGGGCGAGGTGGTCGCGGCGCTGAGACCTGGAGGGAGATTCTGTGGCTTTGGGTACCTTCACGCGAGTTGGTTCCCGTCTTCCCGCAAATTCCGCCAGCGCCTGCTGGACCAGTTCTCCCGCGTCCGGGTCAGCCCGGTCATCTGGCGTAACCTGCCCCCCGCGTTCGCCTTCTCCTGCGCTTAGGTGAAATGACGCAGGGCGCGCCCACGTTCCAACCCGCGCCCGGACCCGGCCGGGGAGCGAATTTCCGTTCGCTTTCAACGCAAATGCGAATTATCGTCTAATTCATACTCATCGGTAATGTCCCCTTCAGGAAGATTCAGACCTCAGCGCATGCTCCCACCGCACGCCCGGAAGCCCGAAGAAGCGGACGCTGCGAGTCCACGGGGCGGGAACTGCCAGGTTCCTTCTGGGACAATTTCCTCAGTCCGTCACACCACCGCAGTACTAAGTGCACTATGAACAAACCAAATAAAGTCATCTCCTGGTACGGTTGGCTCCCCGATCTGCCGGACCAACGCGACCAGCTCTATGCCGCCATTGCCGCGCCGCCAAAAAAGCTCCCGAGCGCGATGGACTTGCGTCCCGGCTGCTCAAGTGTCGAGGATCAGGGGCAGTTGGGCAGTTGCACCGCCAACGCCCTGGCCGGCGGGCTTGAATTCCTCGAAAAAAAGGCCGGCAAACCGGCGATCGATCTCAGTCGCCTGTTCATCTATTACAATGAGCGCGGGATTGAAGGCAACGTCGCCCAAGACGCGGGAGCGCAGCTGCGCGACGGGATCAAAACGCTCGCCAAACAGGGCGTCTGCGCGGAGAAGGCGTGGCCTTACGTGATCAGCAAATTCGCGGTGAAACCGCCGGCTTCCTGTTACCGCGATGGACTCAAGCACGAGATCACCTCGTACCATCGCATCGTGACCTTGTTGGACATGAAGAAGTGCCTGGCGGAAGGTTATCCGTTTGTCTTCGGCTTCACCGTGTATGAGAGCTTTGAATCGCCGGCGGTCGCCAAAACCGGGGTGCTCAATCTGCCCGCACCCAAGGAGAAATCCCTGGGTGGTCATGCCGTCTTGGCGGTGGGCTACAACGACGCGACGAAACGGTTTCTCATCCGCAATTCGTGGGGCACCGATTGGGGCCTGCAGGGCTATTTTACGATGCCCTACGACTATCTCGACAATCGCAATCTATCGGACGACTTCTGGACGATCCGCGTGCTGGAGCTGTAGCGCGTTGTCGCGGGCTTTGCTGAGGCCGGTCCGGGGTCGACGAGCCAGCCCTGTATCCAATGGCAGCATCGTGGTTGGCGATCGTGTCTGATGTCGTCCCCGTGGTGGTGCGCGTTGTCCCCAACGCGCTCAGGGCGGCTTGTGGACAAGCCGTTCCACCATCGTTGCATTGTTCCGGCTCAATCCAGACTTGAAAGCAATCTAAACCACCCGGCACGGGAGCAGCGCGGCGTCCTGCATCCCGTGGATGATTTTTTTGTCGGGCGGGCAGAAGGTGGCGAGCGCTCCCGCCAGCTTCGCCACCCCGTCGTGCTCGAAGTAATAGGGACAGAGCCGGAGTCGGCCCGCCTCCAGGGAAGCCACGGGCGGCGCCCCGCTTCCCGCGTCCTGCCGATAGACGAGATGGTGGACACGGCGCGGTTTCCGGTACTCCTGGAGCACGTGCAGGTGGGTCGGCGCCAGACGGAGCGCGCGCTCAATGCCCGCCTGCCAGTCCTCGCGCGAGCAGTCACTGCCGAGAACGACGCTTCGCGCACCCCAGGCTGTCTCATGGAAGCCGCTGATCTTGACGATCAACTCCCGTTCCTTCTGCGAGGCGTGGCCCAACTGCGTCCAGTCGTCCAGCGCCCGGCCGGCCACCCGAGGACCGTCGAGCACGGCGCCGGGCGGAAGCGGAGCCGGGTCCATCACCCATGACATCGGGATCAGCTGCCGCAGCAGGTCGAGGGTGCGGCGGGAGAGACTCTCCGCCCAAAAATCCTGCAGGCGATGGTGGTGAAAGAGGGCAAGCGCTAGTTTCTCCTCCTGAAAATGGCGCATGGGCGGCGCAATGACCACCTCGCCGCTGGCCCAAGCCTCGAAAAAATACGCCGCCGTCGGGATCTGGCCCAGGTCGAACAACTCGAAGAACCGGTAGATGACATCGATCTTCTCCGGCGTCCCCTCGACATCGAAAAACAGGGCCCCGCCGAGTGGAAACACCTCCTCCGGCCGGAGGCAATACACCCGCCGCCCCTGCTGTTGGAGCACGCCGGCCAGCCAGCGCATTTCCGGACGGTAGGTTGCGGCCTCCTCGCTCACCACCAACGCGATCAGCGGATTCCGATTCCCGGGGTGCAGTCGCGCGAGCGATTGGTAGAATTCTTCCACCATGAGGTCGCCGCGACCGATGATCGCGTCGCCGCTGCCCTCGTAGAGGCGGTTGAGAAAGGCCGTGAGGCCGATTCCTCCCGGAACCGAGTCCAGCTCAGTCAGGGCAAACCCGTCCTCGGTCAGCAGGAGATCCGGCCGCAATACCGTGGGAAGGAACCCGCGCAGACGCTGATCGCGGGCGTGTTGCACCAACGCGGCGGGTTTGCCGCGGTCGAGATACTCGGCCACCCACGGCGCCACCAGCGGCTTGTTGCGCAGGAGGTTTCGGCCCGCGACTGACCGCAAGTAGAGCGTCTCCAACGCCTGGTGAAACTCCCGGCAGGCTCCGCCGATCTGCTCCAACTGTTCCACTTGCTCGCGCGTCAGCGGCCACGCCTCCGGCGAGAGCTGCCAGGTCTTCGCTTCGAACAGCGGCTGGGCGCGCAGGGCCGACTGAAGGGTGTCGTAGGCGATCATTCCTCCATCTGAATGTCCTTGTTGCGATGCTGCGGCTGGCCCGCACGAATCCAGGCATAAATGAACCGGTCCAGATCGCCGTCCAAAACGCCCTGGGTGTCGCTCGTGCTCAGTCCGGTGCGCAGGTCCTTGACCATCTGGTACGGCTGCAGCACATAGCTCCGGATCTGGCTGCCCCAACCGATCTCGCCCTTTTCGCCGTAGAAGCGCTCCATCTCGCTGCGCTGCTCGTCGAGGCGTTTCTCATACAGGCGGGCCTTGAGAACGCTCATGGCGCTGGCGCGGTTCTTGATCTGCGAGCGCTCATTCTGGCAGACGACCACCATCCCCGTCGGCAGATGCGTGAGGCGCACGGCGGAATCGGTCGTGTTCACGCCCTGGCCGCCCTTGCCCGATGACCGATAGACATCCACCCGGATCTCGCTCTCGGGAATCTCAATCGCGATGTCCTCGGTGATCTCGGCGACGACATCGACCGCGGCAAACGAGGTGTGCCGGCGCTTGTTGGCGTCAAACGGACTGATCCGCACGAGCCGGTGGACGCCGCGCTCCGCCTTGACGTAACCGTAGGCGTTTTCGCCCTTGATGACGAGGGTCGCTTTGGTGATGCCCGCCTGGTCGCCCGCCTGTACGTCCTGGACCTCAACGCCAAACCCGCGCCGTTCGGCCCAGCGGTTGTACATTCGAAAGAGCATGTCGGTCCAATCACAGGACTCCGTTCCGCCCGCCCCCGCCTGGATGGAGAGGATGGCGTTGTTGTGATCAAACTGACCGCTGAGAAAACTGGCCAGCTCAAGTTGATCCAGCTCCGCCACCAAAACGTCGACGGTTTGGCTGAGCTCGCGACCAGCTTGATCCTTTTCGGCGCCGGTAGCCGTTTCGATCAGCTCCACCATCACCGTCGCGTCATCCAGTTTTCGGTGGAAGGCCACCACTCCGGCAATCGCCCTCTTCAGACCATTGAGTTTCGCGATGTGCTTCTGGGCGCGCTCGCTGTTGTCCCAGAAGGTCGGCACGCCCATTTGGGCCTCCATCGCCTCGATTTCGTGCTGCTTTTGCTCGACGTCAAAGAAACCTCCACAAATGACCGGCCCGCTTCTTGATGTCTTCGAGGTGGGAAAAAGTTTCAGGTGTGATCATGGCGAAGGGGCTCAGCGCGCGATTGAAGAGGAAAGAATGAACATTAAAGACCGGATTGGAGGCTCCCGTCCAGAGTTTTGAATCTTCCCGCTCGTTCCGCTTCCCGGTTGCTTGTTTGGATGCATTCTTCCGTTCGCCAGAAACTTGGTCCGATCGGACCAAGTTTTTGGCAGATCGCGTTTCGTCATCATCGGGATCTGGCGCCATTCAAGAAGTCTCTGCGCCCCGCTAGCCCCGGCCGTCAACGGTCTGGGCCGAGTGCCGGTCAAACCGCGGTCGCCGCCTCCTCACGACGCTTTTTCCGCTCCCAGAACCAGGCGAGCCAGATGCAGACCTCGTAAAGGAGGCAGAGGGGAACCGCCATGGCAACCTGGGTGAGGACCTCCGGCGTCGTAAGAATAGCGCCGAGAATAAACGAGGCAACGATGACATGCCGGCGGAAATGCGCCAGTTGCTGATAATGCAGGATGCCCAGCTTCACCAGCGTCATGACCACGAGGGGAAACTGGAAACCGAGGCCCATCCCGAGCATGAACTTGCACGTGAAGCCGATGTACTCCTCCGCCCGCCACTCATACGCGTCAAATCCGAGCAGCGTCGAATATTCGACTGACGCCCGCAACGCGAGCGGCAGGAGGATAAAATAGGTCAACAGCACCCCGGCCAGAAAAAGGAACACCCCCCACCCGAGCCAAGTGAAGAGAAACTTCCGTTCGCGAACGTGCAAGGCGGGCAAAATGAACTGACCAAGAAAATACAGCCAGAATGGCGCCGAGATGACGAGACTACCGTAAAGGGCGATATGAAACGCCACCATAAATCCTTCCGCCGGATTCAGGTTGCGCAGCTTGATCCGCGTCGTCCCCGGATCGCCCTGCGGATCAAGCTTCAGCGTCGGCACCTGTTCCTCGCCAATCTTGGCCAGGCCGACCTTGAATACGACGTGGGGCGAATCGCCAGGCGGAAGCCCCGCGAAATCATCGCGGCTGACCTCGTAGGGACCCCATCGGAGGGTGCCGAGCACGAATGTCACTGTCGGTCGCGGCTTCTCCAACAGATGCATCCGGCGGATGGGATATTCCAGAATCTCCGCCAGCCGAGTGTCCAGGAACAGGCAAAGAACCAGCGCCACGACAATCACCGCCACACATCGGAGCAGCGCCTTTCGCAGATCTTCCAGGTGTTCGAGGAACGATTTTCGCGGGCCGCCGCCATCCTCTGGTTCCGCCGGCATGACTTCCAGATCTTCAGGCATGGTTGGAATGAACCCGGAGTGACTGCGCGCAGTCAATTGAAGTTGGTTGATGACTCATAAGGCGAGGACCGGCACCAGCACAGCCACCGGTCCGAGAAGACAAGCGAACGTCACCCGCGACCATCTGCCAAACCTTTTCACACCAGCTGGTGCTTTACGGGACGCCCGGCGGCGCTCCGGCCGGCACCGGAGGCCCGGAATCGCTCTCCGGCGCGGACGGACCCAAATACACCACTTGATTCTGATCCAGCGCGAACCAACTCCGCGCCGGCGGCATTTGACCGATCAGATATGCCCGCCGTTCCGCCACCGTTCCTTCTCGACTGTCGAACAGGATGAGTCCCGCCCCCGTCTCCGTCGGAACGCGTACCGCGATCAGCGGCTTCACTGTCCGCCGGCGATACGGCAGTAATTCCCGCTCCCCTTCCACGAGCGCAAACGCGACCTGATCCGGCGTCGCGGCCAGGATTTTCTCGACGGCAACCGGCGGCACCGTGACTGGTTTCGGAAGATCCCAGGCAATCCGCGACCGGCGCGGATCTCCGAACGACCAGTCTGCGGCCGATGACCGGGAATCAGCGGCAGCCTTTTCGGCTGCAGCCTGGAGGCTCAGTCTGCTCAGACCGTCGGCGAAGCGCCAGCCGCTCGCCCTCACCCGCTTGACTCCGGCGCCCACCGCGGATCCCCGGACGAGAACCATGATGAGCCAGCTCGCGATCGACGTAGTCCACAAGGCCGGCAGCCGACTGGGCGCCGGCACCAACCCGGTAGTTTTCTGCAGGGGAATCTCGGCGATCTTCCGATTCAGCTCCGCGAGCTGGCGCGCGATTTTTCCCTCCGGAAGGCCGGTTCTTCCCGGTAAGGTTGCCGACGTCTCTTCCCGGCAACGCGCAATTCCATCGCGCCACCGCCACCGCCGAACTTCCGGGGCGTGGGTCGCAATCAGGCGCCGCAGACCCGCCCAATGAACGAGACGCATGATCGGCGGGACGGCCAGCAGCAGTGCGATCTCGCCAAACGCCTCACGGCGCAGACCGGTGAGCCAGGCAAAAGCAGCAAGGCCCAGCCAACTGGCCGCCAGCGCGCTCCAGGAACTGAACACGAGCGGGTTGCTTTCCAGCACCAGGCGCAATCGCAGCCAGAACAGCGCCGCCGCCACTCGCCGGCCCTCCTGCGTGAGCTGGTCACAGCGTTCGCGGTTCAGCGTTTCCTGGGAGACAAAGCCAAATCGTTCCGGACAAGATTCAGCGTAGGCGAGCAAGATCTGGGCATTCCGCTCCAAGGTCGCTGCGACCATCAGCGCCTCCGCCGCCGGATTCCGGGTACACACATAACGGATGCGCAATCGGTGCAGGGCCGCGGCGAGGGCATGCGGCGATTCCAGGCACCAGTCCAGGATCTGGTTTGAAGCTACCTGATCGCCTGCCGTCACCCAGCCATTCTTCACCGCTTCAGCCAGCACCGCCGTGTGTTTGCCCATCACCTCTGACAACAAGGTTCCAGTCTCCGGATCCACTTGCTGCAGTGCCTGCAAATAGGGCGGCGCGAGGAGAGCGCAGGCCAGCGCCGGACCGTCTCCGTTCCCGCGGACGAGGGCGAGCAGTTCGTGGTGAGTGCCACGCTGGCCTCTCACCCGCAAACCTGTTTTCGGCCCCGCCAGGGCGGCCCAGGCAATGGCCGCCAGCGCGCTTCGCCGGGCCGTCTCCGGCAAATCACGCCATTCCGGAATTCCGCCCAGATCGAGCAGGTTCTTCAGCCGCGCCGCCAAATCATAGTTGCCCGGTTGCGACGCGATGAAATGGGCAAAGCTCGCGGGATCGTCCGCGTTAAAAAGATTGGCCTCTCCTTCCGGCCAGTTGGCCTCCTGCGCAAAGAATTCCGCCACCTCGGGCACCGTGTAAACGCCGTCCGGGCAGACATAGAACCGCTCATCGCGAGGGTTGTCATAGCGATCCTTTACCGGCCGGTGTTCCAGCCAGTGCTGCACTTCCCGGAACCCCCATCGTCCGTCGCGGGCACTCGTCAAAAGGCCGCGCAACAGGCTGGTCTGAGCGTCGTACATCGCCGGCATCAACTCGACCGCTTCCGCGCGCACTTTGTAGCCCCCGACTTCATTCAGCAGGTCCTCGGCCTCCGACTGGCAACCGGTAAGGCCTTTCGAGACGTCGCGCTGCAGCAATTCGTTGTACATATGCTTGCCCAGGACAAATTCCTGCACGACGCGGCCCACCGACCACCAATCCCACGCGCACAAGGCCCGTCCGGGCGGCTGCAGCTCCATCCCCACCGCCTCCGGCGGGGCATAGAGCAGATCGACGGCCATGGCGAACGGCTGCGGTTGGTCGAACAACGCGGCGACCTCCAGCCCGCCGAGGCGCAGCTGCAATTCCCCCTCGGCAGAAGCCGCAAAAAGCGTATCCGGCCGTAGGTTGAGATGGACGACACCGCGCTCGTGCAACGCCTGCACGATCACGGCCAGCTGTCGCACCAGCGCCTCAAAGTCCGGGAGACCCACTTCGCGCAAGGTTGCCCACTCGCGGAGGGTCAGCGGTGGCGGGATTCGGGAAACTTCATACCGCAAGCCCTCCTCCTCTTGCGCCTCGATCAAGCCGACCATCCACGGCTGCGTTAGGTTTTCCACCGATGTCCAGGCGGCGCGCCGCGCCTCCGTGGCCGGCCCAACCACCGTCACCCGGACCACAACTTCGACATGGTCATCCATTTCCATCGCATGGAAACACCGGCCCGGTCCGCCCGGAATCCGGTCGGCCAGTTCGTAGCGCCGCCACCGCTGCCCCGATTCCGGCAACAGAATCTCTACCGTTGCAGCCGCTGACGGCTCCAAGGTGGCAGCCGGCAGATCGCGGACAAGGCGATCCGCCGCCCCATCACGCGGATCGGTCGTTGGGTCCATAAGTGAGCTCGGCAAGCCAAACCAATAACGGCTCGCCCGGCGGCCTGATAAATGGAAACGATGACCTGGTTCCCGCTAGGCCCGCAACTGACCGGCAGCCTCCTCGGCGAGGAAACTGGCGTAGGTCTCTTTAATTCCTTGCGGAAGGCTAATTTTCGCCTTCCAGCCGAGGCGGGCCAGCGATGACCCATCCAACAATTTCCGCGGGGTCCCATCGGGCTGGGAAGCATCCCAGGCGATCCGGCCCTGGAAACCCACGGTGGCGGCGACGAGCTCGGTGAGTTCCTTGATCGTGACGTCCGCGCCCGTGCCGACGTTGACCCAATCGGGCGGGTCGGCCTGGCGCAGGAGAAACGCACAGGCATCGGCCAGATCGTCCACGTGCAGGAATTCTCGCCTCGGACTGCCCGTGCCCCAGGCCACCACTTCCGGGCGGCCGGCCCGCGCGGCGTCGTGAAAACGGCGGAGCAGCGCCGGGAGCACGTGCGAATTCTCCGGGTGGTAGTTGTCGCCCGGGCCGTAAAGATTGGTGGGCATCGCCGAATGGAACAACACGCCGTACTGCCGCCGGTAATACTGGCAAAGTTTGAGGCCCGCGATCTTGGCGATGGCATAGGCCTCGTTCGTGGGCTCGAGCGCGCCGGTGAGCAGACAATCCTCGGGCATCGGCTGCGGCGCGTGCTTGGGATAAATGCACGAACTTCCGAGAAACAGCACCCGCTTCACCCCTTGCCGGTACGCGGCGTGCAACGTGTTCGCGGCAATGGCGAGGTTGTCGTAGAGAAACTCCGCCGGGTAAGTATTGTTCGCATGGATCCCACCCACCCGGGCCGCAGCAATGACCGCCACCTCGGGCTGCTCGGTGGCGAAGAACGTCTCGACCGCAGCCTGGCGCGTCAGGTCCAGCTGCGCCGAAGTGCGGAGCACGAGCGAGACGCCCGGCTCGGACTCGAACCGCCGCACCAGGGCGGAACCGACCATGCCGCGGTGGCCTGCGATATAGAGTTTCACGGCCGGGGCAGCTGCGCAATCTGCGCCTCGCGTTTGGCCAGTTCCAGATCCGCCTCAATCATGATTTTCACCAGATCTTTGAAGCGCACCTTGGGCTCCCAGCCCAGCACCCGTTTCGCCTTGGCCGGGTCGCCGATGAGGAGATCAACCTCCGACGGGCGCTCATAGCGCGCATCAAATTGCACGTACTGCTGCCAATCGAGCCCCAGCAAACCGAACGCCTCCACACAGAAATCGCGGACGCTGTGCGTTTCGTTCGTAGCGACCACATAATCGCCCGGCTCCTCCTGTTGCAGCATCAACCACATCATCTCGACATATTCCTTCGCGTAACCCCAATCGCGCTTGGCTTCGAGATTACCCAGGTAAACGGACTGTTGCAGCCCGAGTTTGATGCGGGCCGCCGCGCGGGTGATCTTGCGGGTCACGAAGGTTTCCCCGCGACGGGGCGATTCGTGGTTGAAGAGAATCCCGTTGCTGGCGTGCAGCCGGTAGCTCTCGCGGTAGTTGACGGTGAGCCAGTAGGCGTAGACTTTCGCGCAAGCGTAGGGGGAGCGCGGCCAGAACGGCGTCCGTTCGGTCTGCGGCACTTCCTGCACTTTGCCAAACATCTCCGAGGAGGACGCCTGATAGAACCGGACATTCTTGACGAGGCCGGCTTCGCGCACCGCCTCCAGAATCCGCAGCGTCCCGAGACCGTCCACGTCGCCCGTGTATTCCGGAATGTCAAACGACACGCGCACATGGGACTGCGCGCCGAGATTGTAGATCTCGTCGGGCTTGAGCTCGTAGAGGAGTTTCACCATCTGCACCGCATCCGCGAGATCCCCGTAGTGCAGAAAAAAGCGGACGCCGTTCACATGCGGATCAGCGTACAGGTAGTCGATCCGGCTGGTGTTGAAAGTGGAAGCCCGGCGGATGATGCCGTGAACCTCGTAGCCTTTGGCCAGAAGGAGTTCCGCCAGATAGGATCCGTCCTGACCGGTGATGCCGGTGATGAGTGCGCGTTTCATGCGAGAAAAACATTCACCATGATTTATGGTTAAATAATGGCAAGCCCGGCGGGAGGGCGACTCGCAGGCTGGTTCGGCCATCTTGTTTTTGCGCAAGATTTCAATGAGGACGACGCGCGCCTTGCCAAAACTCTGGTCCGATCGGACCACGAATCTGGCAAAGAGTTGGAACGTCATAACAACAGATCTTGGCCATCTGGCGGCCCGTCTCCGGGAGCCTGGCGGAACGAAAGCCACCGCCAGACTACCGGTGCTTGCCTGCGTTGATCCGTTTCGTAGCCTCGATACCCGATGCGCATCGTCCTGATCGCCGCACAATCGCTCGACGGCTTCATCGCCAAACCCGGCCAACCCGGAACTGCGTTTACATCTCCGGAAGACAAAGCCCATTTTCGCACCGTAATGGCGCATTTCGACGTGGGCGTGTTTGGTGGCGAAACCTATCGCGTTTCCCGCGAAGCCATCCGGGCGCAAACGGCTGGGCGGCATCTTCGTGTCGCGATGACGCGCTCGCCCGAACGCTATGCCACCGAGGCGATCCCGGAAGTGCTGGAATTCACCCGCGCGGCGCCGGCCGCGCTTGCGCACGAACTGCGCACCCGGGGTTTCCGCCGCTGCGCGCTGCTGGGCGGCTCGCAAGTCCACAGTCTCTTCCTGGCGGCCGGCCTGGTCGATGAGGTCTGGCTGACCATCGAGCCGTTGCTCTTCGGTGGTGGCACGCCGCTGTTGGCGCAGCCGACTGACATCCGGTTGGAATTGCTCGCCATGGAGAAACTAGGTGCCAACACCTTGTTGGTGAAATACCACGTGGCCCGATGACTCCACTTCCCGACCAAGCCAGCACGCCGGCGCCGCCTGATGCCCGTTTTCCCCTGGCCACCGCGACGCTGCCGAAGCTGGAGATCACCCTGCAGTCAGCCGACATTCTCCGCAGCCTGGGCTACCCCCCGCAGGCGGTTCCCCTTCCGGATGTTGTGCAAACGACCGAGGAGCTGATGCTCGAGGCGAAAGCGTATCTCCAGCCGTCCGGCACCTACTCGCTCTATGCCCCGACGAACTGGACGGACCATTCGGTCGATATCGGCGGCTACACGATTAACGGGAATGTCGGCGAGTTTTTCCGGGGCGCCAACCGCATTGCAGTGTTCGTCGTCACCGTCGGAAACGGAATCACGCGGCAGATCGGGATACGCCGCGAAGACGGGGACGCCTTTGCCGGGCAGGTTCTGGACGCCATCGGTTCGTGGGCCGCCGAATATACCGCCCAGGCGCTGATGACGCACCTCGCCGAGCACCTCCGCCCGGAGGAGTCGTTCACCTTGCGCTGCAGTCCGGGGTTTTGCGGAATGGATCTTGCGCAGCAAAGCCTGCTCTTCCGCCTCGCGCCAGCCAACGCCATCGGAGTTACTCTGCTGCCTTCCCTTTTCATGCACCCGATGAAGTCCGTGTCCGGGTTTATCGGGCTCGGGCCGCGGGCGGTGGTGGGCGTTCACCTCTCGCCCTGTGAGCCCTGCCCGCTGGTCGACTGCCACATGCGGCAATAGACGGGTGTCATGTCGCCAGCGTAGATGTCGCTTGTCGGCAGACCGTTTCCAGATCCAGAAATGGCCCGGACACGAAGTCATCAGGTTTCGGTGTAGGATGCCTGCATGAAGGCGATTCTTACCTCGACTTCGCGAGCAAGCTCGCCTCCTACAATTTGCGCAGCTTTGGCCAAAGAGTGGCCGAGCAGGAATCAGATCTGGTAGTCCGCGCGGCCCGAATTCTCGTGCAGTCCACATTCGCGCTTGAGGCCGCCGAACCGGGTCTCCTCTTCGGTCATGCCCTCCAGCAGTTTCGAGGAGCTGTGCCAGTCTCCCACCGAGACATAGCCCTGTTCCCAGAACGGATGATAGGGCAGGTCGTGTTCCTTTAGGTAGTGGTACACGCGGCGATTGTCCCAATCGATGATCGGATGCACCTTGGTGATCTTGTTCTGCCGGTGCACGACTTTCAGGTCTCGCCGGGTGCTGGCCTGGGCTCGTCGCAACCCGGTCAACCATGCGGTCGCGCCAAGTTCGCGGACTGCCCGCTCCATCGGTTCGATCTTGTTGATAAAATTGTAGCGCTCGATTCCCTGGATGCCCTGTTCCCATTCCCTCCCGTAAAGCGCCTCTTGCCGCGCGGCCGTCATCGCCGGATTGTAGACCTTGAGATTGAGCTTGAGCCGATCAGTCAATCTGTCCGCGAAGTGGTAGGTCTCCGGAAACAGGTAACCGGTGTCGATGAAAACGACCGGGATATCTGGAGTGGTTCGGGTGACCAGGTGGAGCATCACGGCGGACTGGATGCCGAAGCTCGTGGTCATCACCAGCCGGTCGCCAAAGCATTCGGCCGCCCAGAGCACCCGGTCCTCAGCGGTCGCATTTTCAAGGCTCAATGCTGCCGTCGGCACTGCGACCAAGGGAGAATTCGTCATGGAATTCGATTACAATACTTAAGACATGTCCTAAGTAAAGTAACCAAACAAGCCACACCCTACATAACGTCGTTAGCCTTTTAGGACAAAGCACTAAGGAGCCGCTCGATCTCCGCTTTTTTGGCTTTCAGATCGGCGAGCTGCTTTCTTGCTCCCTCAATCACCTGCGGTGGCGCCTTTCCCGCAAACGCGGGATTCGCAAGCCGGGCCTCGGTCGCGGCGACGTACTGCGCTAGCTTTCCCAATTCCTTCGTCAGACGCGCCACCTCGGCAGAAGAATCTCCCGAATCAGGAAGAAGCAGGTAGGCGGTGCCAAGCGGCGTGATGATCGCCGGAGCCTTGTCGGGCGCGGGGTTGGTGCCATGGCTGAATCGGGCAACGCCGGCCAGACGGAGATACAAATTGAGGTCTCGTTCGTCAAACTCCACGGTCGGCCGGAAGTCCGAAGTAGGAAGATAGACCTCGACATCGCGTCGTGAAGCCACCCCCGACGCGGCCTTAAGCTGGCGGATGCCCGCGACAAATTCCTTGAAGGCCTCGACCTTTCGCACCTGGCGCCTTTCCAGCAAAATCCAGTGACTGTGCAACGTCTCGACCAAAGCGGAAGCGTCGACCAACCGCGCATCACGGGTCAGAAATGTGCCCGCCGCACCGAATCCAAGCTGGTTCCAGAGTTCTTCCGTGATGAACGGAATAAACGGATGCAACAGCAGCAACGTTTGCCTGAGCACGAGGTCCTGGATCGCAAGGCAGTTGGCCTTCGTATCGGCCACCTGCAGCTTGGCCTTCGAGACCTCGACGTACCAATCGCAAAAATCGTTCCAGAAGAATCCGTACAACGCCTGCACCGTCGCGCTGAACTCAAATTCGTAGAAACAGCGGTCGACTTCGCGCGTCACGGCGAGCAATCGATCGAGAATGGCATGGTCGTCGGCATCGAACCGGTCCGGATCGAGCCGCCCGATGATCGCCGAGAGCGATTCGCTGTCGCCCGCGTCGCCGCTGAGCTGGCGGAAGCGGCAGGCGTTCCATAGCTTGTTGCAGAAATTCTTACCAAATTCGATGCGTTCCTCGGCAAACCGGATGTCCTGCCCCTGCGGCGCAATCGAGATGATGCCGAAGCGGAGGCCATCGGCACCGTATTTTCCGATCAGGTCGAGCGGATCGGGCGAGTTGCCGAGCGACTTCGACATCTTGCGGCCCTGCTGATCGCGGATGATGCCCGTGAGATACACGTTCCGGAACGGGATGCGCCGTTCCAACGGTTCGCCGGGCCGGATGAATTCGAGACCGGCCATGATCATCCGCGCCACCCAGAAAAAGATGATATCGGGAGCGGTGACGAGGGTCGTCGTCGGATAAAAGAAATCAAAACCAGCCTGGTCCATCGCAGCCGGGTCCGGCCAGCCCATCGTGGCGAACGGCCAAAGCCAGGAAGACGCCCAAGTGTCGAGCACATCCTCCTCCTGCTCCCAGTTCTCCGGATCACCCGGGCCTTCGAGCGAGACATGCACCTTCTCCGGATCGCGGAGATCCGCGGCCGTGAGTTTCTCCCGGTCGACACCTTTGCGGTACCACACCGGAATGCGGTGTCCCCACCACAACTGACGGCTGATGCACCAATCCTGAATGTTGTCGAGCCAGTGCAGGTAGACCTTCGCCCAACGCTCCGGATAGAATTTGATATGGCCGTCGCGCACCGCCGCCTTGGCCTCCTCGACTTTCGGATACCGCAGCCACCACTGCATCGTCAGGCGCGGTTCGATCGGCACGTCGGCGCGCTCGGAGTACCCGACATTGTTCTCGTAGGGCTCCTCCTTGACCAGTGCGCCGGCGGCTTTAAGCAGCTCCGCTGCCTTCTTGCGCCCGGCAAACCGGTCCAAGCCCGCGAGTTCCGGTCCGGCGAGTTCATTCAGCACGCCGTCCGGGTTGAGCACATCGCGGATCGGCAGCTGGTGACGCTGCCCGATTTCAAAGTCCGCCTTGTCATGCGCAGGGGTGATCTTGAGCGCACCGGTGCCGAATTCCCGATCCACCGCAGCGTCGGCAATGATCGGAATCTGCTCGCGCACCAAGGGACGCCAGACGGATTGGCCAATCAACCCCGCGTAGCGCGGATCATCCGGATGCACGGCAATGGCGGAGTCACCGGGAATCGTCCCCGGCCGGGTGGTGACGACTTCGACAAATTGTCCCGGGCGTCCGGCAATCTCATACCGCACGCGGTAGAGCAACCCCTTCACGGGCTTCATGATCACCTCTTCGTCGGAAAGGGCGGTGAGTGAAGCCGGGCACCAGTTGACCATGCGTTTGCCACGATAAATGTGACCCCGCCGAAACAGTTCGACGAAAACGTACAGCACCCGCTGCGAATACCCAGGATCCATGGTGAACGCCGTGCGGCTCCAGTCGCACGACGCCCCGAGGCGGCGCAGTTGTTCCAGGATGATGTCGCCCTTCTCCTTGCGCCACTCCCACACCTTCGCCACGAATTTTTCCCGGCCCAGATCGCGGCGGTGCAATTTGTGTTTGCGCAACTCCTTTTCCACGACCGTTTGGGTGGCGATTCCGGCGTGATCCGTGCCGGGCACCCAGAGCGCGGCCCGACCTTCCAGGCGGGCGCGGCGGATGAGGATGTCTTGCAGCGTGTTGTTCAGGACGTGCCCCATCGTGAGCATGCCAGTCACATTGGGCGGAGGGATGACGATGCTGTACGGCTCCCGGCCCGGGTCGGCCCGACCCGCAAACGCGTCGGCGGCCTGCCAGGCGGCATGCCACCGTTGTTCGACTTCGCGCGGCTCGTAGCTCTTGGTAATCTCGGGCATGGGAAAATGAAACAGGTGAAGCCGGCGAGCAAAGAACCGGGCCCAAACCGGGGCAAGCGATTAGTGGTCTTCGGCGGCTGGAATCCCCTGGTCGTTCGTTTGGCGCGGCAACCAATTGGGGTTTAGACAGCGAGCTCGCTCGCGCTATTTTGCGCCAGCAAGCTGGCAGCCAACGCGCTGCACAACCGCAATAAAAGATCTTCGGCAGAGACGCTGGCGGCGAGCCTCTTGCCTTGCAAATCTACGACCAACCGCCAACCTGCCCGACGCTAATACACACCCATGGACTACTGTCGAAAACTACTCCCCAGGTTCGGCGCGTTGGCGCTGGCCCTCGCTCTTCCCTGCCTCGCGAAGGCGGAGAAACTGGATCTGGATCGTACCGATCCGGTTCCCGCCAATCAACCCATCCCGGTGATGGATTTCTTCCGTCCGGAGATTCTGAAAAATCCGACCGTGAATCTGGCCGGCACGCATGTCGCAGCAATTGTCGCAGCCGACCAGGATCACACTAGTCTCATGGTCTACGACCTGAAGACGCAAAAAATTGAAAGCTATAGTTCGAGGGGCGACAGCGACGTCACGATTGTCCAATGGCTGACCGACGACCTGCTCACCTTTACGATCAACTACCAAAAGGGAGGCAACTACGTCTTTTGCGCCGGCCATCCGGGGATTCTCGGCCAGTCCTATCCGCTGCTACAGAACGTCACGGGTGCATTGATCGTTGTCCCGCCAAATGACCGTACGCAGCCTCTGGCCAGTGTCGGGCCGCATACCAGCAATACCGGCCAATATGGCGAAGTGATGACGCTCGACGCAGAGCTCAATCGCGGCGCGCTCCTGGATTTGAGCGGCAACGGAGCGCTGGTCGGTGGCCAAGCCCTGGCTGACGTCGAGGAAGCAAACCTGCACCACATCGCGGCCCGGCATCCGGTCATGGAGACGCCAAACGGATTTGATCTCGGGTATTGGGCGACCAAGGAAGGGAAATTGGCTTTTGCGGTGAGCTCGACGAATGGTGTGCTCACGCTGCAACGTCTTGAGGGAGACAAATGGGTGAAATGCCCCGAGAACCTCGATGAAATGGACGTCATCGAAAGCGGCGACAACCCAGGCGAAATCATTGTCCTGGGCCAGCGCAGTGAAGGCAAACACCGGCCATTGGAAATCCTCAACGCAGCGGACGGCGTCTCCCACGGAAACCTGCTGGAAGACCCGCACTACGATTTTGACGGCCGGCTGTATCGGGATCCCGTGTCCCGCACCATCCTCGGCGCTTTCTACGACCGGGCCATACCAACGGTTGTCTGGTTCGACGAGGGAATGAAGAAACTGCAGAGTTCATTGGAAAAACTGCCGGTTTTCAAGGGGCTGGTGGTGCGCATTCTCGGCAACAATGCGGATCGAAGCGGGATCCTGATCGAAGCGTTCTCCGACACCCACCCCAGCGGCTACTTCTGGGCGGATCTGAAAACCAAGAGCTTCGGCCCAATCAAGAATTCCCGGCCTTGGATTGACCCGGCCCGGATGCAGCCGATGAGCATGATCAAGTATAAGACCCGGGACGGCCACGCACTCGATGCCTATTTCACCCTGCCGGCAGGAGCTTCCAAACAGAATCCGTCGCCGCTGGTGGTGCTGCCTCCCACCTGGTATCAAATAAACCGAACTACCTGGGGCTTTGACCCTGAGGTGCAGTTCTTTGTCAGCCGAGGCTATGCCGTCCTGCAGCCCAATCACCGAGGGTCAGCCGGCTACACCGGGATGTTTCCAACTGCCGACGAATGGGATTTCCGGAAAATGTATGAAGACGTGACGGATGCCACCAAGACGTTCCTCGCACTAGGTTTTGCCGATCGCAGCCGGGTGGCGATCGTCGGAACTTCTTTCGGTGGTTTCCTCGCCCTTTCGGGAGCCGCGTATGAACCCGGTCTTTATCAGTGCGCCGTGGCCATTTCGCCCGCGGCGTTGGATCTCGCGAAATACATCCAGGAGAACAAATACAACCAGTACTCAGATTCGACTTATTCCCGCCTCGTGTACAAGCTGGGCGATCCGAAAGCCGACGCCGCGAAATTCGATGCGCTATCTCCGCTGCGGCATGCCGAGCAGATCCAGGCGGCCGTCTTGATTTGCACGGGCGAGTACGATCCCACGTTCGTGACGAAGGAAGCGAAGGAACTCGTCTCGATCGCCAAAAAGAATCGCGCGACTTCCGATACGATTTACTTCCTGAATGAAGCGGGCGGCGTGCGGCATCTCGCCAACAAAGTGGAACTCTACTCGAAGATCGACGCCTTCCTGGCGCAAAATCTCGGGCGTGCTCCCGCTCCTGCTGGAACACCGTGACGCCAGCGGCAAAGCCGCGTTCCTGCCGGCCTGATTTTTCATAACTGGCAGCCTGGGTGACTTGGGTTCTCCAGGCTGTCAGCCAGATTCTCTCGGCATTTATCGGGGATGGGGCAGTCTCTGCAGCAGCTCTTCAAGAAACAGCGCTTGCGGTGTGGCAGGCCGGGGTCGGCGACCTCGGCTACATGTTTCTTCCCGTTTGACGCCTGAACCGTTTCAAGGTTGGGACTGCAGCGTTGAGGCCTGACCCGCCATTTCCGGCTTTGCGCGATCCGAACTTTGCTGCTCACTAGATCCCTTCATGGTTGGACGCATCCACAAACACGCTCTTGAGCGACTGAATTTCCAGGGCGAAGTGCCAGTCGCCACGCGTTTGGCCGCATGCAAGACGTTCTTGCGGCTGGAGAGCGCGATGATCCGGATGCATCATGACGCCGGCGAAGCCGGACTCAAGCTCGCCCAGGCCCGCGCCGCCATGATCGACGTCATGCTGGCCCGGCTTTTCGACTATGCGATCGATTCCTACCGTCGCACTCACGGCGACCCGCCCTCCCCCGTCAGCCTGATCGCGTTGGGCGGGTATGGCCGGCACGAACTCAATCCGCTGAGCGACATCGATGTGATGTTCCTGTTTCCCCCGAAAACCAAGCCGGCCCTCGTGAAGCCGCTGCAGGAACACCTCGTCAACGAGATCCTTTACATCCTTTGGGATTGCGACCTCAAGGTGGGCCATTCGACCCGCACTATTGACGAGGCCTTTGCAGAAGCCCGCCGCGACATTCAGACGAAGACGTCCCTTCTGGAATCCCATCTCGTCGCCGGCACCGCGGCGCTCTACGAGACCTTCGCAAAGGCCTACCGCAGTTTTGCCATGACGGAGGATCCCAAGGGCTACATCGCCGCCCGGCTGGCCGACCAGGCCGCACGCCGCGCGAAATATGGCGACACCGTCTTTTTGCAGGAACCCGACATCAAGAACGGCGTCGGCGGCCTGCGCGATTATCAGAATGCCCTCTGGATGGCGCGGGTCAGGCTCGGCATTGAGCGCATGGAGGAGCTGCACACCCTCAATTACCTGCGGCGCAAGGAACTCGCCGACTTCCAGCGCGGCTACAATTTCCTCTTGCGGGTCCGCAACGAGCTCCATTTCACGAGCAAGCACGCGACCGACCTGCTGGATCTCGAAATGCAGACGCGCGTGGCCCTGAATCTCGGTTACCGCCAGCAGAACCCTCACCAGCGCATCGAGGACTTCATGGCAGATTACTACCGCCAGGCGCAGGCCATTTATCGCATCTCGATGATCGTCGAGAACCGCCTCGCGCTGGCGATCAAGGAAAACAGTAGTTCGCTGCTCTCTTTCCGCGAGATGTTGCGTCTGCGCCGGTTTGAACGCACGAAGCTGATCGACGGCTTCACCCTGCGCGGACGGGAACTGGCGGCGGCCACGCCCGGGGTTTTTAGGGACGATCCTGTCCGCCTCATCCGCGTGTTCCGCCACTGCCAACAACTCGGGGCGGCACCGGACTTCAACCTCACGGCCTTGATCCGGGAATCGCTGCCCCTGCTGACGCGGCAGGTCAGGGCATCGCCCGATGCCAATATCAGCTTTCGCGCGATTCTCCAGGAGGCCGGAAACGTCTTCCCCACCCTGCAACTGATGCATGAGCTGGGAGTACTGGGGCGGTTTATTCCTCCGTTCGACCGGCTCACCTGTCTCGTCCAGCATGAATTCTATCACCGCTACACGGCTGACATTCATACGCTCAACGCCATCCGGGAACTCGACCGGGTGTTCAATCAGGCCGAGCCGATTACCCAAGAATACCGCAAACAGCTCCACGAAACTTCCGATCCCACCCTGCTCTACCTCATTCTATTCCTGCATGACATCGGCAAGGCCCTTGGGATGAAAGGACACAGCGAGAGCGGCGTCCAGCTGGCCAACCCGATTCTCGAATCCCTCCAGGTGGATGCCAAGAGCCGCGAGGTCGTCACGTTTATTATAAAAAATCATCTGATCATGGCACGATTCTGGCAGAAGCATAATCTGGATGACCCGCAGTCTGCCACTGCCTTTGCCGATTTGGTTGGCGATGCCGAAAAGCTTCGTTATCTTTATGTTCATACGTTCTGCGACGCGCGCGGCACGGCCGCCTCGCTTTGGAACAGCTACAAGGATACCCTTCACACCACTCTCTTCCGCACTACCCTTGAGCGTCTTCTTCTCGGAGACGCCGTCGAAAAACGAAATCTGGAGCGAAAACAGATGATCCACAAGGAACTGATCACCAAACAGATTCCTGGCATCAGTCAGGATGAGATCACCGCACATTTCAACCTGCTCCCGGAACGCTATTTCCTGCACACCGAGGCGAGCGAAATCGCCTTGCACATCCAGATGGTCAACCGCCTGCTCAAGTCCATCAGCGAGGCGGACTCCGTCAGTTCCCTCCGGCCGATTGTCGACTGGAAAGACGACCTCAACCGCAGCCTCACGGTCGTGAACGTGGTCACGTGGGACCGGGCCGGCCTGTTCTACAAGCTGGCGGGCGGTTTCAGCGTGGCCGGATTGAACATCCTTGGCGCCAAGGTCATCTCGCGCTCCGACCATATCGCAATTGACACCTTTTACATCGTGGAACCCGGGCGCGGCGTGGTCCAGAGTCAGGCGGCCATGGAGACCTTTGCGCGTACCGTCGAAACTGCGCTGATTCAAAACAACGACCTCTATCCCGCAAGCGTCGCCCAGGCCCAGAAGATCAGCAGCAGCCGGTACACGACTGAAAACAACACGCTGCACAGCTCATTTCCGCCCACCGTCGAGGTGTACCATGAACTGGCGATGATGCGCACAATCATCGACATCCAGACGCGTGATCAGATCGGGCTGCTGTACCGGCTCGCGAAGATCATCTTTGATCATGGCTTCGACATTACTTTCGCCCGGATCAACACCGAGCACGGCGTCGCCCTCGACACGTTCTATATTGAAAGCGCCAACCATGAAGCCACGGAGGACACGGCGCGCCTTCATGCCCTGCGCGACGCGCTGGCCCGCGTGATCGCACCCGCCGCAGTCGAGCAACCCGCCGTTTGATCGGTTTCTGGTGTCGTCATTGTGGCGGCACCCGCCAAACTGCCCGACGTGGATTCCCCACCTCCAGTCGAGGCTGTCGCGCCGGTCTCCGTTCTCTCGCCTCCGGTTTCCGACGATCCCCGCGCCCTCCCGGCGCTCTATCGGATCGCGTCGGTCGGGGCCCGGACGGATGATCCGCGGTCCGCGCTTCAGATCATCCTCCTCGAACTCTCCGGCTTGTTCCACGCCACCTGCGGTTCGATTGCCCTTCTGAGCCCCGACACCGGCCGGCTCGAAATCGAGATCCAGCAAGGCCTGCCTCTGGACAGCGCCGATATCGGCCTTCGCCTAGGCCAGGGCGTCACCGGCTGGGTCGCTTTCCACGGGCGTGCGCAACTGGTGCCCGATGTCACCGCCGACCCGCGCTACATTTTATTGAGGGCGGACGTCCGGTGCGAAATGGCGGTCCCGATGGAGGCCAACGGCCAGATCATCGGCGTCATCAACCTCGACAGCGACCGGCTCGATGGGTTCTCCGCATCCGATCTAGCGTTGCTCGAACGCCTGACCGTCGAGACCACCGCCGTGGTGCAACGTCTCTGGCAGCTCCGCCAGCTTCAGGGCAAAGCCCGCCAGTTGGAGACGCTCATCACGATTGGCCAGTCACTGGTGTCCAAACTCGAGGCTCAGGAGCTCTTTGACACGGTTACCCGCGAAGCGCGCCAGATCATGGGCTCCCGTCTCTGTGCGCTCTACCTGCACGATGCTGCCCAGGCGACCGCGCAACTGGTCTCCGTGTCGTGGCCGGCGCCGCCGGATTTCGCCAGCGCGGCCGGATCCGCCCCGCTGCCCGCGGGCCACCTGCCGCTCGACCACTGTCTGATCGCGTCCGTCCTGCACGCCAAGCGCCAGATTGAATTTCAGAATCTGCCGAGCCCGGAGTACGCTGATGTCATCGATCTCCCGCGCGGTCACGGTCTGCATTCGATGCTGGCGCCCCCGCTGCTGTTTGAGGGCGAAGCCATTGGCGTGCTCGCTGCATTCACCGATCAGCCGCATCGCTTCAACAACGACGAGAAGCGCCTGCTCGGCGCCCTGGCCAGCCTCGGCGCGGTGGCCATCCAGAACTCCCGGCTCTATGCCCGCGTATTCCAAAGCGAGGAATCGCTGCGCAAGAACGACCGTCTCACCACGCTCGGCCTGCTCGCCGCGGAAATCGCCCACGAGATTCGGAACCCGCTCACGGTCATCAAACTCCTGTACGGCAATCTCAATCTCGGTTTTCCGGACGACGATCCGCGCCGGAAGGACACCCGCGTAATCAGCGAGAAACTCGATCAGCTCGAAGCAATCGTCACCCGCGTCCTTAATTTTGCCAAAGCGCCCTCGAACCTGTACTCGCGCTGGACGGTGAGCGAAATTGTCGAGGACACGATCGTCCTCATCCGGCTGAAGCTCGCCCAAAGCAAGATCCACCTTCATTTCCAGCCGCCGAGTCCTTCCCCGGTCGTCGATGGACACAAGGGTCAGCTGCAACAGGTCCTCCTCAACCTGCTGCTGAATTCGATGCAAGTCATGCCGGACGGCGGGGAAATCACGTTGCGCTGCGCGACGGAAGAACGAAACGGGATTAACGTGGTAAACCTCGATATCACGGACACCGGACACGGTATTCCCGAGGCGATCCGCGACCGGATTTTCGACTCATTTCTCAGCGGCCGGACGGACGGCACGGGGCTCGGGCTCGCAATCGTCGAACGCATTCTCCACAGCCATCACGGCAGCATCGCCGTGCTGGCCACCAGTCCGCAAGGGACGACCATGCGCGTGACGCTCCCGCTGGCGCGTTCCTGATACCGGAAAGCGGAAACCGGAGACCGGAGACCGGAGAGCGGATACAGAAAAACGGATACAGGAGAGCTTGGGAGATATGGTGTCCGAGAATATCCTCCCAGCACCGAACCTACTGAGGATTACCGAATGAATTGACAGTCTTGGGCGTGCGTAGTGCGGAGCTTCAACCCGCACGATCGAGCGCAGAGAGCGCGGGCTGAAGCTCCGCGCTACGCGGAGGTCCGTCACTGCAATAAGTAATCCTCAATCGGGCACTCGACCAAGGCGCCACAGGCGGAGATTGCCGCCGGGCGTTCCGGACCCCAGAGTGGCTTCATGCTCACGACTCTTGTCATGACCGTCATCGGGTCCGACCGGCCCGGTTTGGTGCAAATGGTGGCCGCCGGTGTGGCCGACCATGGCGGCAACTGGCTCGAAAGCCGGATGTGCCGTCTGGGTGGACAATTTGCCGGAATCCTCCGGGTCGAGGTGCCAGCGGCGAACGCTGACGCGCTGCGCCGCACGTTGCTCGATCTGGAAGCGAAGGGCCTGCGCGTGACGGTGCACACGGAGGGCGGTCCGCTTCCAGCGTTGACCGGCTCGACGGTCACGTTCGAGCTCGTCGGCCAGGATCACCCGGGCATCCTGCGTCAGGTTTCGGCCGTGCTGGCCGCGCACGGGGTGAACGTCGAGGAACTCGCCTCCGAATGTGTCAGTGCGCCAATGGGCGGCGGCAATCTGTTCCAAGCCCGCGCCACCGTGCTGGTGCCTCCCTCAGCCAACATGTCCGCGCTGCGCGCCGATCTTGAGAAAATCGCCGCCGATGTGATGGTCGACCTAAAACTCTCCTGATACCGGAGAGCGGATCACTCGTCGAGCTCGACGTTCCAGTAGGCCAGATCGAGGAAATCCTTCCACATCTCCCGGTGGCGCGCCCCGAGCACGAGTGAAATGACCGGCCGCCACTTGGGCCGGACTGGCTTGCGGATCAACCGCACCCCCGCCTCGTGCGGCAGCCGGTTGGCTTTGCGCGTATTGCACTTGATGCACGAGCAAACGATGTTGTCCCACGTCGTCCGACCGCCGTAGTGCCGCGGAATGACGTGATCGAGGTTCAATTCCTCGCGCGGAAAATGGGCGCCACAGTACTGGCATTGGTTTTTGTCCCGTTCGAACACGTTGTTGCGCGTGAGTTTCAATTCCTTGCACGGCAGCTTGTCGAAAAACGTCAGCAGGATCACGCGCGGCAGCCGGATCGTGTGGCGCACCGTATGCACCGTATCGAGGTCCGAGAGCGGCGGATTGTGCCGGGAGAAATCAATCCAATCCATCATGGAGAACACCTTGAAGTCGTCCTCGGCGTGATGCACGACGTGGGCATGCCCCCGCGCCAACAGCCCAAAGGCCCGGCGCGCACCGATCACATTCACCGCCTGCCACAGGCGATTGAGCACCAGAACCGGTTGGTCAAGCATGGCATCCATGACGAAGCTGGGAGCTAACCACCGCCCCGGAACCTGTCAAGCAACGCACCAGCGGCTGGGCCGAAGGACCTGGGCGCATCTCCGGATGTGAGCCTGGCCCAAGGTGGCACGGGCGTCCCGCCCGTGGTTTGGAGAAATCTCCAGACATGGGCAAGATGCCCATGCCACCTCCGACGACCGCCAATTCGGAGATACGTCCGGAGAACTTGGAGGCCAACGGGCTGGCGCTACTCTCGCTTGAGCTGCCGGAGCTCAGCCATTTCTTCCTGGAGCCGCCGGCTCATGACTTCGGACGCTGCGCCTGACGCAGGCACATCAGCCCCCCCAACCACCGGCTTGAATTCAGGCGGTCGGGAGCGCCGTCGCGCCGTCAGGATATGGGCGAGCTGCAAAACCTCTTCGCGATCAAACGGCTTTTTCAAGATGAAGGTACGATCAGAGGTGCCAATCCGGGCGAACATCTCCTCCCAGGAATAATCGGAGTACGCCGTGCAGATCACGACGGGAAGATACGGGTCCGCCACCCAGAGTTTGGGCGTAACCTGGATTCCATCCCACCCCGGAGGCATTCTGACATCGACAAACGCCAGTTCGTAGGGCCGCCCCTCCTGGATGGCGTGGTACACGCGGGCCAGACCCGCTTCGCCCTGGAAGGAGGAATCGATTTCGAACTCGCTCTGGCCGCCCAACAAAGGCGCGGTGCCAAACAACTCCGCCTCCTGCGCCTCCAGCTTTGAACTGCTGGTGCGATCCCCACAGAGGATCTTGCGAAAATCCTCATGGATCGCGGGGTTGTCATCAATCACCAGAATCCGATGCTTGGTTGTGGGGGCTGGGCTGATCGTGCGCACGTTTTCGCCGCAATTCGGGCATTTCCGGAAAAAAACTCAACCGCTAACGCACCTGCAGGGTATGGCCTTCGAACGTGAGGCCGAGTGCGGGGACCACCACCGCTTTCCGCCCGCCCTGTTTGCCCACCCGGCCCGCCCGCCAGGCATCATAGCCGGCCGACCGGGCCGCCTCCACCGTGGCATCGGCGAGTTCCGGCGCGACGAACGCAGCGAACCCCACGCCCATGTTGAAGGTCGCGTAGGCTTCACGCAGCTCAATCGGACCCGCCTTCATTAAGAACCGGAACAGCGCCGGCGCGGTCCGCACCTCGGTGATCTCGTAGACGAACGGCTCATCGAGACGCATCAGCTTCCGCCAGCCGTGACCCGTGACATGCGCCACGTAATTGAGTTTCAGCCCGCGCCGCTGGCATTCCCGCACGAATGCCACGTAGATGACCGACGGCGCCAGCAGCGCCTCGCCGTAGGTGCGTCCGTCTCCGACCGGCGTCTGGTAGCCTTGCGGAAGCTGGTCCGCGATCTTCCGGCAAAGCGTGAGGCCGTTCGTCTGCACGCCCGAGGAAGCGAGAAAAATGATTGCGTCGCCGTCGTGCACGTCACCGGTGATTCGCAGGTTCTTGGGCGCAATCCGCCCGACCGCCGAACCGGCCAGGACGATGGCAGGCGCCTCCACGATCCCCCGCAGTGTCGGCGTCTCTCCGCCACCCCACACCGCTCCGGCCTGCCGGCAACCTTCGGCAAAACCCTCGACCAGGTGTTGGGCCCGTGCTTCGTCGGCGAACCAGCTGGAATCGCCCACAGCGGCGTGCATGGCGACCGAAACCGGCAGGGCCCCGCAGGTGATGAGGTCGTTCACGATCGTTGCCACGGTATCGATGCCGATTTCGCGATAGAAACAACGCCCGCCGGCCACCCGGACCGCATCAGCCGCGAGATTCTTGGTTCCCAGCCCCTCCTCAACATGGGCGAGATAATGATCCTCGGCTTCGAGCAGGTAGGCGCTTTCGCCACGCACGGCCGGCGGCTCCCGATAGCCGTGGCTCCCCAAAGCGCTCGCGGTGGCACCGGCCGCCCGCTGGCAGGCGCGCTTGAACGCGTCGAGTTGGTCGTAGCGGACACCGGAGGCTTCGTAGCTCAGGGCCATAAAAGATTGGGTCACCACGAAACAGACGAAAGACACGAAATGACAGCCAAGCTTTCGTGTGTTTGGTGTTTTTCGTGGTTCATTCAGTAACTTCTCCCTTCGTTTTTCTCGAAATAGTTCACGTAGGCCTGATTCGCCACCCGATAACCGCCGGGCGTCGGATATTTGCCCGTGAAATACCAGTCGCCAGTGTGATTGGGCACGGCCGTGTGCAGGTTTTCAATGGTCTGATAGATGATCTGGACCGGCCCCGTCCATTCGATATTCCGCGGAAGAACCAGATCCGCGATCTTGGCCGAGATCTCTGACGCCGTGAACGGCTCGTAGATGCAGCGCACATGATTCACCATGCTGGCGTCCGTCTGGGCGAGTTCGCGCCGGCAGAGCCCGTATACCTCCGCGAGCAGATCGCCCTGGCCCCGCTCCTTCAGCAAAGCCACCGCCGCCTCGAACGCGACGAACTTGCCCAGCTCCGACATGTCGATGCCGTAACAGTCGGGATAACGGATTTGCGGCGCAGTCGAGACGATGATGATTTTCTTCGGTTTGAGGCGCGAAAGGATGCGGATGATGGAGCGTCGGAGCGTGGTGCCCCGCACGATCGAGTCGTCAACGACCACCAGATTGTCCGTCGGCCGCACGGAACCATAGAAAATGTCGTAAACGTGCGACGACAGTTCGTTGCGCCATTTCTCCTGTCCGATGAACGTGCGGATCTTGATGTCCTTGCTGACCACTTTCTCGGCCCGCGGCCAGTTGCGCAGGATCAGATCGTCGATCAACGCCTCGTCGAGCGTCCCCTTCTTCGCCGCGTCGAGAATGTCCCTCTTCACTTCATCGCGCCGTCGCAGACGCAGCGCCTCCATCAGGCCGTAGTACGCGACCTCCGCCGTGTTCGGAATGAATCCAATGACGGTATTTTGCAGATCGTGGTCGATGGCCGCCATCACCTGGTCCGCCAGCCGGGCGCCCAACGCCTTGCGTTCGCGGTAGATGTCCAGGTCGTTGCCGCGGGAGAAATAGATGCGTTCAAACGAGCAGGCGGCGCGCGGCAGCGGCGCGGTGAAAGCCGTGGACGTCAACCGGCCGTTCTTCTTGACGACCACCACATGCCCGGGCGGAACCTCCTGGACCGACGCAACATCAAGGTCAAACACGGTCATGAGCGGAGCGCGTTCAGAGGCGAAAGCCACGACCTCGTCGTTTTGGAAGTAATGGCACGGCCGGATGCCCGAAGGATCGCGCACCATGAAGGCGTCGCCGTTGCCAATCATGCCGGCCATCGCATAGCCACCATCCCAATTCTGGGAGGCGCGGGTAAGAATGCGAACGAGGTCGAGTTCTTCCGAAATCCGGCGGGAAATCTCGGCGCCAGGCAAGCCGCGCGCCCGCAGCGCCTGATAAAGGCTCTCGTGTTCTTCGTCGAGGAAGAAGCCGATCTTCTCAAGCAGTGCCTGCGTGTCCGAGGCAAAAATCGGATGCTGGCCGATCGCGATGAGGCTGTTGTTCAGCTCCATCGTGTTGGTCATGTTGAAATTCCCCGCCAGCATCAGGTTGCGCGTCGGCCAGGGGCTGCGACGGAAGAACGGGTGGGACGCGCTCAAGCTGTACCCACCGGAGGTGCCGTAACGCAGATGTCCGAGGTAGAGTTCCGCCCCAAAATCGAAATTCTTTTTAACCGTTTCGGTGAACTCCGGATGGATCGTGCCGCTGGCGACCATCTCACTGTATTGCTGGAGGAGCTCCTTGAAAATCCGATCCAGCGGATTGGCCTTGATGTTGCGCTCGCGAAACATGAACGGCTCGCCGGCCGGCACGTCGAGCTTCACGCACGCCACTCCCGCGCCGTCCTGGCCGCGGTTGTGTTGTTTCTCCATCAACAGGAATAACTTGAAGAAACCCCAGAGCGGCGTGCCGTACTTCTCCTGGTAATAGGAGAGCGGCTTTCGCAGTCGCACCATCGCCACACCGCATTCGTGTTGGATCCGTTCGCTCATGCGTAAGAAAAGGTAACCAACGAAATGGAATTAGGCGAGTTGTGCCTGGGCGTTAAGTAGGTGTTCATCCTTTCGGGCGAGAAAGGACACTTATTCCGAAGAGACCGCAGGGAATGGTCAACGGCTTTCTCCAGCCGACTTCGGAAAGAGCCACGGCCTTTTATTCTCGAACGAGTCTCGTCTGACATGGGCGGGACGCCCATGCCACGTGGCACGGGCGTCTCGCCCGTGGGATCGCGCGACGGCTCCTCGAAACAAAACACCATGCGGAAAGAGCAGGAAGGGCACCACGACCGACACGAAGACCAATCCTTCATTTGTTCCGGCATTTCACGGTTTCAACCGTTGCGGCAATCATTCGCAGACCACTGCCACAGCGTCGGCAGCACACCGGCGGGTTCTGCAAAAAGCCGGCCTTACTGCGTCGCACCGACCAGTTGCACCGCGTCGATTTCCTTCCAGCCCGGTCCGGACGCGAGGTTGAGCGTGATCTTCACATTCGCGACGAGGTAGGGCGTCCTTGGCACGCGCACCGCAAACCACGCGATCTCCCGGACCGCAGGTGCGACGTAGGGATCAACGCCTTCCCACCACACGTGAGCCGTGCCGTCGGACTCGATGGCCTCGATCTTCGTGATCGCACCCGCGGCGTCGTTCTGCCGCACGCGCACTTCGGTGGCGTGCACCGGTTTCGCAAAGGTCAATTCCAGCCAGTCGGTGCCGACATTCTTTTTTTCCGGACACCAGGCGTCCGGGCTGTTGCCCGCCGTGGAGATGTTCGGCGCCCCCGTCGCCTGCGCCGGCGAATACTGCGTCTTGCCGTACTTCGTCCCGGCCGTGGCGCTCTCGGCCCATTGCTCGGCTGGGTCAGAAGTGATTTTCGCGTCAATCAATTCACCGGCGGGCACCACGACACCCGTCGTTGGGATCACTTTTGGCGCATCAGTCGATTTCGCGATGCCTTCTGCATGGACCGCAGTGAGCAACGTCCCTGCCGGTTTCGAATCAACCGAAACCACCGGAGTATCGTTCGTTCGCTGACTGCTTTTCGAGACAATCGGCCGAACCGGGTAAAATACACTTCGAGGAGGCAATGCCCAGGCTGGCACTTCTGCCGCGGGTGATACCTCGTTGGCGGCTTCATCGATGCGCCTGGCGAGTTCGTGCAATTCCACCGAGGGTTCGCCGCCCAACCGTGTCTCCAGCGTGCGTGCGCGGGTAATGCAGGCGTGAGCCGACGCAACATCACCGCCCAGCAGGCAAATTGCCGCGCGCAATTTGAGCACGGGCATATTGTCAGGATCAACTGCGAGAACTTCGTCCAGAATGCCTGCAGCCTTCGCCGGAGCGTGGTCAAGGACGGCAGCATGCGCACGGGACAGGACGCGTTGGGTCACACGCTCGGGATCGTTCGAGGTTGCCACCACGCGGAGTTGCGCCGACTCCGACACACACTCGCCTTTCCAGCCGGTACCGTCGTGGATCGATAATTTGGCTCTCACGAGATAGTCGCCCGGCCGAAGCAAGGTCATTACCTTCGCAGGGAACCACCATACACCATTGGCCCCGTTCTCCTGATCCAGCACGGTAGTCGACTCCGTTTGTCGCACGACGGGTTGCGCGGTCCCCACCACGCGGTCGCCGTCGGAGACCAAAATTTCCACGGCCGTCGCGTCAATCCACGACCCATTGGCCGGCGCCAGCGTAATCGTGGCAGCACTCTCCTCCGGCAGAGCCACTCCCACGGCCACGCGCAGCGGTTCACCCACCTCAACAGTCCGGTCAAAAACTCCCCGCAAAGACACACTGATCTCCGGCGTGACCGCAGGAACCTCAGCGCCCATGACACCGACGAGGCCGGACCACAGCATCAGAAACACCCCGATGGCAGGACGAGACAAGGTGAAGACGTGTTTCATAGCCGGCGCGGGGGAATGTCGTCGTTCGGGCAAATTTGCCTGAAGCAGTTGCCCCGCCCGGGGGCTGAATCGCCGAAACGCGGCTGGGGTGAATGCGACGACGCGTTGTGAATCGTTCCCTCCGGACTCTTGCAGAGTTCCCGTCCCGCCCGATTCGCGTCAGCCCCTGGCCGGACCAGGTAGTAAGTTTTTTCGCGCCCCGAGACCGGATAGGCATTGGCAAAATAGTAACGCATCAGGCAGAGCTCGTTACCCGAGTCGGCTTTACCCAACTCGCCGATCGTGACCGCAATATTGAACCTTGGGTTTCGCTTCACGACGCTGTCAAAAAGATCGGTCTCCCTCCAGTAATTGGCGTCCTTTCCATAATAGGGCATGCGAGTCGCTCTGCCGCCTGGATCGTCGGCCGGGGGATTCGCCGCGCGATTGGACCGTTCAGCGGCAAGCTCGCGCTCAAAATCGGCCGCGATGGATTCAGCCACATCCTGCTTGGTGTCCTCCCAGATCAACGTGACCGTGCTGTCGCGCTTCAGATCATCTGCCGTCCTTGGCCGGTCAAAGGGCGCCTGCCGAAGTAACTCCTCATACGTCCCGGCCGCCATCGGGGTAAAGCGCACATGGTGGGTGGGATTGTTCGGGTCACTTGCGGACTGGAAATTGAAGGTATGGAAATCTTCGCCCTCGCCGTGGTGATCGACGCCCACCACGTGTAGAAGTTCGTGGGCAACGCCGCGATCATAGGCAAACGCAGCATCCCGCTCGCTCAGATTATAGGCTGAAACGCTTTGGGAAACAGTCAGGATCGCATTGGGATCGTCGCGTGGTTCGAGCTGAACAACACGCACCGATTTTGGTCGGAAAGCGCGGAGAAAATGCTCCTGCGAAGCAAAACCAATTGTCGCGCCCCCCTTGGTGGCGGCCAACCATCATACGCACCGCGTGCTGCTTCACCCGTTGGGGGGCGTCGCGGCGGTTCAAATTCATGATCCGCTCCCCCTTCGCCGCGGCCACGCTTTGCGTTTCGTCAACCGGGAGCTCGATAATCTCCGAGGGCAGTAACCGGGAGTGCACCCGCAGCTTCGAGACGCGCTCGAACAATTTGATGCCCCCCTTCGCATCCTGGCCGATTTCATTGCGCACGAATAAATCCTTCTTCAACGGATCTCCTTCGATGTGCTTCCCATTCTCCACCCAACCACGGTATTCCTCGTAGAGCGTGAAGCCGTCGCCGTTGTCCTTTTGCCCCTCGATCTTTTCGTTGTCATCGTCGTCGGCAAGTTTCTCCACATCGTGCACCTTTTTCCAACAATCGGCGATCCAGCCCGGGTTCTTCATCTTCGGTAGCCGCGGTATCTCACCCACGTCTTTCATCACGCCCTCGATTTCGCGCCCGTCCGTCAGCAGGCAAACGGCGCGGAGCGAAGCTCGGCCACCGAAGTCGTAGCTGTCAATCTGCGCCTCGGCGTAGGGCTGCCCTTGGTCGTTCCGTCGTGGATCAATGACTTCGAGCTTTTGATCCGACTTGCTGAGGGTGCCACCGCTCACCGTAGCCAGTCGCAGATCGTAATCCTTGTCCTTGGCGTTGAGCGGCCAGTTCATGCATACACCCGGTTCGCGCGAGGTATCGAGCAGTTGAAAACGGATGTTCTTCACCCTGGGAACAAACGTCCCCTGTCCTGCCTTCGGAACGACGGTGGCGCGAGCCACTAGCTTGTTTCCGGGCTTGGTCACCTCCTTGATATTCCCCTCCGGCCGCCACTCATCGTAGCCAGGAATGGTGATAACCAATTCAACGGGAGGAAGCGTCACGTCGATCTGCCAGGAGACTTCGAGAGCGATGTCCCACGCGCCATCCCAACCCGCCGGCTTCGGGACCGGGATCCGGGTGGTGCCGATCAGTTCGCCAGCGTCACCGGCGAGGGGCAGACCTTTCACGTCGGCCACCATCTGATAGTTGCTGTAGCCAAGAGCCATCTGGCCCGGCCCCGTATCCAGAGGCACGTTGGCCTCGGACTCCGCATGGGTGTCGTGTCCCTCTTCCTTGTGATCACTCACGAGGGTCTGGTGCCCGGCCTCCATCGTCGTCGCCATGTTGAGCATCAGCGTAAACCGCAGATCGTAGCGCTTCTCCTCCGGGTGAATTTTGACGAAAGCGTTGACGATATCTCCCTCGCAGACTTTCTGGGTCTTGTAGGATTCAGTGCCGTGACCGCTGCTCTCACGGCTTTCCCCTTGCGCGGTCTCGGAGGTGTTCGACGTCTTTGTTTCGGAAATCCTGCCGGTGACATCAACCCGATCGCCCTGCGGAAACCACGTGACCAGCAATGGAGGCGTGGCTTTGGTCAGTTTATCGGCATCGCCCGCAAGCACCGCCGCTTGCATGGTCTCCATGCGCTTAAGCTGGGCTGCTTCTGATCGGTCGGTTGGCAGGTCGTACGCCTCGGTCGGCCGGACTTCGATCCTCCCGCTGAAGAGGTTTTTCACCTCCACGCTCGTCTCGCTTTGACCAGAGGCATCCTGCGATGACTTGGAGGCGGTGCCGCGATAACCGATCTGGAAAGTGAGGTAGTGCTTGGAGGCCGTATCCTGCCCGAAAGCGACCGTCGCCGAGAGCGCGAGGACTGCGAAAATCCGGAAGGCCGGGAAAGAAAGCCGAGAGACACTTCGCACGGTGGAGGCAAGGAACACCGTCTTTGAACAACCTTGTTCAGGCCGGCTCGTCGATTGTATTCGCAGTAGCTCTTGTACCAGGCGTTTGCATTTGCCCAGTGAGTCTTTTTGCGTTCTTGCCTGCCTGTCGAGACCTTGACGACGTCGGGTGCCTCTTGTGCCCAACCCTCCGGCTTGAGTCAGGCTCACTTCTATGATCCGTGGCCTAAGTCGCCGGCATTTCCTTGCTACGCCTCCTTGACCGCGCCGCCCAGGTTGATGAGCATCGGGTCCGACCATGCTGATTCTCCGCGGCTCTCCTGCCCTCTCCCAATTTCAGCTGAAAAAGCTCCTCCATGACCTCGCGGCCGCCGGACTGCCGGTCCGCGCCATCAGCGCTGAGTTTGTTCACCTCGTTGACTTGGTCTGCTCGGAGCCCGCTGGCAGCGAAAGTGTCGAATCCGCCGGCTTGACGACCGTCGAGCGCACCATTCTCGATAAACTGCTCTCCTACGGACCCAGCCGCGCCGCCGCCGAAGTGAAGGGGATCCTCCAGGTGGTCGCTCCGCGTCCTGGCACCATTTCCCCTTGGTCCTCCAAGGCCACCGACATCGCCCACATCTGCGCCTTGGGGAAGGTCAAGCGCATCGAGCGGGTTATCGCCTACCGGGTGGATTTCGGGTCTGATCTTCCGCTCCTCGATTCTCACTCCTCGCTTCTCCGGCAGAAGCTGCACGACCGCATGACCCAGGTCGTGTTCGAAAATCTCGCCGCTTGCGAAGCCCTGTTTCATCAGGAGTCTCCGCGCCCGATGACCAGCGTACCCGTGCTCAGCGAGGGTCGCACCGCACTCGCCGCGGCCAACCGCACGCTCGGCCTTGCCCTGGCCGATGACGAGATCGACTACCTGGTCAAGAACTTCATCGCCCTCGGCCGCGATCCGAACGACATCGAGCTGATGATGTTCGCCCAGGCCAATTCCGAACACTGCCGCCACAAGATCTTCAACGCCACCTGGGAAATCGACGGCGCTCCGCGCGACTGCTCGCTGTTCCAGATGATCAAGAACACTTACCAGCTCCACCACGACGGCATCCTCTCCGCCTACAAGGACAACGCCGCTGTCCTTGTCGGAACCCGGGGCGGCCGCTTCTTCGTCGACCCAAGGACGAACGAATACGTCACCCGGGAGGAAGACATTCACCTGCTGTGCAAGGTCGAGACCCACAATCATCCCACGGCCATCTCCCCTTATCCCGGCGCCGCCACTGGCTCGGGCGGTGAAATCCGTGACGAAGGCGCCACCGGTCGCGGGGCCAAGCCCAAGGCGGGTCTCACCGGCTTCTCCGTTTCCAATCTCCGGCTCCCCGGCGCGGTCCAACCATGGGAAAAGGACCACGGCAAGCCCGGCCGCATCGTCTCCGCCCTTGACATCATGATTGAGGGTCCGCTCGGCGGGGCCGCCTTCAACAACGAGTTCGGCCGCCCCGCCATCAACGGCTACTTCCGCACGTTTGAAGCGGAAGTGCCCTCCGCGGTGGCCCCGACCGCGGGAGATATCCCTAATTCCAAATCCCAAACGCCAAACCCGACAGCCGCCGGCGGCTCGTCTGCCAGCGCCTCTTCCTTCTTCCCTCTTTCCTCTTCCACCGCCGCAACGGAGTTGAGGGGCTACCACAAACCCATCATGCTCGCCGGCGGCCTCGGAAATATCCGCGCCGAGCACATTCAGAAAGGCGCGATTCATCCCGGCGACAAACTCGTCATCCTCGGCGGACCCGCCATGCTCATCGGACTCGGCGGCGGCGCCGCGAGCTCCATGGCCAGCGGGCACGGCAACGAGGATCTCGATTTCGCCAGCGTCCAGCGCGACAACGCCGAGATGCAGCGCCGCTGCCAGGAGGTCATCGACCGTTGCTGGGCGCTCGGCGCCGAGAACCCGATCGCGTTCATCCACGACGTCGGCGCCGGCGGAATCTCCAACGCCCTGCCGGAACTCGTCAACGACGGCGGGCGCGGCGGACGCTTCAATCTGCGCAGAATCCCGAACGCCGAGCCCGGCCTGAGCCCGCTGGAGATTTGGTGCAATGAGTCGCAGGAGCGCTACGTTCTCGCCGTCCCCGCCGACCGCATTGCCGCCTTCCAGCAGCTTTGCGATCGCGAGCGCTGCCCGTTCGCGATCGTCGGCGAGGCCACCGAGGAAAAGCGTCTCGTGCTCGAAGACCCGCATTTCCGGAATACGCCGATCGACCTGCCGCTCGAGGTCCTGCTCGGCAAACCGCCCCGCATGCACCGCTCGGAGCAGACCCTCCGGCGCCCACTCCTTCCTCTTTCACTCTCGTTTTCACTCGGCGAAGCCGTCCGTCGCGTGCTCGCGCACCCGACGGTGGCGGACAAAACGTTCCTGATCTCCATCGGCGACCGCACGCTCGGCGGTCTCATCTGCCGCGACCAGATGGTCCGGCCATGGCAAGTGCCCGTGGCGGACTGCGCCGTCACCGCCGCGACTTTCGACGTTACACCGGCGAAGCCATGGCGATGGGCGAGCGCACCCCCGTCGCCGTCAACGATGCCGCCGCTGCCGCCCGCCTGGCCGTCGGCGAAGCGCTCACCAATCTCGCGGCCGCCCAGATCGGCGACCTCGGCAAGGTCAACCTCTCCGCCAATTGGATGGCCGCGCCCGCTGTCCCCGGCGATGCCGCAGACCTTTATGCTGCGGTTCAGGCCGTGGGCATGGAACTGTGCCCCGCCCTCGGCATCACCATCCCGGTCGGCAAGGATTCTATGAGCATGAGCACCGTCTGGCAGGACGGCGGCCAGCAGAAGCGCCTCACCGCGCCGATCTCGCTCATTGTCTCCGCCTTCGCCCCCTGCGCCGACGTGCGGCGGACCCTCACCCCGCAGCTGCGAAGTGGCACGGGCGTCCCGCCCGTGGGTTTGGACAACACCGTTCACGGGCGGGACGCCCGTGCCACAATCGGCGACTCCGTTCTCCTCCTGATCGACCTCGGCCGCGGGCAAAACCGCCTCGGCGGCTCCATCCTCGCCCAGGTGGCTTCGCAGATGGGCGAGGCGGTGCCCGACGTCGACCGCGCCGCCGACCTGAAGAATTTCTGGAACGCCATCCAACAGCTCGGCCGCGAGCGAAAACTCCTCGCCTACCATGACCGCTCCGACGGCGGCCTGCTCGCCACCGTGGTGGAGATGGCCTTTGCCGGGCATGTGGGCGTGGATCTGGAGCTGCCAACCGCAGGAGCGGAAACTCCAAGTTCCAAGTTCCAAACTCCAAATTCGGAGCCCCAAGCCAAAGGTTCCGCATCCGTGTCATCCGTGGAATCTGCGGTCGTTGATTCCGGGGCACCGTCCTCTGCTTCCTCCGCTCCCTCCTGCGAAAATGATCTGGCCTTTGCAGCGTTGTTTTCCGAGGAACTCGGCGCCGTCATCCAGGTGCGGGTCGCCGACCTCGACGCCGTGCTGGCCGTGCTCCGCGCACACGGTCTCGACACCTGCACTGCGCGCATCGGCGCGCTCAACCGTGATCACGCCTTTCGCATCCGCCAGGGCGGCACGGTGCTCCTCGACGAGAATCTCTTCGCGTTGCGCGCCATCTGGTCCGACGTGACCCGGCGCATTGCCCTGCTGCGCGACAATCCCGCATGCGCCGAGCAGGAATACCGATGGAAGCTCGATCCCGCTGACCCCGGGATCACGCCGGTGATCACGTTCGAACTCACCACGAAAAACACGAAGGACACGAAAAAGGAACCCAGCCCGCCTGCCGCCTCCCCGTTTGGGATTTGGCCTTTGGGATTTGACGTTTCGCAAAATCGCCCTCCGGTGGCGATTTTGCGCGAGCAGGGCGTCAACGGCGAGGTTGAGATGGCCGCGGCCTTCACGCGCGCTGGCTTCAAGGCGGTGGACGTCCACATGACCGACATCCTTAACGGCCGCGTTGCGCTAAAGGATTTCCGCGGCCTCGCCGCCTGCGGCGGATTCAGCTACGGCGATGTCCTTGGGGCCGGCGAAGGCTGGGCCAAGAGCATTCTCTTCAATGATCGCGCCCGCGCCGAGTTCGCCGACTTCTTCGGCCGGGAGGACACCTTCGCTCTCGGCGTATGCAACGGCTGCCAGATGCTGAGCAATCTGCATTCGATCATTCCCGGGGCCGGACACTGGCCGCGGTTCGTCCAGAATCAATCCGGGCGTTACGAAGCCCGCTTCGTCTCCCTGAAGATCGAGCGAAGCCCGAGCGTGCTCTTCGCCGGAATGGAAGGCTCGGTTATTCCCATCCCGACGGCCCACGGCGAGGGTTACGCCGAGTTCAACGACGCCGCCGCCGCGCAGGCCTGCAGCACGTCCGGGCTCGTTTGCGCGAGGTTTGTCGACAACCGGCACATCCCGACCGAACAATATCCTCTCAACGCCAACGGCTCGCCGCTCGGCATGACGGCCTTCACGACCACCGACGGTCGCGTGACGATCCTGATGCCCCACCCCGAGCGCGTCTTCCGCACCGCGGCGATGAGCTGGCATCCCGCCGACTGGGGCGAGGATTCGCCGTGGATGAAACTCTTTTACAACGCCCGCGCCTGGATTGGGTGAA
>Ga0182027_10001224_pt1 | contig 42937 bp, 36 predicted proteins | sample 712E1DmetaG_FD_121300 | JGI IMG/M metagenome (GOLD analysis project Ga0182027, IMG submission 121300) | Permafrost microbial communities from Stordalen Mire, Sweden - 712E1D metaG (Illumina Assembly) | ecosystem: Environmental > Terrestrial > Soil > Wetlands > Permafrost | place: Sweden...
CCATGACAATATCCTCCAGACGATGGTGGTACAGTCCTGTTGTCTGGAATTAATATAAATGACGAATTAGCCTTTGTCAAGCATTAAACGCAATATTGGTGAATATTTAGAGGTACCCTTAAAATAAACAGCCGTTTTCCGAGTTGCAAGCTTACTCCGATTGTCGCAAGTTGTATTTTAAATATTCATCCGGCTCTCAACGTTGAAGGCTTTGAAAGGACAGGTTAATGAATTTCACCGAAGAACTCACCTGGCGCGGCATGATCCACGACATCATGCCCGGCACCGAGGAAAAACTCAAATCAGGGAGTGCCTGCGGTTATGTGGGGTTCGACCCCACCGCCTCGTCGCTGCAGATCGGCAACCTTGTAGCCATCATGCTGCTCGTGCAGTTCCAGCGCGCGGGCCACAGGCCACTCGCGCTCGTGGGCGGGGCAACGGGCATGATAGGCGACCCGTCGGGAAAATCAGAGGAGCGCAACCTTCTATCCGTTGACGAAATACAACACAACCTCGAATGCTTCAAAAAGCAACTCGGACGCTTCCTCGATTTTACCGGCGGCGCCAACAAGGCGGAAATCGTCAACAATTACGACTGGTTCAAGGGAGTTTCGTTCCTCGATTTCCTGCGCGACGCGGGCAAGCACCTCACGGTGAACTACATGATCGCCAAGGACTCGGTGAAATCGCGGCTCGAAAGCGGCATTTCATTCACGGAATTTTCCTACCAGCTCCTGCAGGCATACGATTTCTACTGGCTTTACAAAAACAAAAACTGCGTTATACAGATGGGCGGGTCGGACCAGTGGGGAAACATCACCGCGGGGTGCGAGCTCATCCGGCGCAAGGCGGGCGGCGAGGCGTATGCCCTCACCTGTCCCCTGCTCACCAAGGCGGACGGCACCAAGTTCGGCAAGTCGGCGGCGGGCGAAAAAATATGGCTGGACGCGTCCATGACCTCTCCGTACAAGTTCTACCAGTTCTGGCTCAACTGCACCGACGACGACGCGCGGCGTTTCATTAAAATATTCACGCTCATGTCGCAGGAGGAAATCGCCGCCGTCTGCGCCGAGCATGACGCCGCGCCGCATGCAAGGCCTCTGCAGAAGGCCCTGGCAAAAGACATCACCATCCGTGTGCATTCGCAGGCCGACTGGGAAGGCGCGATGGAGGCCTCGGCCATCCTGTTCGGGGAGGGCACGACCGAGTCGCTTAAAAAACTTTCGGAGCAGGACCTGCTCGCGATGTTCGAGGGCGTGCCGAAAGCTGAAGTCGTGAAAACCGAACTGGAAGGCGGCATCAACATTGTCGATTTCTTATCGACTAAATGCAACATACTGCCATCAAAAGGTGAAGCAAAACGGTTGATTCAGAATGGCGGGATATCAATTAATAAGGTTAAAGTTGCTGATCTGGAATTTAAAGTCCAGAGCGATTCATTGCTAAACTGGAAACATATACTGGTTCAAAAGGGTAAGAAAAATTACGTATTAGTAACTATTAAATAACAAACCTATCGCTTTACGCTCACGAGTAACCTCACCCCCAACCCCTCTTCCACAGGGAGAGGGGAGCCTTATCCCATCCCCTTCGCAACCCATCAGTTAACAACGGCACTCCGCGGGTGCCCCTTGTCAATAAAGCATGAATCTTGCATCGGGTGGTACCCCGGGGCCACCCAGGAGGGGGTATGGGTGCAAACAACCGGCGCGGAAAATATAAAAGGGCGTATTATCATACGCCCCTACATTACGCCGGTTGGTTGCACCTTAGGGGGATTCCTCCCCCACCAGAATCTTTTATTAAATTAAAATTCTTTCTCCCTCGACTTTACCCCCCGCTTTTCATTCTCATATTTCAATATCGGGTCGCATTTGCCGGGGAATTTTGCCGTCACCTTGTCGGTACACCCTGACGGCGATAGCTTGTCGCATTTCTGGCACACCTTTTTAAACCATTCGTCGCTGATGCCGTCGGGCCGATTGCCTTTTGCGCCGCCCCCGCCGCTTCCCACCGAATCGAGTTTGGCCACAATGCCCTTCGCTATCTGCGCGACCTGCTGGACCTGCGCAGGCGGCAGCTGCCTAGCAACGAGCTGGATGTACACCTGCAATGCCTCTTCGATAAGCGATTTTTCTTCATTTGACAACGCCATAGTGCTCCTTGGTAAGGAATACGTTCGGATAATATGAAAATAATATATTTTAGTAATCCCTGGCAGCTTATCCACACACCTTTACCTGCGGGAAATTTTGATCAGGCTCATTTTTGTCTGTACCGCCAACAGGTGCCGCAGCATGATGGCCGAAGGGCTCATGCGCCGGCGCTGGTCGTTTGTGGTGGGCCGGGGCCTTGCGGTTTCGTCCATGGGGATCCACGGCATGGACGGGCAGCCCCCCACCGACCTTGCGATCCGCGTATGCGCGGAAAACGACATTGCCATAGAGAAGCTACTTTCCCGGCCTATTGCCGGCGACGAGCTCAGGCAGGCAGACCTGGTTCTCGTGATGGAGCCTGTGCAGAAGGAATTCCTTAAAATTTTCTTCCCGTCTCTCGACGATGCGGTTTTTCTGCTGGGTGCCTGGCCTGAACGCTCGGATTCAAAAAAGGCGATCATCAAAGACCCTGTTGGCGGAACCATCAGGGACTATCGGAAAACTTTCCAGTTGCTGGCAAAGCATATTGACCGGATCATTCCCCTGCTGCGAAACGAATACGGGTACTGACGGAAGCAAAAAAGCCATGAAGATCACCCGATGCCTTCTTGATATTCACAACAACTCCCGCTGTGGCAAAGCCACCGTGGCGGCGTGCGTGCGGGCGCAGGGGAAAAAGCACCTGTGGGACGGGCGGCCGGCGCCCGCGTGCGACACGATCGTGATCCACTATATTAGCGCGGTGAGGACCGCGCCCCGCCGCCCCTTTGCCCTGGCGCCTATCCTGAAAATTTTCTGCGATTTCGGCGTGAGCAGCCATTACCTTATTCGGAGAAACGGCGCTGTTCTGCGGCTTGTACCCGAAGAAAAAAAGGCCTGGCACGCGGGCGGCAGCATCATGCCCGGGCCGGACAAACGCACTGCGGTCAATAATTTTTCCATCGGCATTGAACTCGTGGCCACCCCCTGTTCCGGCTTTACGCAAAAACAATATTCGGCGTGCGCGCATTTGTGCAGGGACATCGAAAAGAGACATGGAAAAAAATTCAATTATGTTGGACATGAGGACATCGCCGGCAAAACGGCAAAAAGGCTCGGACTCAGGAAAGACGTGAAAGGGGATCCGGGTCCGCTGTTTGATTGGACATTATTTAAAAAATTGCTCAGGCGTTGACGGGACGCGGCGGATGGGGCGCGGGTGTATATTTGCCTTTCATACTAATACCTTCGGTTATGTATATTTAGGGGTTATTTTTAACCGGTCAATACATATTCAATCTCAATGCAATATATTCGGTGCTTTCGCTGAAAGGAGCGTGCGGTATGGTAAAGCGGTTGTTACTCATGTGCGGCGGGACGGGGCTTTTCATTCTTTCATTTTTTGCGGCAACGTCGTTTGCGGATGACGCATTTGACAAGATGATAAACGAGAAGAACTACAAGGCCGCCCTCGACTACGCCGACGACAAGATCCCCGCGCCGACCCGAACCGCCGACGTATGGGTAAAGCTCGGCAAGGGCAACGAAGCTCTCGGCCTTACCGAAAAAGCGCTCGCCTGCTATCTCGTTTCATGGCGCCTCAACCCCAAAGACTACGAATCCATGCTGGGAGCGGCCAGGATATACAACAAACTCGATCAGCCCGAAAACGCCCTTGACAAGGCCCAGAAAGCGCTTGAATTGAATTTTACCGCAGAGGCGAGCTGGGAATACGCCTCCGCCTGCATCAAGCTTAAACGGCCGGCGGACGCCAAGAAAGCGCTGGAAAAGGTGATCCAGGCAGATTCGTCCAATGCAATCGCCAACCGTGAACTGGGCAACATCTATTACAACGACAAACAATACGGCAACGCATTGCCGCTTCTCCAGAAATCATACGCACGGCAGCCCGACCCAGACTTGGCCTTCAGGCTCGGAAAAATATGCCTGGAAGTCAACAGGGTGGACGACGCCATCAATTATCTCAAAGAAGCGTCAGCAAAAAATCCTTCCCTTACCGAGGCGACGCTTGAGCTTGCCCGCTGCTACTATAAAAAGGAAAAGTTCCTTGCGGCGGCAAGTGAATACGAAAAAATAGCGTCCAGGCCCGAAATGACCGCCATGGACCAGTATGCTCGCGCCGTGTCAAGCGAAAAAACGCTCAACGCCGACAACGCCATAAAGGGGTATATCCAGGCAATAGAAAGATTCGGCAACGCCACATCGCCGGAAGCTATCACCGCGCGGCTTAAGGTTGGTAATGCCAATCTTGAAAAGAAAAATTATGATGCCGCCCTTAACCAGTTCCAGTTCATCGCCAATGCCGACCCACAGGGCAAAATCGTTGAAAACATCAATTTCCTTCTTGCCGACGCCTTTGACGGTTCGGGCAACAGCCCCAAGGCCATTTTAAGCCTCGAAAAAGCACTTGCCCAGAGCCCGAACAACATCGAAGCAACCGCAAGGCTTGCCGATTTGTACGAAAAAAACGGCATGAGCGACAAGGCAAAGACCACCTACGAAAAGATGCTGTCGCTCAACCCGAATGACCCCAAAGTGTACATGACGCTCGGCCAATACAACCTTAAAGCGAAAAAGTATTCCGAGGCATTGAAATATTTTGAGAAATGCTTTCTGCTCGATCACGGCGCAAAGTCGGCCGAGGGAATTGCAATCGCGGCCTCAACGCTCGGACAGTGGGACAAGGCCCGTGATGCGGCCGAATCGGCAATCAAGGCAGATGCCACGCTCTTGGATTCGAGAAACATCCTGTACAAGGCATATCTCAAGGACAAGAACTTTGCCGGCGCAAAGGAACAACTCGAATATCTTGCGGGTAAAAAACCGCTCGAGCTCGAATACTGGAAGGAACTGGCGACTTGCTACGAGCAGCTCAACGACCAGGCCAAGCTTGCAATTGCCGACAAGAAAATCGCCGACATGGACAAAACCAACGTGGAGTCGAGGATAAGGCTTGCCCGGTATGCGCTCGATCAGAAGGATTTCAAGCAGGCGTTCGAAATGTACAAGGAGCTTTCCGGGCTCATCCCCCAGAACGCAGATGTGTTTAAAAACCTGTACGATCTGTGCATTAAAAGCGGCGACAAGGGCGGCGCCAGCGTGTACCTCCGCAAATACCTCGGTCTAAAACCGTCCGACGCCCTTGCCCAGCGCAGCCTTGGCGACCTGCTCTACGAGCTCAAAGACCAGGACGGCGCGCTTGCCGCCTACCGTGCGGCGCTCAAGCTCGATCCCGCCATCAAAGGGTTTTACAAGCGTTATGCCGAGCTTGTTATCGCAAAAGGCCAGCAGGAAGAGGTCATCCGTGTGCTGAGCGGCGCGATCAAGTCGGGCGAAGCCGACGTGGGCGCCTATACTACGCTCGGCATGATTTACCAGAAGAGCAACCAGTTCGGCAAGGCGCTGGAAATGTACCAGAAGGCCATGCAGATGGACCCGCAGAATCTGGACGTTCTTTCTGCCGTGGCCGAGTGCCAGGCAAAAACCGGCGACCGCAACGGCGCCATCATCACCTACGAGCAGGTGATCATGATGAACCCCAAGGCCGAAAGTGAACTCAAGGAACTTGGGAACCTTTATCTCAAAGACGGAAGAAACGACCAGGCCATCAGCGTGTATAAAAAATATCTTGAAAAAGTCCCGAGCGACCAGGACGTGGCAAAGGGTGTGGGCATGGCGCTGTACCAGAAGAAACAGCCCCAGGACGCGGTAAAATATTTTGACCTTGTCAAGGAAAAGGGCGCGGGCGACATCGAGTACCTCATGGTCGCGGGCGAAAGCTATTTCCTTGTCGGCAACAATAAAAAAGCCCAGGAAATATATGAAGACCTGCGGTTGCGCAGGCCCGCGGTCCCCGGCATCAAGAAAGTCCTCAAAGTGCTTGCCGAATCGTATGAAAAAGACAACAACCTTCAGAGCGCCGTTGACATGTACACAGCTTATTCCATGCTTCCCGGCGCAAAAGACCCGGACGTCGCGTACAAGGCGGGGTTTTTGCAGGAGAAAGTCAATCCGCTGCGCGCGCGCAAGATTTACGAGGATAATGTGTCGGCGTTCCCCGGCGACTACCGCAACATGCTGCGGCTGGGTATCCTGTACTCAAAAGACAAAGCCACGCTTTCGCGGTCGGCCCAGCTCCTTAAAAAGGCGTCCACGATCGCCGACACGATCCCTGCAATGTGGATCGAAATGGCCCAGGTCTACAACAAGTTGGGCAATGAAAAGGGCGAGCTTGACGCATACAAAAAACTCGTCACCATGGACCCGCAGAACCTCGATGCGAACAAGCGCCTCGGGTTTCTCTTTATGAAAGGCGGTTCCATCACTGACGCCATGGTCTACCTGGAAATGGCGAACACGCTGTCGGCCAAAGATCCCGAAATCATGACTCTGCTTGCGCAAGGCTACATCAAGACGAACAGGGCCAAGGACGCCATCGATATCCTGGAAAAGGCAAAGGCCATCAAGGCCGACGACACCGACATCAGGCTGCAGCTTGTGGAGCTGTACAAGAAAACCGACCAGCCGAAAAAAGCGCTTGAGGAAATGAAACAGCTCATCGCAATCAAACGCGACAACAAGATTTTATTGTCGTATGCGCAAAGCCTGTACGACGACGGGAAATTCAAGGAGGCGCAGGAGACCATTGAAGATATCAAGGCAACAGACCCGGAAAACATCGAAGCGCTCATGATTCTCGCACGCGCCCTCCGCGGCCAGAAGAAATTCGATCCCGCGGTTGAGACCTACAAGGAAATATCATATATCAATCCAAATTACGTTCCGGCCCTGTATGAGCGCGCAGACGTGCACATGCAGCAGAACAAGCCCCAATGGGCCAAAACCTTCTTTGATAGGGCGCTCCGCGCTGACCCGAACTGTGCGCTCGCATACCTGGGGCTGGCGCGGCTGGCCAAAATGCAGAAGAACAATACGCTTTACCTGCAGAACCTTGACAAGGCAATGCAACTTGATCCGAACAACGCCGAGATAAAAGAAGAGGCAAAGAACGCCAAACGGTGATGCGGACGTTGCAGGGCATGCCCAGATACCGCAGGAATGTGTGCGTCGCGGTCCGGAAAGCCGGTTCGGATCTTCTGCTGCTCTGCCACAGAAAAGGGTTTCCCCCTGCTACGGGCTGGCAGTTTCCGCAAGGCGGAATCCGCAAGGGGGCGGCCCTCATTCCGGAAATGAAGCGCGAACTTCTTGAGGAAATCGGCACCGGCGATGTCACGGTGATCCTGATTTCCACGAAGCTGTATTTTTACAAGTTCCCGGAGGGGACGCGGCACAAGCATAAAAAATACGACGGCCAGGTCCAGCAATGGGTTCTTGCCGAATTTTCCGGAAACGACGCCGCGATTAATTTCAACCATGAACCGGCTGAATTCGACGGATTCGAGTGGGCGCCGGCGGCAACGGTCCTTGACAGAATCGTTGATTTTAAAAAAGATGTTTATTCCCGGGCCCTTAATGACCTGGGGCTGTTATAAAAACTTTAAAAAAAATGCAATATTTTTTTTGCAACAGACGTATTTATGAATAGCTTGCTGGATGATCAGGTACTTTTTGACCAATGGATGAAAGGTGACTCAAACGGGTTTGCCGCTCTCTACGAGCGGTATAAAAACCGGGTGTTTGGCTTCCTGGTGCGTATGACCGGAGACCGGGAAATCGCGGAAGACCTTTTGCAGGACACCTTTGTGGCGGCGATGCGCAACGCGCAGCAGTTCGACAGACAGCGCAATTTTTTAAGCTGGATTTTCGGAATTGCCCACAAGCGCACTATAGATTACTTCCGCCACGTAAAAGTGGAAAACGAGCACCTTTTCGATACCGACAGGTCCATTGGAAAAGGGCCGGACCTGCCGGATATCGGTCTTTCAAACGAGAATCTTAACGCCGTGATCAATGAGGCGGTAAAGACGCTCGAACCGATGCAGCGGGAAGTTTTTCTTCTCAGGGAACTTGGAGATGTTGCTTTCAAGGATATAGCCCACATAATGAACTGCCCCATCAACACCGCTCTGGGGAGGATGAGGCTGGCCTTGAAAAACATCAGAAAAGAACTAAAAAAAAGGGGTATCCATGGAGTGCAATAAGTGGGACGAAAACGGCCTGCTGTTTATGGCCAGAGAGCTTTCCCAGCCTTTGGCATCAGAATTCGAAAAGCACCTCATCTCCTGCCAGTCCTGCTCAAGCGAGCTGAATCAATACACCCTCGAAAAGAAACAATTCTATGCCACGGCAATTCTGTGCGAGTCCACTCCGGAGCATCTTGATAATAAAATCATCTCGCTGTGCTCAAAGCCGATGGTCCCCACCAGTTTAGGGCTTTTTTCCATGCCGTGGGTCAAGAGGGCCGTGTTCTCCGCGCTGGTCTTTGCCCTGGGCGTTGGTGCGGGAGGCTATTTCAGTTTCGCCTATTATCAGTCAAAAACATCCTCCGCCTATGCACATGCAAAAAGCACGTCAACATCCCAAGCTGCAGCGACAGCCCAGGTTTCAGCACCCGCCGCTGCACCGGACCTCGCACTCGACTCGGCCCAGAAAGGCATTCCCTCTTTTTCCAAAAAGGGTGAAAAAGCCTTGCCTGCCAAAACAGCGCCTCAGGGAATTATCACTGTCGATCTGAAGAAAGAATAACGGAAAAAATCGCGGGATGCAGTGGGGGCGGGATTCCGCCCCACGGTCACTGTTTTATCAATACCTTCGTACGCATGACCCACGCATCGGCATAACCAAGTTCCTTCATTTTTGCCACCGCAGCGTCCGCGTCGCTCCTCTTGACAAAATCGCCAACAAGCAGCTTGTAATACGGCGCCGCGAAAACGATGTATACCGGGAAGCGGACCTTGGATTCGATGATTTTCTGCTCTGCGCGGACGCGTTCTATCTGGCTTGAGGCGAAACACTGTATCCTGAAACCGTTGGGTATCTCCGATCCGCCGCTTTTGTCATTTGAAACCGCTGTTGTTTCCGGGACGATCGGATTGAAGTCCTTTTCAGTGAGGGCGACTTCTTTTCCCCTGTTCAGCGTGTCGAGGAAGGTCTCGCCGGCAGGCTTTTCATTCATGGCCAGAACGATTTTACGGCCTTGCCCCTCTTCGTCCTGCGGGCGTTTCGACATGGCATAATTCGAATTCATTATGATCAGGACCATTACGACAAAAGTAAAACGGAATAATCGTATCGTCATCGTAGTGCGCGCCTTTCTTTTTTACAAATCATAATAATGCCCTGCCGTCGCGGCGCACGGGCCGTCCGCCATCATGTAATAATAAATCCGTTGTATTGCCAAGTCAAGCCTTGACTGCCGGAGTGTGAAAAAAAATGTAATTCCTTGAAATACAAAGCGAATAACGTTATGATATTACTATTAAGATATAAAATCGCTCTCTGAGGGAGAAAGTTATTCTTATATAACATTTTTAGAAGTAATTTGATACTGTTATGTCCACAATACATGAACTTCTCAAGCAGATGCTCGATTTGAAGGCGTCCGACCTTCATCTCACCACTGGCGCCTCGCCGCTCTTCCGCGTGGACGGCAAGCTCAGGCCCATGAGCGCGGACAAACTCAATCCCGATCAGATCCTCAAGCTCGCCTACAGCGTGATGAACGAACAGCAGAAAAAGACCTTTGAGCAGAAAAAAGAAGTGGACTTTTCTTTTGGTGTGCAGAACCTGTGCCGCTTCAGGGCCAATGTGTTTCTGCAGCGCGGATGCACCGCCTGTGTTTTCAGGCAGATTCCCTTTATCATCCAGCCACTGGAGAAACTCGGGCTGCCGCCCATTGTCGCGAAACTCACCGAAAAACCCAACGGGCTCGTTCTGGTGACAGGCCCCACCGGCAGCGGCAAGAGCACCACCCTCGCGGCCATGGTCGACAGAATTAATACAGAGCTCGAGGGCCATATCCTCACCGTTGAAGACCCAATTGAATTCGTGCACCAGCACAAGAAATGCATTGTGAACCAGCGCGAAGTCCATCAGGACACCGAGAGCTTCACCAGCGCGCTCAGGGTGGCGCTGCGGCAGGACCCGGACGTGGTTCTCATCGGCGAAATGCGCGATCTCGAAACGATCCAGGCAGCGCTTTCCATTGCGGAAACAGGGCACCTCACGCTCGCAACCCTCCATACCAACTCGGCCACAAAATCAATCAACCGCGTCATTGATGTGTTCCCGGCAGACCAGAAATCCACCATACGCGCGCAGCTCGCCATGGTGCTCGAGGCCATTGTGAGCCAGACCCTGGTGCCCCGCATCGGCGGCGGCCGCGTGGTTGCCGTTGAGGTGATGGTGGCGAATAACGCGGTGCGCTCCCTCATTAGGGACGACAAGGTGCACCAGTTGCAGGGAATGCTGGAAATCGGGCAGAAATACGGGATGCAGACCATGAACCAGGACCTTGCTCGACTTTTCAATAAGGGTCAAATTTCCATGAAGGAAGCCCTCGGCAGCACCCCGGACCCCGAGGGCTTGCAGAAACTTCTGGGATAAGTATTTAAATAAAAGCGGAGCAATCCAATGCCAAGATTCGAATACGTGGGCGTCGGCGCAAACGGCAAACAGACAAAGGGCGAGCTGATTGCAGGCACCAAGAACGAGGTTATAAGCCTTCTCCGGAAGAAAAAAATCCGCGCCATAACCATAAAACCTAAACAGATGGCCCTCAACCTTTTCGCGTTTAGCCAACGCGTCAATATCCAGGATGTCAGCAGGTTCACCAGGCAGCTTGCCGCCATGACATCTTCGGGACTTCCCCTTGTCCAGTGCCTCGACATTCTCGTATCACAGACGGAAAACAAGGGCTTCTCCCAGAAAATACAGCAGATTTCATCGGACATCCAGGTGGGCAGCACCCTGGCTGACGCGATGTCCAAGCATCCAGGGGTTTTCAACTCCCTCTATTGCAACATGGTCGCGGCCGGCGAAGCTTCGGGAAACCTTGACGGCGTGCTCAACCGCATCGCGGAATACCAGGAAAAATCCGCAAAGACGATGCGCAAGATCAAAGGCGCGCTTACCTACCCGGTCATCGTCTTGTGCATAGTGGTCGGGCTTACCGCAGTCATGCTCACGTTTGTCATCCCGATTTTTGCGGGGATGTTCAAAGATCTGGGCGGGACCTTGCCGCTTCCGACACAGATCGTCATGAGCATCTCAGACTTTCTCGTGCATAACATCGTCTATATTATTCTTTTTCTAATAGCAGCGGCTGTTTCGGTTGTTTTATACTACAGAACGGAAAGCGGCCATTATAACATCGATTTTGCGCTCTTGAAGTTCCCCATCCTGGGCGATCTGGTAAGAAAAACCGCGGTAGGCAGATTCTCGCAGACACTCGCGACCCTGCTCACCAGCGGAGTCACGATTCTTGACGCTCTGTCAATCACGGCAAAAACAGCCGGAAACAAAGTGCTGGAAAAGGGTCTTTTGAGGGTCCTGGAAAAGATTTCCGGCGGTATGACCATTGCGGAACCTCTCAAAGATACGGGGGTGTTTCCCGCAATGGTGACCCAGATGATTGCCGTGGGAGAAAAAACAGGGGACTTGTCCGGCATGCTCGCCAAAATTGCGGAATTTTACACCGAAGAGGTGGATGCCGCGGTGGAATCACTTACCGCCGTCATTGAGCCAATTATGATTATCGTTGTGGGAATTGTGGTTGGCGGCATGCTCGTCGCCATGTATCTACCGATATTCAGCATGGTCGGCGCCATACAGTAACTATATAAAACCAGGGGAAAAAAAGCGCCCCTCGGACAATCAAGAACAGTCTTGCCTCTCATTCATCACGTACGAGCCTTACTTACCGTCCTTTCTCGCACGATATGCCATGGCTTTCCTGAGCTGCACAATTGCCTTGCGTGAAGCGGCGATGGCTGCCGCCTTATGACCGCCAAAATTGTGGGGCGCGGCCTCCATGTAGGCAACAGCATCCTCCAGATCTTTTACTGCCGTTTCAATGCGGGGGTGGTCTGCAAATTCCTCTGCCACCGCTGCACGTGACTGCTGCTGTGCATTAATTTGTGCAGCGGGAAACAGAACAAACACCGCGACCGCGATTGCGAGAACAAGTTTTTTCATGCGGGCCTCCTTTGGCTTGTGAATGGATTTTTTTTAAAACAATCTGCTTCTCCTGAGAAAATAACGTTTTCTGAACATTCTGTCAATATTGGCAATGCAGTAACCGCGGTTTTTTGGAACGATTCAAGCAGGCGGGATTGACCCGGATAAAAAATGTGGCCATGGCCCTGATCCGCAGCGTATCTTAATGACACACGAGAAATTGGAGCCGATCATCCAATGCAGACAAAAGCCACGGTGAATCGATCAGATTCGGGGAAAAGCGTTTCCTCTCCCCTTGTATCCCTCATAGTGCTCAATTACAATGGCGAGGATATTATTGAAGAGTGTATCGCATCGCTGCAAAAAACCACGTATCCGAATTATGAAATTATCGTCGTGGATAACGCTTCGACCGACGGTTCCTGGAGGATCATCTCGGCGCTGCCGGGCATTGCCGCCTTTAAAACCGATAAAAACCTCGGCTATGCGGGAGGAAACAACTTCGGCATTGCCCGGGCAAAGGGAAAATATTTTGCAACAGTCAACAGCGACATCGTCGTTGAGCCCGGCTGGCTGGACGATCCGGTGTTGTATCTCGAAGCGGATGATGCAATAGGGATCGTCAGCTGCCGCCAGATGGATTACTGGCATAGGGACATCGTCGATACCCTGTTCGCAACCATTCCCGCAAACCTTGCGCCGCGCCACATCGGCGCAGGGCGGCCCTGCGCCGGCATTTCTGATTTCCAACATGCCGGTCTGGTCCTCATCGCCAACGGGGCCTCGGCAATATACCGGAAGGCATGCATCGATGACATCGGCGCATTCGACACCGCTTATTTCGCCTATCATGAAGAATCCGACCTATGCCTGCGTGGATTTCTTTTTGGCTGGAAATGCCTGTTTGTGCCATCCGCAGTTGTCTATCACCGCCACGGCCATTCATTTAACAAACGCAGGGGAATGAGCTTTTACCTGTCCGAACGCAACCGTTACTGGTTCATGTATAAATTTTTCCCTTTGACAATGATCCTTGAAAACCTTTTTCCTCTGTTAAAATGGGAATTGTGGGCGGTAAAATGCTGTTGTTTGCGAAAACAGCGGTTTCGCGATCTTATTTCGGCGCGAAAAGACGGTGTATGCGGGCTACAACAGTTCGCATCGGAACGAAAAAAACTTGCCGGAAAATTTAGGGCAAGGGAAAATGAGTTCGCCCTCTACCAGCGACATTTCCTCCTCGACTATCCTGCTGGACGCAGAACGGATTCCAGGTAGGCGCCATAACGCTCAAACATTTTTTGTTCCGAGAAACGCAAAGCACAGGCAACCGATTTTCTTTTCAGATCGTCGTAACTGCCCTGCCGCCCGATGAGGTGACGTATTTCCTCGGCCCACCCGGTAAAATCGTTGTTTTCCTTGATAATAGCGCATTCTCCGATAATTTCCGGTATGCTTGAATTCCTGAATACGCATGCGACAACGCCGCAGGCCATGGCTTCGATCACCGGCAGGCCGAACCCTTCCATGAGGCTGGGAAATAGAAAAAAATGGGCCTGCCGGTACAGCGACTGGAGCGCGGCGTCATCCACCAGACCGTGAACCACCACCCTGTCTTGCAGTCCGAGCTCGTCCAGCTTTTTTGACAGCATCTTTTTTTCGTGTACGGACAATGCGCCGGCCAAATGGAGCTTCGTATTGCCGTGTTGAGGAAACGACCCGAAATTTTGCAGCAGGGCCATGACGTTTTTCCGCATTTCCAATATGCCGCCGACATATAGGTACTGGACGGTTTTTCCCGCATCCCCTTTTTCGCCCGCGGTCCCGCCGCCCAGGTTCCTTCGGAAGCCGATGTGGAGCGTGGTTACGGAACCCGGATCGCATGCGGGAAAGCGCCGCAGCAATTCCGATTTTGTATATTCGCTGATCGTGATTTTATGCAGGACCGAGGAGGCCGCCAAGAGCTTTTTCCTCAGGTATATAAGGTACAGGGCGCGGCCCCATGACCTGAAAATCGGTTTTTTTCTGTTGATCCGCTCGTTTTCGAGAAAAATAAAATCATAAAAAATAACCAGCTGCGGAATGGCCGCCGCAAGCACCGTCCGGTATTCGGGATGAATAATGAACCCGGCGTCGGGCAGCAATTTACGATACCGCCATGCGGCCCAGATGCCGTGAAAACGCAGCGTGTTCAGGAACAGGGGCGGCGGCTTGACAATGGCAACCCTTTCGGCAGGTATGCCCAGCGGCGCAAGGTTCCGCAAGAACACCTTGCGGGTGGCGATAAAGCGGATTTCGCTGAATCTGGCGTCGTCGCGTAAAAGCCTGACCAATTGAAGCATCAGCTGCGATATGCCGCGGAGATCGTCCCCGTAATGCAGGAACGTCGCGTCGAAAAAAACAGTTTTCATGAAAGGACCTGCGCTGGCATAATGCATGAAACGTCCGGTTCAGGAAAATAGAACGGCCTCAACCTGCCTGCCGATTGCCGCGGCGGTATACTTTTCGTCAACGATTTTTTTATTGAAACGCGCCGTCTCGTCGTAGAAACGAGTGTCGTGTATCAACCTGGCGCACGCCGCCGCGATGGCATCGGGCCCGTCGGCGCGTTCGATCATCAGGTCGTCGAGGCCTTCGGCCCCGAGACGCGTTGACACAATCGGCCTGCCGAACGCGGCGGCCTCGATGAGTTTCGTGCGCACCCCCCGCCCCGACACGATCGGATTGACAAAAACGGATATCGAAGAATAGAAGTCTTTGAGATCGGAAATGTTTTCCCGCCATTCGATGGAAGCGGACGCGCCGAACTCCTCCCGAAGATGTTTCGGGATATTGGCGCCCGCCCAGCAGAACCGTATCGCGGGATTTTTAGCCACCAGCGCCTGGTGCGAATAGCGCAAAAACCACGACATCGCGTCACGGTTCGGCACATGGTCGTAATTGCCGATAAAGCCGACGGTGTTTCTGTTGTGGGGCGGCGGCAGAAACCGGTATTCCAACGGATCGACGCCGTAGGTTACGACATGGGCGTTCACCAGTGGAAAGTGTCGATGGAGGATCTCGACCTCCTCATGTGAAATCCCTATGAAATTCCTGATGCCGCGGAGCCGGTTTTCGTAATGCCCGAGCAATTGTTTATACCGGTAGCGTTTCCAAAGTCGCCTGAGTAAGCGTGAGCTTTGCTCCCCTTCTTCACGGAGCTTCTCCAAATAAAGATCGTCCTCAAGATAGGTGATGTTTTTTTGTGCGGCACCGCCGATATAATCGATAAACGTCAACGCGGCCGGAAACGCGAGAAGGACCGCGTCGAACACCGCCGCATTTGTAAAATCGGTGATCTTCGATTTATGACGGTTTATCAAGTAAGGCATGTGGTTGATTGGAAGTAACCGCTCGTACAACCGCCGGGGCCTGTCGTCGGGAATAAACAGAAAATGCTCGAATTCGGCGGGATTTACCGGGTTTTTTCCGACCTCGTTGCACCCGTCGAGACACAGAAGATACAGGTCATGTTTTTTCGAAAGTTCATTCGCAATCGTATAGAGCCGCTTGGAACCGCCGAACCTGGTTTCGCGGAAAAGAAACAGATTTGATATGAAAAGGATGTTCATCGGAGGAGCGTATGTAAACGGCGTGCTTGGTTTTTTACGGGTGTCGTTCTCATTATAGTGTCTTGTAGGAATTGGTTTTTAAACATAGTAGGAACTATATAAATATACTATGCGCAGGCTACCTCAGCAGAGACTGGGGATTTACGCAGGCTCACGCCTGACCCGATCTTTTGTATCCTTTTTATCAACTGAATTATAAAAGAAAAGAAATTATAAAGCTGGTAGGGCCTGGCCGGCCCTAAAACCCGCCAAAGAAAATGCTTATTATAATAACCCCCGCGGCCAAAGCGCCGCACCCCCTTGGAAAGGGGGAAATTCTGAATTCATTTCACGAGGATTAACTCTGAGTTTAAAATATCTATCGTATCTTGACCTTCAAGACATGGAACTTGCTTCTTGAGGAAGGAAGAGCTAATTTTTGAAGGGCGGGAACAGAGGGTTTGCAAGCCGGGATTATATATTAGGCCGGTAAGTATCTAACACATGTTATCAGGTCTAATTATGCGGTTGTAAACGCTTATTTAAAGCCGAAGAGGGAAAAATGATAAAACCATCGGATTTAATTGCTATTTGGGGTTACGTTATGGGCAACAAAACCAGGAAATCAAAATCCTATTTATTTGCACCTCTATCTGCTTTTATTGTTCTACTGATTGCTTCGACAATCTTTAAGATTTTTGGATTGAAGTTGTTTATCGACAACATTAACGTTGAAATGTGGACATATTTATTGTGCTTAACTTCTTTTTTTATAGCAATCCCTTTTTTTATTATTGCCGTAAAAGTGGACAATAACGAAAAGTACAAAATAAACAACGAATTAAAAAATCATATAAAAAATGGCAAAGAAACAATTCAACTTGGATTTGTTCCAGGACAAGGAGAATTTGGTTCAAAAAGACAATTTGAAATGCTTATTTGGCCTATTGTTCTTAATGCACAGGACAAAAACAGAAGACTTTCAATCTCAGATTACGGACTGTTTCTTGCTGGAAAAGACATGAGTCACTTATCAGACTATTACAAAAAAGAAGACATAGAACAAGTATCAAACTCGTTTTGGAAACACATGTAGATTGTTACCAAAAGGGACCATATGAAAATAATCCCCATTCTCACCTGCATGTCTTCTTTGCTGATCTTTAGCTGTGCCTCCATGTACCTCGCAAAATGCCAAAAAGAAGAAAGCAAGATGAATGTTTGGCTGAATCACAAACAGTCCGAGTTAATGCAGGAATTGGGACCGCCGGACAATACTGCTGACGACGGCCAAGGCGGGAAAATCCTTATCTACCATAAAATATTCAATATGGGAAATTCTCAGGGCCAGGGTAGGGTTTATCCAGACGGAAGGATCGAATATACAGAAGGGCATGAAAATACCGCAACAGAAACAAGAATGTATTATGCAAATCAAAACGGAATAATTTACTATTGCAAATTCAAAGGACCATTCGATTAAGAAAGCCCTTATAACAACGTACTCAACCATGACTTGCTGCCGTAGATGCGGTCTGGGCGCAGCTTAGCGCGGCGTTATAAATTATTCATTAAATTCTACCCTCAGGAGCTTCTAACCCCATGGAAATCATCATCACCTTATGGCCCCTCTGGCTCATCGCCTTCCTCGCCTTTGCCGCCTATACCGTTCTCAACCACCTGGACCGCATCTCCTCGATCCTCGCAAAAATAGATTTGAATTTAAAGGACATTGCCCCGCTCTTTTTCAACGGCCGCAAGTTCACGCGGTTTGTAATATCGGCGTTTATAACCTTCGGGTTCTTTATGCTGTTCAGCGTATCGCTTTTCATCGGCATTATCCGGGCAATACGGCTCTCGGTAAAGCTGTTTTAATTTTTTAATTGGATAACTCGAGCTATGAAAACCAACCAGACCTTTGTATGTCCCAATTGCGGCGGTGAAGTGCGGAAAGGTTCGGCCTCGTGCCCGCACTGCGGGTCCGACGAGCGGACCGGCTGGAGCGGCGGGACCTATCTTGACGGAATAGACCTCGGCAGCGACGTCGATTACGACGAGGTTCTCGGGCAGGAATTCCCCAGCTCGCATAAAAAAAAGGCAAAGTTCTCCTGGATCGCGATTGTCGCGGCGATACTCCTTCTCCTTGCCGCCATCGGGTTCATTAAAATCCTGATGTGATGCGCCGCATCGCCCCCTCTCCTCTTTGAGAAAAGCGTTTCTCGAATGTATTTTGACACGTATGCTCCAGACCCGCCACGAAATCCTTTCCGAGATCAGGGCCTCGTCTTTTGTGCCCCATCCGCGGCACGCGGGCTTTGAAACGTTCGACGGCCTCTCGACGTGGATGCCGGAAGGCGCCGTGGTTGATCTGCCGCGCGTAAAAATTGAAATAAAGCGGCTCGACTATCTGCGGAACCTTGGCATGGCGGCGGGCCGGCCCGACACCATGCTCCGGTTCCAGCAGGACTGCTACCGGCTGTGGTACCAGGTTGACGGCCAGGGAATACTCCAGAACGCCACCCGCAACACCTTCGGCAACGCCAAGCCCGGGCTGCTCGGCATCATGGACCGGGGCGAGCGGTATACCTACCTGCACCAGAAAGGCCCGTTCGAATGCTTTCTCATGGAATTTTCCCTGCTGCCCTCGCAACAGGCAAAATGCTACTGGAACTCGGAAGTTGAGGGCAAAATCGTCCTGGAGGGCGACGAGAAGTTCTATTTTGAAAACCTTGTGTTCGACTGCATCCGTGTGATCGCGGGCCGCAACGAGATGCTCGGTCTCGCATCCATGTCGCGCATCATCGAGATCCTCGTGGTGCTTTTCAAAAAGGGCATTCTTGTCATTGGGGAAAGCCAGTTCCCGAAAAACAAGCCTAAAAGCCTCGTTGCCAAGGCCAAGACCTTCATGAAGCTTAACTATGCATCGCTCCGGCACCAGGCTGCGCTGGCGCGCGAATGCGGCGTTGACATTAACTACCTCAACGTGATATTTTTCAAAGAAACCGGCATGACACTGTACAAATACCTCATGGGCGTACGCATGGAGCACGCGAAATACCTCCTGGAGGAAAACAGGCTTTCCGTTTCGGAAATTGCGTCCGGCATCGGCTATCCCAACGCGAATTCGTTCACGCGCGCCTTCAGGAAATACGCGTTGCAGGCGCCCACGGCATACCGTATCAAACAGGAAAAAACACATCACCCGGCACCAACCACCTAACGATCGGAGAACGTTTCATGGAATTTATCGTTTGCAAATTCGGCGGCACCTCGGTGGCGACCAAGGAGTCTTTGCAGCAGATCGCGAAAATACTGGAGCTCAAGGAGAACCGGCGTTGCGTGGTGGTGTCGGCGCCCGGAAAGGCAAAGGGCGTTGCCGCTAAAGTCACCGATTTGCTTATCAGGGCCGCGCAGAAGGCGCTCGCGAAGCAGGACTACAGCGAAGAAATAAAAGACATAAAGGCCCGCTTTTTCGGCATCTATGGACCGCTGGGCGTCAGCAAGGAAATCATCGAGGCCGCGCTCGACGACTTCGACACGCGCATCGCCGGCCGCAGGGAGCACCCGGGCAAGTTCCGCGACCTTGTGGTGGCGTCCGGCGAGGACGTGAACGCGCGGCTGTTCGCCGAATACCTCAAGCACCTGAGCCGGAAGGCCGTGTATGTGTCGCCCAAGGAGGCCGGCCTTGTCGTGACGCCGTGCTTCGGCGACGCCCAGCCCATTGACGAAATCGGGCTGAAACTGGCCGGCCTCAAGAAGATATGCGCCGAACAGATCGTGGTTTTTCCCGGGTTTTTCGGCGTGACCCGCGGCGGCGACGTGGCCACGTTTTCGCGCGGCGGCTCCGACCTCACCGGCTCGATCCTCGCCGAGGCGATTGACGCAATAGAATACGAGAACTTCACCGACGTCGACGGCATCTTTTCGGCCAACCCGAACACCGTTGCCGGGCCCTCGCAGGTCCCCGCGCTCACCTACAAGGAGATGCGCGAGCTTTCGTACATCGGCTTCAACGTGCTGCACGAGGAGGCCGTGCGCCCCGTGATGCGCAAGAAAATCCCCATCCGCCTGCGGAACACCTTCAACCTCACAAACGAGGGGACGCTCATCGTGTCGGAACGGCTGCCCAGCCAACGCGACGTCACCGGCATCGCGAGCGGCGGCGGCTACTGCAGCTTTACTTTGCAGAAGTTCCTCATGAACCGGGAAAAAGGGTTCACCCGGAGGCTCCTGTCCATTTTCGAGGACATGGGCCTTTCCTACGAACACTGTCCCTCGGGCGTTGACAATATTTCCGTGATTCTCGATCAGAACCAGCTCAAGCCCGAGGACGTCAACAACATCATCCGCACGATCCACGACGATCTGAAACCCGAAGACATAAAAGTGGAATTCGGCATCGCGCTCGTGGCGGTGGTGGGTGAAGGGCTTTTGCACAAGATCGGCGTGCTGGCGCAGGCCGCGGCCGCGCTGTCGAACGCGGGCGTCAACATCAAGCTGTGCAACCAGGGGAGCTCGGAAATCAGCATGATTTTCGGCATTGACGCGTCGGACGAGAACAAGGCGGTCATCGCGCTGTACAAGGAATTTTTCAAGTAAAAACACGGAAATAATAGTATACTTATGTGTATTGCGGCGGTTGTTTTGCCGCGTGTTTAACTTATCAGAAAGGACCAGGGATGAAAAAGACTTTTTATGTAGTGATGGCGTTTGTCGCAGCCGGGATAGTCGGCCTGCTCTCCTGCGGACCCACTGGCACCACCATTGACGGTCCGGGGGGAAGTAAACAGACCATGACAATGAACGGCACCTTCAGGATATCCGGGGATTCCATTTATGTTGCTGTCTCCTATCCGGCAGACACGAGCAGGTATTGCAATGGCACCAGCCTTGTGTCACACATTGATACGGCCTATACACAGCCGGAATCGGGAATCCCGTATTCGATTTCCAATAACACGTTGACACTTACGGCAACCAGCCCCTTTATGCCCGGGACGGGATATACCATGGCCATGGTAATGACTCTTACACGGGTAGGATCAGGCGTCGACGCGCAGGGGACATGGAACTTTGCTTCAGAAACCTATTCAATAACTTCAGGAACCGCGCCCGACAGCATAAAGCATGAGCTCGATTCGCTGAATACCATGATCAGTCAGAAGATAGCATCGGGCGAGATGTCGGGGCAGTATATATTCTCCGGCAGTCAATTCACCGCCCTGTCATCGTATTCGTACAGTTGGGCGGACGACTATGTGTCGCAATGGACAGTCTGCAGTTCCGGTTACTACAATACCGACACGTGCTCCTACGCTGTCACGGTTGTCAAGCAGGGCAGTTCTTCGGTGCAGCTGCATGGAAAAACTTCGGGCGAGACCGTCACCATCACCTGGAACGCGGCGGGCGATGAGACCTTTAAAAGCTCGGACCCCACCCATGCTGCTTATACGTATTATATGAATCCGGTACAGTGTCCGAATAATTATGAGCCCGACTGGTTTCAAACCTTTCTTAACGCCAACGCCAAACTGACGCCGCTGGTTAAAAAATCCGCGCGGCAGCCGACGGCGCCGAAAAAACCGCACCTGGCAAAGTGGCCGGGAATGTTCTGATTTTATCAATGCCATGATTATACTTGGGGGCCGAAGACGGCCCCCTTTTTTATGGAGTTGACATGATGAAAGCCCTTGTTTTTGACGGAACGCTCAGACTCGCCGAAATGCCTCTTCCTTCCCGGAGCGGAGACGAAGTCCTTGTCCGCGTCACAAAAGCCGGCATCTGCAACACCGACCACGAAATAGTCGCGGGTTACATGCCCGGGTTCAAAGGCACACTCGGCCACGAATTTCTGGGCGTTGTTGAAAAGGCAGATGATAAAAAGCTTGTCGGAAAACGCGTGACAGCGGAAATCAACTGCGGCTGCGGAACGTGCGACTGGTGCAAAAGCGGAATGGAGCGGCACTGCCCCAACCGGTCGGTAATCGGCATCAAGGACCGCGACGGCGCATTCGCCGAATACATTTGCGTCCCTGCCAGAAACGTTGTGACGGTCCCGGACAGCATCCCGGACACCAACGCGATTTTTATCGAACCGCTCGCGGCCGCGCTCGAGATTCCAGAACAGATTTCCCTTGAAAACAAGTCCGTGCTTCTCATCGGCGACGGGAAGCTCGGCCTTCTTATTGCTCATGCGGTTCGAATGAGCCATTGCGACATGCTCGTCCTCGGTAAACACCAGGAGAATCTCGCCCTGCTTGCGGCGAAAGGGATAAAGACCGTTCTTGCGCGTGATTTTGTCAAAAAGCAGTTTGACGTGGTGATTGAAGCTTCTGGCAGTCCCGCCGCATTCCCGATCGCAGTTGAATGCGTCAAGCCCCGCAGGTCCATCGTGCTTAAAAGCACCTATGCCCACAACCTCGCGTTCAACCCCGCCCCAATCGTGGTAAATGAGATTACGCTCATCGGTTCACGCTGTGGACGGTTTACCGATGCGCTGCGGTTTCTGGAAACCTGCAAGCCTGATTTTTCGCCTATGATTTCGAAAGAATTTTCAATTGAAAACGGGATGGAGGCGTTTGAGTATTCTAAAATATCGGGGGTGCTAAAGGTAATAATAAAGATGTAAAAAAGATATTCGGAAATTGGGCGTTACCATCACTTCGCTCGCGGGTGCGCCCAGCGGATGAGTGAATCTTGCAAATGTCGGTACCCGGCTGCACCCAGGAGGGGGTGTGGGTCCAGACGGCCGGTGGCTATTAATAAAATGGGCGCAGCACGCTGCGCCCCTACAATACACCGACCGGCTGGATCCCAGGGGGATACATCCCCCACCAAATTATAATAAATTAATGTGCTTCACTCCAGTTTTTCCCCGCCCCGGCATCAACTTTTATCGGCACATCGAGCCGGTACGCGTCGCTCATCATGCCGCAAACCCATTCCTTAAACGCAACAGCGTCCTTTTGGCGCACCTCGAACACCAGCTCGTCATGCACCTGCAAAAGCATTTTGAAATGGAAGCCCGACTTCCCGGCGGCATCGCTGATGCGGACCATGGCGATCTTGATGATGTCGGCCGCCGTGCCCTGTATGGGCGTGTTGATGGCGGTGCGCTCGGCCGCCTCCCTCACCTGCCGGTTCTCCGCGTTGATTTCCGGGAGATATCGCCTCCTGCCTAGAAGGGTCTCGGCAAAACCGGCATCGCGCGCTTTCTGTTTGCTCGCCTCCATGTACGACAGGATCGTGGGGAACTGCTTGAAGTAGGTGTCGATGAACTCCTGCGCCTCCCTGAAGGAAATGCCGAGCTGGCGCGAAAGGTTGACCGGCCCCATGCCGTACATCAACCCGAAATTGATGGTCTTTGCCGCGCGCCGCATGTCCTGCGTCACCATTTCGGGGAACACGCCGTAAATGGCCGACGCGGTCTGGGTGTGGATGTCCTTGTCGTCCATGAACGACGCGACGAGGAACGGGTCTTTTGACACATGCGCAAGGATGCGGAGCTCTATCTGCGAATAATCTGCTGACACGAGCACGCAACCTTCGGGCGCCACGAACGCCTCGCGGATGGTGCGTCCCGCGCCGGTGCGCACCGGAATGTTCTGCAGGTTGGGGTTCGTGCTCGACAGCCTGCCCGTTGCCGCGATGGTCTGGTTGAACGTGGTGTGGAGCCTGCCGCTTTCGGGAAGCACCTGCGGGCCGAGCGCGTCGATGTAGGTGGAAAGCAGTTTCTGCGCCTCGCGGTATTCGAGCAGCTTGGGAATAATGGGATGGCTGCCTTCAAGCTTTTCCAGCGCGTCGACATCGGTGGACAGGCCCGTTTTTGTTTTTTTGGATTTGGCAAGGTTTAATTTGTTAAACAGTATCACGCTTATCTGTTTCGGCGAATTGAGATTGAACTCGCTCCCCGCCAGCCTGTATATCTCCGAGGAAATATCGGCAAGCCGTTTGGTGTATTCTTTTGATAATCCTGCGAGCAGGGCGTCGTCGATTTGTATCCCTTCCCATTCCATTTCGGCAAGCACCGCAACGAGCGGCATCTCGATGTCGCGAAACAGCGGGGTCTGTTTTCTTTCGTCAAGTATGGGCCCGAAAAGCTCCCTGAGATACAGCGGCAGCACCACGTCTTCGCAGGAATAGCGCGCGGCATCGGCAATCGGCACCTCGCTGAAGCTTATCTGGTCCTTGCCCTTGCCGATGAGCGACTCGATGGGAATGGTCGCGGCGCCGAGCCTGTCCGCCGCCATGGCGTCGAGGCTGTAGTTGCGCCTGCCCGGATCAATCACGTACGCGGCCACCATAGCGTCAAAGAAAATCCCGCGCAAAATGATGCCGTGGCCCTTGAGAACCTGGTAATCGTATTTGAGGTTCTGGCCGATCTTTGCGATCGCCTCCGATTCCAGCACGCCGTGCAGGGCGGCAAGCGTTTTATCGAGCGGAAGGTTGCCCGCGCCCCCGTTGTGCGTGTGGCCCACCGGCGCATAGAAGGCCTCGTTCTTGTCAACGGCCAGCGATATGCCGACGAGCCCGGCCCGGCGCGGCACCAGGCTCGTGGTTTCGGTGTCAATCGAAACTCTCCCGGCCTTTTCTATTTTTTTGATTACCTCCTGCAGTTCCCCGATGCTTTTGATGACGGACACGGCATAATCGAGCTTTTTTTCCTGGGCAAACAGGGGGTTCTTTAGCAGCGAGGAGAATTCGAGCTCCTTGAAAAATTCAACGCATTCGTCCTTCTTGACCGGCCTGGCGGCAAGCTCCTCGATGGTCACCTTGTAATCGATGTCCTCGTGGAGCGTGGCGAGTTTGCGTGACAGAAGCAGCATGTCTTTGTGCTCGATGATTTTCGCCCGCAGCTTTTCGTTTTCAACACATGAGAGGTCTTCCAGCAGTTTGTCAATCGTGCCTGCCTTTTCCAGGATCTTCTGGGCCGTTTTGGGGCCCACGCCGGGCACGCCCGGTATGTTGTCCGACGAATCGCCCATCAGCGCAAGCAGGTCGCGTATCTGCTCCGGGGGCACGCCCATTTTCTCCTTTACCTGCTGCGGCCCGAGCAGCGCGATATCGCCGCTGCTTTCAAACGAGAGCATGTGCACGCGCGGCCCCAATAGCTGCATCAGGTCCTTGTCGCGGGTGACAAGAAAAACCTCGAACCCTTCTTTTTCAGCGCGCCTTGTGAGGTGCGCGATGATGTCGTCGGCCTCGAGGCCGGGCCGCGCGAGCCGGGAGATGTTGAACTTGTCAACCAGCTCCATGATGAGCGGGATCTGCGACTTCATGTCGTCGGGCATTTCCTCGCGGTTCGCCTTGTACTCCTTGTACATTTCGTGGCGGAACGTGGGCTCGGGGCTGTCGAACACCACCGCGATATACGGGCATTTGTATTCGGCAAGGAGCCTGAGCAGGTAATTGGCGAACCCGAACACCGCGCCCGTGGGCCGGCCCTTGCCATTGGTGAGCGGGGTCTTGATAAGAGCATAGTAGGCGCGATAGGCTATGGCGTGGCCGTCGATGATGAACAGTTTTTTGTCGGATTTATTTTGGGCCATGATGACAGGTTAAAGATAAATAATGGAATTGAGGATAAAATTGTATAATAAAGTCTGATACCTTTGGTGGGGCAACCCTAGCGGGTTTCCCCTGGCCCCAAGCCTTCTCGCCGCGCTAAACGCGTCTGCGGGGTCTCGTGGCACACCCCTTCCAGCAAAGGACTGCGCCTAAGTCGCTCGCTTGACGTTCGCGAGGCGTCAGCCCTTCGCAACGCAACCTCTGCGGTATGCCGCTGCGCGGCTATAAAATAAATATTTGTATTCCCGTATTTTTTATTTTTGCGTTAGGCAGGACCGGAGGTCGCGCCAAAGCGCGATGCTGACCGGACCCGCCGCTACGCGGCATTGGGCCGTGGCAGCCCGAGGCCTGTGGCCGAGACCGGAGGGAGGGCCGACCCGAGCAAAGCGAGGGAAACGCCCAGCATTGAAATCTAAACTATTTAACCTTATATCCTGCATCCTCAATTGCCTTTTTTATTTCCTCTACCCTTGTCGATCCTTCAACTCTCACTGTCCCTTTTTTCACGTTGACCTCAACTTCCTTGACGCCTGTCACCTTATTCACCGCCTCAGTCACTTTTCTCGCGCAGTTCTTGCAGCTCATCCCCGAAACCTTAATCGTAAGCGGATGCTCTTTGCCGCCTGATTTATTCATCCCGGAAAGCCCCTTTATTTTCGGGACAAGTAGCCGGTAAAATGAAAACAGCAGTATGACGAGAAAAATGCCGGACAGCGCCAGCTGCCACGCCGAGGTATGCCTGCAGAAATGCTGCACGAGCAGTTTGTCGAGCGATTGCGTGCCGGTGATGCTGAAAACGGCGTTGAGCGCATACCCCATCACGATGGACATGACCGCGAGCGTGGCAAGGTACACGAAGACGATTTTTTTTCCCATCACCTGCGCAATCACCATGATAAACGAGAAATTCGTGGCAGGCCCCACGGTGAGGAACACGAACGCGGCGCCCGGCGAAAGTCCCTTGAGCATGAGCGCCACGGCCACGGGGATTGACGCGGTAACGCAGGTGTACATGGGGATGCCGAGCGCGATCATCATGAGCATGGAAACGAATTCGTTGCCCACATACTTTTCAAAGAAATGGTCGGGCATGAAAAAGGCGATGGCACCCGATATAACGAGGCCGATGCTGAGGTTGACCGAAATATCGTCGAAAAAATCCCTGTAGGCATAGGTGAAAATGCGCCGTATCCTGTGCGCAAGCGAATGGGAATGCGGGGACGTGTCGTAGCAGATATTGCATTCGAACCGCTTCTGCGCGCCATCCACGGCAGGGGCCTGCTTTACGGAAAAGAGATTGGTGACAAGACCGCCGGTTATGCCCATGACCAGCGCGGCAAACGGCCTGAACACGGCGAACACCGGCCCGAGCATTCCCCAGGTGGCGATGATGCTGTCGATGCCGGTTTGCGGGGTGGAAATGAGAAACGAAATGGTCGCGCCGTCGGACGCCTTGCCTTTTCGCAGCGACATGGCAACGGGAAGAACGCCGCAGGAACACAGCGGAAGCGGTATGCCGAATAGTGCCGCCTTAATCACTGAACCCACGGAGTTTTGGCCAAGATGTTTCGCGACAATATCGCTGCTGACAAAAACGTGCAGTATCCCCGCAAAAAACAGCCCGATCATCAGATAGGGCGCCATAGAGACAAACGTGTTGGTGATTTCATTAATCAGCTGTAAAACCATTGTACCGCCTTTTTCCCGCTACAATATCATATTGTAAAAATAGCTCTTTGCCTGCTTTAAATTCCCAAAATAAGTACGGGCAATTACCCCGGTGAATTTTGATGTATTTTAGGAAAAAGGAGAATTTCCCATGCCGATCTACGAGTACGAATGCAAAAAATGCGGCGCCGTTTTTGAAGAAATCGTTTCGTCGTACACCAATAAAACACTCCCCTGCCCCGAGTGTAAATCCAAAGAGACCCAGAAGCTGATGTCCCGTGTTGGCGGCATTGCCATGGGCAAACTTTCCACGGGTCCCGCCTGTTCGAGCGGTGCGGCCTGTCCCGGCGCGCATTCCTGCGGTGCGGAGGGTTGTTGTGGGATGTAATTCAAAATAAAAACGATTTGGGCGTTACCCTCGCTTTGCTCGGGTCGGTCTCCCTTCGGGCTCGGCTATTCGCCTCGTTGCCGAACCGCCCTAGTCGCCTTCGGCGAGGGTCGGCCAACAATGCGCTCCAGCGCACCGCTCCGGTCCACCTAACGCAAAACAAAACAGCATTCAGAGATCTGCTTTCCGGTTTGCTTTCAACTTCCAACTTTCAACTTTTAACTTCCTCAACGAGGACATTTCCCCCGGTTATTTTGTAATTTGAATTTATTAGTTTACAAGCTATATTCTTTCCCTGGTAATTATTTTTTTCTTTCCCGCCTGATTCATCTAACGCAAGGAGCATGTATGAAGCGAGTCATTGCGGCCGTCTTGCTGTGTGTTATTGCCGTTTCCTGTAAAAAAAACCATGGTGACCATGGACTGCCCCCCGCGTCATCGGTGCAGGAGCTCATCAACAGGCCGCTTGACCTCAACGCAACAGTTGTTGCCAAACCGCCGTCGATAATTTCCGTGCTTGCCCCCCTAGACATCGTTTTTAACGAGCCGGTCATTCCACCGCATCTTGCAACAACGGTGCTCGACAAGTCGCCCTTCAGCTTCAAGCCTGAAATCAAGGGCGTTGCAAAGTGGCTGAGCCAGACACAGCTGCGTTTCACGCCAAACGGGCCGCTTGCCGCCGGCGTTTCCTACGAGGCAATGCTGTACGGCAAGCAGGCATTCGGGTCGCAGCGCAATGTCAACGACTTTTCGTTTTCCTTCAAGACCGCGGAGCAGGAAGTGGTCGAGTTTTCCGGAGATTTCGAGCCGGACACGGGCGGGCTCAACATCGTGCGCTACAGGGGTTCCGTCACCTTTGCCCAGCCCATTGACCTTAAAAAGGTACGGGGCGATTTTTCCTGCGACAGCAAGGGGCGCTCCATAAAACTGTCACTTGAGCAGGACGGCCAGAACCCGGCCCGGATTTCTATCGTGTCGGAGCCACTCAAGCGCGGCGCCACCGGGCAGATGCTCACGTTTTCGCTGCCCAGGTCCTATACCGCAAACAACGACAAATGGTCCATCGAGGCCATGCTGCCCGAAATCAACGTGTTCAAGGTGCTCGCGCACATGGACATGAGCGATCCCCAGGCGCAGCAGAGCGCATACGGTTTCAGGTTCAGCGATCCGGTCCGCACCGGTACGGACCTCTCAGGCTATGTTTCGGTGCAGCCCGCCGTGAAATTCACGGTGTCGGTTGACAAAAAATACCTCAAGCTCAATGGCAGCTTTCTTATCGGGCAGGAGTACACCGTCACCATTGCAAAGGGATTTCCAAGCGCCTTCGGCACCAAGCTTTCCGAAAATTATACGGTCGTTGCTTCGCTGTCGAACCTCAAACCCGAGCTGCAGTGGCTTTCGCAGGGGATTTATCTCCCGTCGGACAACAACTTCAGGCTCCAGTTCAAGACCGTCAACGTGGCAAGGGTGCGCTGCATGATAACCGAGCTGTTCGAGAACAACCTCGGCTTTTTTGTCCAGAGCAACATGCTGCACGACAACAAGGGCCCGGCAAGGTCGGGGTCCTACTACGACGAGGAGGAGGGCGAGTATTACGGCGGCTACGAAAGCGAGAGGTTCAACGACGTTGAAAGAGTAGGAAAACAGATTTTCGACAGCGTGCTTGTCGTCACCAGCGACCGCAACAAATGGATCAGGAGCGAACTTGACCTGGCGCGAATCTTTAAAGGCAAACGCAACGCCGGGTTCATTGTCACGCTCGCTTTCAACAAAAACGATCTGACAGGAAGGTGCATTAACAACCGCAACGACCTCAAAGAGGGCGATTTGTTCTACGAAGGGAACAATTATTATAACACCCCGTCGCAGGACGGCTATTACTACCACAACGGCAATAAGGGAAAATTGCTCATCGCCTCCGACATCGGGCTCACGGTCAAAAACGCCGCCGACGGACTGCACGCATACGCCGTAAACGTTATTGACGCGAAACCCGAGGCCGGCCTTGTCCTCGGCTTGTACACCTACCAGAACCAGCTTGTCCAGAAGCAGACGACCGACGCCGGCGGCCATGCGCTGTTCCAGAACACCTCCGGCGGGTTTTACCTGCGCGGCGAGCACAGCTCGGGGCTTGCCCTGCTCCGGCTCGACCATCCGCAATGGGAAACGTCGTCGTTCGACGTTGCCGGGGTTGACGAAGGCAACAACGGCCTCAACATGTTCATCTATGCCGACCGCGGCGTGCACCGGCCCGGCGACACCGTGCACCTGGCCGCGATCGTCCGCGCCAACCGCAAGGCGCCGCCGCAGGACCAGCCCGTTGCGCTTAAGGTGTACAACCCCAAAAACCAGGACGTTTTTGAAGCGGTGCAGAAATGCGGACCCAACGGCCATGTGTACTTTGCGGTTGTCACCCGCATTTCAGACCCCACCGGCTCCTGGCGCGCCGCACTCACCGTGGCCGACCAGACCTTTACAAAAGAGCTTAAGATAGAGACCGTCAAGCCCAACCGGCTCAAGGTGTTCATCGAAACGCCGGACACGCTCGCTCCGGGCAGCACCGAAGTGAGCGGCCTGCTCGAATCGCGTTATCTGTTCGGGCTGCCCTCGGCCGGGCTTAAAGCAAAGGCGCGCATCAGTCTTTCGCCCGCCACCCTTAACCTTGCCGCCTGGGACGGCTTCACCTTCAGCCACCCCATGGCAAAATTCGAGCGCAGGGACCAGGAAATGTTCGAGGAGACCCTTGACGAAAACGGAAAATACCGGTTCTCCTACGGCGCCGACGACGCAAAATCGGCGCCCGAGCTGGTCACGGCGATCATGCGCGCCGAGGTGTACGAAAAAGGCGGCGGTTCCACGGCCAACTCCAAGCATGTGCTCATCGTGCCCTACCGCACCTTTACCGGCTTTAAAAGCCCGTTTGCCTATGGCAATGCCCAGACGGGCCAGACCTACCAGCTTCCCGTGATTGTGTCCGACCTCCACGGCAAGGCAATTGCCGGGCACAGGCTCACCGTAAAATGGTATGTCAACAAGGGGTACTGGTGGTGGGACTACGACTCGCGCCGCAGGCCCGACTTCAGGGAGCTCAAAACCACCTATAAAATCGCCGAGTTCACCCTGGTGTCGGGCGACAAGCCCGTGCGCCAGGCGCTTGACATAGAAGACGGCGGCCAGCATTTCATCGAAATCACCGACAACCAGTCGGGCCACTCGTGCGGCATGTTCTTCTACGCCTCCTCGTGGGGTGCGGGCCCGGCGCAGGAGCAGAAGGAGCGTGTGTTTCTGCCGATATCGTCGGACAAGAACCTCTATTACACCGGCGACAAAATTCAGATCTCCTGCGAAACGCCCAAAAAAGGCATGGTGATTTTCACCGTGGAGCAGGGCGCGAAGATCCTGCGCCAGGAAGTGAAGGCCGTGAGCCCGGGCCGCACCAGCTTTTCGCTTGACGTCACCGAAGACATGGTGCCCAACTGCTACGCAGTGATCTCGCTCATCCAGCCGCACAGCCAGGCCGCGAACGACGTTCCCATGCGAATCTACGGCGTCAAGCCGCTCGCCATTGAAGACTTCTCCACCAGGCTGCAGCTGGGCCTCGACGCGCCCGCCGAAATAAAGCCGAAACAGAAGTTCGATGTTACCGTTACCTCAAAATCGCCTGACCCGGCCACTTACACCATCGCCGTGGTTGACGATGGCCTGCTCGACCTCACCGGCTTTGAAACGCCCGACCCGTGGAAGTTCTTTTTCCGCAAGCTGCGCCTGGGCGTTGCCACGCGCGACAACCTTGAGGAAATCCTGGGCATCCTCTATCCCGACATGGACAGAAGGTTTTCCATCGGCGGCGACATGGAGGAGCAGCGCAAGCGCGCGGGCGAATCCAAGGTGCAGCGCTTCAAGCCCGTGGTGCTTTTTTGCGGACCCGTCACCATCAAACCGGGCCAGAGCATAAAAAACCAGTTCACCATGCCCAATTACGTGGGCTCGGTGCGCATCATGATGGTGGGAAGCAGTCAGAACAGCTACGTGAACCGGGAAAAAACGGTCCCCGTGCGACAGCCGCTCATGGTCCTTGCCACGGTGCCGCGCGTGGCACGGCCGGCCGAGCAGTTTCTCGTACCGGTTTCGGTGTTCGCAACCGACAAGTCGGTCGACACGGCCACGGTTTCCATAAAGGCCTCCGGCCCGCTCTCCATTTCGGGCGCGGCCTCTGCCGGGTGCAGGTTCAAGGGGCCGGGCGAAACAGAGGTTTCCTTTCTTGTAAACGTTCTCGGGCAGATCGGCGCGGGAAAAATCATTGTCACCGCGACAGGCGGCGGCCATACGGCCTCCGACGAAGTTGACCTTCCCGTCACCTGCCCCAACCCCTATTATATCAAGGCCACCGACACCATGGTGACGGGCGGGAAAAGCATCGTTATGACGCCGAAAAAATTCGGCATCGAGCCCACCAACAGCGCGCGCTTCAGCTTCACCCGATTCCCCGACATACAGATTGAGAAGCGGTATAAGGACCTCATCCATTACCCCTACGGCTGTATCGAGCAGACAACGTCCTCGGCGTTTCCGCAGCTGTATATTGGCTCGTTGCTCGATCTGACCTCGGTTGAGAAACAGATGATAACCGACAATGTCAACGCCGCCATAGACAGGCTTTCCACGTTCAGGATGGGAAACGGGTTTTCGTACTGGCCGCTGGGCAGCTACTATTCGGGAGAGGTTTCCGAGTGGGGCACCTCGTATGCGGGCCACTTTCTCATCGAGGCAAGAAATGCGGGCTATCACGTGCCCGACGATCTTTTCAACCACTGGCAGAACTGCGCCGAGCGCGAGGCGAAAACCGTGAACAGCAGCAACCACCGGTACCAGTGCTACCGGCTTTTCCTTCTCGCGCTTTCGGGCAAACCCAACCAGGGCGCCATGAACCTGGTGCGCGAAAACTATTTGCGCGAGCTCGATCCGCTTTCCAAAAAGCTGCTCGCGGCGGCGTATTTCCTGTCGGGCCAGAAAAGCGCAGCCGCCGAAGTTGACAAATTCGCAGTGACCGAAATTTCCACCTACCGCGAAATGAGCGGCACCTTCGGTTCGTCCCTGCGCGACCAGGCCATGATTGCCTACCTTGCCTACAAGATGAACGACCTTTCCACCGCCGCGTCGGTTCTGCATTCGGTGGCAAAGTCCTTTTCGCCCTGGGGATGGTATTCAACACAGGAAAGCGCATTTGCCCTGCTTGCCTTTTCGACCGTCTATGCCAAATCGGACATGACGGGCGGCGCGGTCCCCTTTACCGTGTCGGTGAAGGGCGGTAAAACCGAAACCATGATGCTCAAGGGATACCAGACCGGGCTTGACGCGAACAAACTATGGGACAGGGAAATCACCATTGCCCCGCAGGGCCAGAACCCGTTGTTCATCACGCTGTTCGAGGAAGGCATCCCCCTTGACAATAGAATAACAACCGGGCAGAAGGGCATCGAACTCACGCGGAACTTCTACGACGAGGACGGCTCGCCCATCACGCTGGAATCAATAAAACAGGGCGACCAATTCTGGGTGCGCTACCGCGTGCGGAGCACTACGCACGAAACGCTGACGCAGCTCGCGCTGTCGAGCCTTTTTCCATCGGGCTGGGAAATCATCAACATGCGGCTCGAAGGCACCGAAGCGCCCGACTGGGTCACCAATTTGCGGCCGAGCGAAGGAACCTTTATGGACATCCGCGACGACCGCGTGAACTGGTTCTTCGACCTGGGCTACAGCGGGGAGGCAAATTTCATTGTCAAATGCAACCCGACGTTCAAGGGGACGTATAAATTGCCTCCCGTTACCGTAGAGCCCATGTATTCGCCGGATTATTATGCCAGGATTGCGGGGGGTGAGGTGAGTGTAAAATAATTTTATTCATTATTAAGCTGTTGGTGGGGGAAGTTTCCCCCTGGGGTGCCATGTAGGGGCGAGGTAATCTCGCCCCTACATTAGCACCCACACCCCCTTCTGGGTGCGGCCGGGAACCGGCTGTTGCAAGATTCATTCATCCGTTGGGCGCACCCGCGAACATCATTAGTAAAGTAAGAGGTTTGCTCTTTTCCACCCCATCAGCGCCGACCCCGAGGCTGGAAGATCGGCCGCTCGCGTTGTCCGAGTCCGGCATTCTTACTTTATGCCTTTGTATTATGCCGGACGAGTTCGCGAGCGGCCTGACGGCCGAGGGACCAGGCGGCGCTGCTGGGCGGCGTTCTTTGCCTACTTTCTTCCGCTGCAGGAAGAAAGTAGGGCGTCGTGCGGGGGCGCAACCCCGCAACAGGAAAACATTTCATGTTATTTATCAAAAACATTTTACGAAATAGTAAACCTATTTTTTCAAAACTAATTTTTACTTTCTTCAATTTTTGTCGCAACCACAAATACCTCTCTATAATAACTGCTGTTTTAATTATTGCCGCCCTCTGGCTTATCATCCCTCCCCGGCCGCCGTTTCCGGATTCATATTCCCGCGTTGTGTACGACTGCCGTGGCGGGCTTTTGCGCGTGACAAGCGCGCCCGACGGCCAGATCCGGTTTCCCCTTCCGACAGACCCGCTTCCCGCCAAGTATGTCGCCGCGCTCTTGGCATGTGAAGACAGGCATTTTTTTGTCCATCCCGGCGTGGACCCGTTCGCGCTTGCCAAATCATTTTTTGTAAACCTGCAAAGCGGCAAACGCCTGCGCGGCGGATCCACCATCACCATGCAGGTTGCCAGGCTGTCTCAGCCCAAAAAACGCACCTATATCAACAAGATATTCGAATGCGCGAAGGCGCTTAAAGTTTCGCTGCACATGGACAAACAGGAAGTGCTCAAAATCTATGCGGGCCACGTTCCCATGGGCGGCAACATTGCCGGCGTGCATGCCGCCTCATGGCGCTACTTCGGCAAACCGCTGTCCCAGATAACCTGGGCCGAAGCGGCGCTCTTTACCGTCCTCCCCAACGCGCCTTCCATGCTCAACCTCGTAAAGGACCGGCCGAAACTCAAGCAGAAACGCGACCGCGCCTTATCTGTTCTGCGGCAACGGGGAACCATCGACAGCATGAGCTGCGCGCTTGCGCAATGCGAGCCGCTCCCCTCCCAGGGAAGCAGAATGCCTTTCAGGGCGCCGCACTTTTCCGACCGTGCGCTTGCAGCGTCACGCGCATCCACGGTAAAAACCACGCTCGACCCCGGCATTCAGCAGCGCACGGAAGATATTGTTCGCATGTACAGCAGATCCTATGCCGCGCAGGGCGTGAGGAACATGGCGGTCCTGGTTGTCAATACGCAAAGCGGCGCTGTCGCGGCGTACGCCGGCTCGCAGGACTTTTACGATTCCGCAAGCAGCGGCCAGGTGGACGGCGTTATGGCCCGCCGGTCGACCGGCAGCCTTCTCAAACCGCTCCTTGTTGCCAAAACGCTGGACCGCGGGCCGTATGTGCTCGATTCAAAACTTCAGGACGTGCCGACGTTTTATGGCAGCTTTTTCCCGCAGAACGCGTCAAAGGAATTTTTAGGCCTTGTCACCATGCGGCAGGCGCTTGTCTCGTCGCTCAACGTGCCCATGGTGCGGCTGTTATACTGGTACGGGGTAAACGATTTCTATTCCGATCTCCGCAACGCGGGATTTTCAGGGCTTTTCCGCACCTCCGAAGAATACGGACTTACTATCATTCTGGGCGGTGCGGAAGCGAGCCTGTGGGAACTTACGCGCATGTTCTGCTGCCTTGGCAACATGGGCATGCAGCGACCATTCCGGTTGCTTGAAGGTCCCGAGTCAAAGCGCGACACGCTCCACATGTGCAGTGAGGGCGCCGCATGGCTCGTGCTCACCACGTTGTCGCGGCTCAACAGGCCCGGATCAGAATATTACTGGAAGTATTTTGCAAGCCAGATACCTGTTGCATGGAAAACCGGCACCAGCTACGGCCAGAAAGACGCCTGGGCAATAGGCACCAATTGCCAGTGGACCATCGGCGTATGGGTGGGCAACTTTTCCGGCGAGGGCAACCCGTCGCTGGGCGGGGCCCAGTCGGCCGGCCCGGTGCTGTTCGAGCTGTTCAACGCGCTTTCCGACAAGTCGCGCACCTTGTGGTTTACAAAGCCGGAATACGACCTGCGGAACATAACGGTGTGCCGGGAAAGCGGGCTCTCCCCCTCACCCGCGTGCAGCGACACCATCCATGCCGAGCAGCCCCTTGCCGCCTACCAGACCGCGCTATGCACCTTTCACCGGCGGATGCTCGTAAGTAAATTAAAAGGTTTTTCGGTGTGCTCGCGGTGCTGGAACGGCATCGACACCGTGTGGCGGGTGAAGACGATTTACCCGCCGTCGGTGCGCTCCATCCTTGCCCAGCAGGGCCACCCCGCGGATTCCCTGCCCCGCCACAACCCGCGCTGCCCTGTTGCGCACCCGCAGGCAGCCATAGAGATCGTATATCCTGTTGAAAACGTTTCCATTATCGTGCCGCGCAATTTGCAAGGCGAATATGAGAAAATCGTTTTCAAGGCCGAATGCCAGCGGCCGGGCGGGCATTTGTTCTGGTACCTTGACGGAGGGTTTCTTGCCGAGACCGTGGGGCAGAACACTATTGCGGTAGATTTACAGGCAGGAAAGCACAAACTTGCAGTGCAGGATGGAGAGGGGGAAACGGAGGTGGTGAGGTTTGAGGCGTTTAGGAAGAAAGAGTGATGGAATTTGGAATTGATTGATGGTATAAGTATATTTTGGAAAGATTATACAATGGATATTTTTAACAATAAGTTAATTAAAAATAAAAAAGGAATTATATGACAAGAGAATTTAAGGATTATCCACCTTCTCGACAATCAGCGATAAAAACCGTTTTTGCAGCTATGCAAATTTTAAAAGAGGCTGGCGGACATTTGCCAGGCAAAGAAGTCATTAAGAAAATACCTGACAAAGTTGAATTATCGGAATGGGAAAAAGAGAGGTATGAAAAAACTGGATATATTCGTTGGGAATCTATTCTCCATTTTTACACCATTGATTGCATAAAGGCAGGTTTTTTATATAAACAAAAAGGAATATGGCAACTAACAGAAGAAGGTGAAAAAGCTTTAAAATTGGGTCAAGTAAAACTGCATGAAGAGGCCTCTTCAAAATACAGAGAATGGGCTTCTGTTAATATTAAAAAAGATAAAAACGATGACTTACAGGATTCGGAGGATATTTTAGTTGAGGGCAATCAAGCACAAAAGGCCAATTTACTTCAACTCGAAGAACAATCAATTGAAGGTATTAAAGGTTTTATTAACAAGAAAAATCCTTATGAATTTCAGGATCTCGTTGCAGCATTATTAAGAGCAATGGGTTACCATACGCCCTTTATTGCACCTAAAGGGAAAGATGGGGGTATTGATATTATTGCCTTCCATGATCCTCTTGGTGCAACTGCTCCACGCATAAAAGTGCAAGTAAAACATAAGCCGGATTCAACAATTGGTGAGGATGATTTAAGAAAACTTGTTGGAGTCATCTCTCATGATGGAGAAATTGGATTGTTTGTAACTTCAGGCTATTTTTCCAACGATGCAGAAAGATTTTCTAGAACTTCACACGTACATATCCGGCTAATCGATATTGATCAATTTATTGATTTCTGGAGACAATTCTACAACAAATTAAATGATGAGGAAAAGAATTTATTACCTTTGCAGCGAATATATTTCCTCGGAAGCAATGAATAAAGTTTTCAAACGAGAATACCGGTCAAGGTTTCTACCGCAGACGACTCCAACATATGGCCGCTAGGAAACGCTTATGAAGAAGATTAATCTGAGCAGGGAAGAAAAAACAATCGAAAAAAACTTTGACCGGTACCAGCCTGTTTCAAAGGAAACCAGGAAGCGTTTTAATAAAATTATTAAGGGCAGCCGAAAAAGCCGTCCGATTTGAAGGAAAATCCTCCAATGAAAAACAAATTCTTCCTCCCCGCCTCAACTATGCTTGCCAGTCTTATCGTCTGGGTCGTCTTTCTCATCCTCCATCCGGATAAACAGTCGCTGTGGCTCGGCGCAGGGCTTTGCCTCGCTAGCGGCGGCCTTATGGTCTTCTCCGCCTTTAGTTGCCGTCATATGCGTGGCCCGCGCATTGGTAACTTCATCCGCACCGGGTTGCTGGTTATAATGGCTGCAATCACCTGCTGGCGTGCTGGAATTGTTGAGACTGCATTGCTGGCACTCGCCGCAATCGTTACCAGCGTCCTTGCTTTAATGGGAACCAAACGATAAATCTTGTGTATTTTTTATCGCCGCGAAGCGGCATTCCATAGCGGTTGCGTTGCGAAGGTGCGACGACTCGCGAGCGTCAAGCGAGCGACTTTGTCGCGCACCTTTGCAGGAGGGGGTGTGCCCCCGGATCGCCGGCGCACCCTGCTTTCATTTTTTTGGCAATTGGGTGCGCCGGAAGCCGGGGGCCAGGGGGAAACGCGAAGCGGTGCCCCCACCATTAAGAATATTTTATTAATTAATAAAAATGCCGCGAACCATCACCCCGTCCGCGGCATTTCATCCATCAATTTTATTAACCTAACCTATCACTTCATCATAACAAACTGCTTCACATTCATTACTCTTCCGTCAACATTAAACCTGAACAGCAACACGCCACTCCCCTGCATTTGCTGAAGCGACGCGCCTATCGGGTGCCATCCTGCGAATTGCTTTGTCGCCTTGATCCGCTGCACCAACCTGCCGCTCGCGTTCATGATGTCAACGCCGACGACCGCTGTTGTGTTCAGATAATATTTCAATACCTTGCCGGCCATTGCCAGTTTCACGGCGGCAATGGTGCCTTGCTCGGGCATCACCCTGATGCCGGTAGCAGGGACCGTATCGGTCCGGACGATATCGAGAACGGGCGTGATGGCGTAGGATACCGATCCGGAGGGATTCGGCAGTCCAGCCACGTTCGCGCTCACCGTGACGTTCCCTGTTGTGAACTGCGACCGCACCGCGACCTGTGCCATGCCGCCCTCGATGTTAAGGTTGGGGTCGCCTGCCGAGTGCCACCCGGCCGCGCCGCCGCCGCCCACGAACTGGTCCGCGCCGCCGCGGTACGTGGCGGGCCCGGTCACGCTCCACGTGATGACCCCGCCCGCAGTGGGACACCAGTTTCCGCTCGCGTCAACGACCGTGGCCTTGATGAGCGCGACATCGGTGCCGTTTGCGGTAATGGGGATCTTCACGTTGCCCGGCCGCTGCATGTTCGTATCGACCCACAGCACGACGTGGTCGGCCGCGCCTGCGGTGACTTTCTGGTCGGTGCAGACCGTGTTGCCGATCGAGTCAAGACCCTCGGCCTTGAGCGTCCCCGTTTGCCAGGCCACGTTGTTGAACACGCACTGGTACGGAAGCTGCGTGGTGGTGTTGGTGACGTCGGTGATGCCGCCGGCGGCGCCAAGCTGTCCGTTGGGCGTCTGCGTCCCTATAACGGCGCTGTTCACGCTGAGCCGGACCTTGGGGCAGTTGCTCCACACGTCGACCCGCACGGTGCCGGAACGGTTCCAGTGGTTGGCGATCGCGACCCGCGGCTGGAGGCTGTAGGGGATCCAGCACACACCGAATTGATAATAGAGAAACTTGGGGATGCGGTTGAAATCGGTCATGGACGAGCCGAACGAGCGGGCCGTGCCGCCGCCCTCGAGGAACGACTGGACCTCGCCGGGCGTCTCCGCGAAATACCATTGCGCCATGCCGAAGGTCTTGTTCGTGATGCCGGCCGCCCAGTCGCGCAGGAACTCGGCGCAGAACGCGACCTGGTAGTCGTAGCCGAAGCGTGATGACGGCCTGCCCCAGTATTCCGCGCCCCACCAGGGCCAGTCCGGGTGGAACGGTTTCTGCTGGGCATCGCACCCTGTCAAGGTGCAGGAATGCAGATCGTTGGTGCCCGCTTCAAACGGAGCGCCCCGGACGTTCTGTGCCCGGGGACTGAGCGAGTCCCATACTTTCGACAGGCCGCGCAGCGAGTCGGCCATGGCCAGCGCCATGTCGCCGTTGCTCGCCTCCCAGGCAAGAAGCGAGGGATGGTTCCGGTCGCGGATGATCATGTCGCGGTGGAGCTCGCATTTGAGGGTGCCCTTGGCGTCGGCAGGCGACGAGCCGCCGAACGCTCCCTCGCCCTCGCCGCTCGGGTCTATGAGCATGATGCCGTAGTCGTCGCACGCGTTCACGAACCCGATCGAGCATGACGAATGACCTGGCCGCCAGAGATTACCGCCCACGTCGGCCATGAGCTTCGCGTCCCGGTATTCGATGCCGGGCGGCAGCCCGGTGCCCAGCGCCGGGTAGTCGTAGCGCGACGCGCCGCCGCAGAGGCGATGCATCTTGCCGTTGATATAAGGATAATTCCTGTCCCAGGTGATCGTCCGCATGCCGAGCGGGCTTTCGAAGACGTCGACGGTGACGCCGCCCACCTTGACAATGTGATACACCTTGTGCATGTTGGGCTTGCCGTAGACGCTGTTGTTGGGCCACCACAGTTTTGGATTGGCGATGGTGTCGGTCTGGTTGAACTCCCAGGTCTGGCCCGCGGCGATGACATGGGTCTCGTCCTTGGAGGCAACGACGTTGTTGTTCGATTTGTCAACGATCTTGGTGGTGAGCGTGACGGTCTGGTCGGTTGCATTCTCGTTCATCACGTTGGTGAGGATCTTCACCACGGCCGAGGAGAGGTCTGTCGCGACCGATGTGGTTGCCACGTAGGTGCCCCACTGCTTGAGGTTCGAATAGACGTTCGAAGGCACGTGGACCTTGTCGGTGATGTGCAGCCATACGGGCCTGAAAACGCCTGAGCAGCCCTGCCCGAACCTGAACACGGTGGAAAAACCCGGATCTGCAAAAAATCCGCCGCCCATACCCACGCGTATCGCCACGATATTGTCGGTGCCGTCGAATTTCGCCAGGCTGGTCACGTCGTGAATAGTCCCTATGAAACCGACAACGTGCGTGGCCTGAGGATTGATCGCGCTTGAGGTGGGCATCATGATCTCATTGAAATAGACCTGGCACCCCAGATGCGCGCCTTCGATTTCCAGGAACACCTTTTTTCCCTGGAAGGCGGGGGCGAGCTTGAACTTTTTGCGGTACCAGTATGGCCCGCCGGGCCCGCCACCGCCGCCCGAGGCGGTGTTGCCAAACATCGCGTCCTCGCCCATGCTGTTCGGAAGGCCGATGTCCGAAGCGGACGCATCGCCGTAGTTCAGTGTCTGGCCGCCGTTCGCGTCTGATTTAACGAGCTTCCACGGCGTCGCACCGAGGTTGATTTTGACCCGGTTGCTGGGTTCGCCCTGATACGTTTCCGCCAGGCCGCTTTCCGCAAAGAGAAAAACCGCTAAAGCGATTAACATGAATCTAAAACTGGAAATCATACCTCTCCCCCTTTTTGAAAAAGGTTTTCCTTGTTGATGATAATAATATATGGTTTTTATAAGGACAGATACAATTTTATTTTGCGGGAAAAATTAAGAAATTGAAGAATCGTTCAGGGGCGACCTTTTAAAGGAATACCGTTACAAACCCATAACCAAGTTTCTGTGCTTCATTGAACCTTGATATACTGAGCCATACTCCCGATTTCGGACACTCCAAGAACCAAACAAATATTTTATCTTTATTCTTGGAGGTGTATCAATGGGAAAGACGAGACGAACGCACGATAGTACATTCAAGCGGGAGGCTGTTCGGTTAGCGGATTCCTCCGGCAAGAAAGATCGAGCAGTAGAAGGAGAACTGGGCTTATACCAAACATGAGCCGAAAGGGAAACTGTTGGGACAACGCGGTCTCTGAATCGTTTTTCGGAACATTGAAGACCGAATGGCTGCCTGATGTTGACCTTTACGACAGGGCGCATGCTGAACGTGAGCTTTTCAAGGAAATTGAACAGTTTTACAATGGACAAAGGATTCATACCACAATCGGTATGTCTCCAATTATGTTTGAGAATAGGAAATTGATTAAGTGTGCTTAACAGAGTGTCCATTTTTAGGTACCCGGCTCAGTCTTCTTAAAATATTATTCCATTGGTTTAAGTGTAAACAATTGGATTTAAAGGCTTTTATTTATAATCCACTACTAAAATCGAATGAAAACATTAAATTTTGGGATGATTATGAAAAATTATACAACAGTAAATTTTCAGAAGATCAAGGAGATCCATCAATAGCAGATTCTATGAAATGGTTATTAAAGACAGCCGAATTTCACAATAAATATAACAAGAATACCTGTTTAGATTTCATAATATTTGCCAAATGCGAGTCTAGTTTATGTGGGTTTTTAAAAATATGTTATTATTACAAGATGGATACTTTTGTTTACGTTTCATATTTGCTAAACGACAACAGCAGAGAAAACGCCCATTTAATTGTTCCTGAAATGGCAAAGGTTTTTAATAAAATGTTAAGAAAACAATTAAAAGGATGCATAGGGATAGTTGCAGATACTGGCAGAAATGACAAGGTCTTAATCAGGCTTTTTGAGAGACTGGCCAGGAGTTTATTGAATAATTCTGACCTTTGGAATCTTACCGATTGCAAATTGGATTATGAATTACCATGTACAGAACCCAACCCTGAATTCGCAGGTGTATATGTTATGCCGTTTAATATAATATTCAATATGTCGTTTAATCAAATATTGGTTATTACAGAGTCTGTCTAATACCTGTTATGCATAAAATTGAAAGGCAATTAATCGGAAAAAGAAAAGACAATAATTTCGGGATAATTTCCGGACTGGCAGTAACTCGGCGGAATCGGTTCACATCAGACTGAATTTATGAAGACAGAAGACAATAATTTCGGAAAAGATTACGGACGATTGAAATGACAAAAAGTATGTTTGGTTTACTTTACGCTGTGGTGCTAATAGCCGTTATCGTCAGTGTAGACTTGCTCTTCTTTAGACATCAATTCTGGGAACGGCTGATGGTAAACATTGGGATTGTCTTGGTGTTTACCGCCTTCTATTTCAGATTCCTAAAGAACCTGTAAGTCAAGCGTCACGGCAGCAAAGTCAAAATCCAAAAAGAATGCATAACAACGCGGTCAATCATGACCTTCCACCTTTGCAAACACTTTTGGTTTGCGAGTGGCCGGTTTTTCAAGTAATATTTGTGGTTTGCAAAGAGAATATGCGGTCGTAGTCAGGCATATTACCGCGGCGTTAACATCTTGTAATCCTAACGAAAAACAACCGGAAACAACAGCAGAAAATGAAACAGACAAATCATGTAAATTTCAAAGAGATGAATTTTGATCAATTATTTAAACATATTTCTCCGGAAGAGATATGCGACAATGTGTTTACGTTGGTAGGAAAAGTTTTTCCGGTTATTACTGTGAAGTGCGCCCCTTACGTTGGAGACTTTCCTGAGATTTTTAGGTTGATCTGGCCGAGTTGTTTTCTTCGTTTCTCATCAGCCAATATAGCTTCGAACTGGACGGGCGACAAATACTTTA
>Ga0182027_10001225_pt1 | contig 42934 bp, 35 predicted proteins | sample 712E1DmetaG_FD_121300 | JGI IMG/M metagenome (GOLD analysis project Ga0182027, IMG submission 121300) | Permafrost microbial communities from Stordalen Mire, Sweden - 712E1D metaG (Illumina Assembly) | ecosystem: Environmental > Terrestrial > Soil > Wetlands > Permafrost | place: Sweden...
GACTTTATGGACTTTACAGACTTTATGAACTGATAATTATTAACTACAATAATATGTATACAAACTACAAACAATACCTTGACTCGGTTTTGAATGAAATAAAAGAAGCCGGGTTGTACAAAAATGAAAGAATAATTATTTCACCACAGGGTGCTGAAATTGAACTTAATACTGGTCAGAAAGTATTAAATTTCTGTGCAAATAATTACCTCGGCCTTTCCAATAATCCGGAATTAATTATAGCAGCCAAAAAATCGCTTGATGACCATGGTTATGGTATGTCATCCGTAAGATTCATTTGTGGAACAACTGATCTTCATAAAACGCTTGAGAAGAAAATTGCAGATTTCTTTGGCACTGAAGACACTATTCTCTATGCTGCCTGTTTTGATGCGAATGGAGGAGTGTTTGAACCTTTGCTGACAAGCGATGATGCAATAATTTCCGATGCACTCAATCATGCTTCAATAATTGATGGCGTGAGACTCTGCAAAGCTGAGCGCTACAGGTATGAGAATGCTGATATGGTGGATCTGGAAACCCAACTAAAAAAGGCACAGGCACAAAGATTCAGGCTAATAGTTACCGATGGTGTTTTTTCTATGGACGGTAATGTAGCACCACTTGATAAAATAGTTGCGTTGGCTGAAAAATATGGCGCGATGATTATGGTCGATGAGTCACATTCTGCCGGAGTTGTTGGTAAAACTGGCCGTGGTGTCACAGAATTGTACAATCTGAAAGGGAAAGTTGAAATTATTACAGGGACGCTTGGAAAAGCTTTCGGAGGTGCTATTGGCGGATTTACTACAGGAAAGAAAGAGATAATTGAAATGCTTCGGCAGAGGTCGAGACCTTATCTGTTTTCTAACTCTATTCCTCCAATGGTGGCCGCTGCCGGCATCAGGATGATAGATATGATGACTGAAACGAACGATCTTCAGGATAAACTTCACAGGAATGCAGAATACTTTATTGAGAAAATGACTCAGATCGGGTTTGATATAAAGCCCACTAAATCTGCAATATGTGCAGTTATGCTTTATGATGCAAAGCTGTCCCAGGAATTTGCTGCTAGACTTTTGAAAGAGGGTATTTATGTAATAGGGTTTTATTTCCCAGTCGTTCCAAAAGATATGGCAAGAATAAGGGTTCAGCTTTCTGCTGCCCATGAACCAGATCATTTGGATAAGGCGATAAAAGCTTTTGTAAAGGTAGGTAAAGAGCTTGGTGTCATTAAATAAAAAAGGTGCTTTTAACAGCACCCTTTGAAATATTTAAATTGCCTGTGAACCAGGCCACTGTTGTTATCCGCATTTTGAAGATCCGCAATCCTTGCAGATCAGGCACCCTTCTTCATAAACGAGATTATCGGATCCGCATTCACCACATTTCCCTTTAGCTTTAGTCCCATTGGGAATATATTTCTTAAGCGCTCTTTCCACACCGTTCTTCCAGTTGTTAATTGACTCACTATCAAGTTTCAGAGACTGAATCAGGTTTACAACATCTGCAATTGGCATCTCATGTCTGAGAACCCCTGAGATGAGTTTGGCATAATTCCAGAATTCAGGCTTAAACATATGGGATAATCCCCCCATTGTATTTTTATACCCGTATTTATCAGTATATTGAAAGTCGTAGCGGGTATTTCCCTCATCATCCTTATTCTTTATGATCTTACCTTTTACAATTGTTTTTGGAATCGGGAATATTTCCTCATCTGCCAGCCCTGTAAATATTTCATAAGGTTTTCCATCTTTCAACCCTACGAAGGCTATCCATTTTTCTTCGTTATTGTTAAATTTAATTATATCACAATCAAGAACTTTGGGACGTTTTGGTCTTTCAGTCCGGGTTTCTGATTTACCTGATGCAATAAGAACTCCATTCCTTGAACCGTCGCGGTAAACTGTGGCGCCTTTACAACCTACTTTCCATGCTGTAAGATAAAGTTCACTCACAAGGTCTTCCCTGGCATCAGCCGGAAGGTTGATGGTAACGCTTATTGAATGATCAACCCATTTCTGAATTGCCCCCTGCATTCTTACTTTTGCAACCCAGTCTACATCGTTTGCTGTTGCTTTAGAATAGGGTGACTTTGCAATTATATCTTCAATTTCCTGATCGTTCATTCTGGTCACTTCATCAGGATCGTAGTTGTTCAGTTTCAGCCAGTCTACAAATTTATGATGGAACACATTATATTCTTCCCATGAATCGCCTACCTCATCCTTAAAGCTTACCGTGACATCCAGATCGTTTGGATTAACTTTTCTTCTCCTCTTATAAAATGTCGAGAAAATTGGTTCAATACCAGATGTTGTCTGAGTCATAAGACTCGTGGTACCAGTTGGAGCAATTGTAAGGAGTGCAATGTTTCTGCGTCCGAACTTCACCATATTATTATACATAACAGGATCGGCTTCTTTCATCCTTAAAATGAACGGGTTGTTTGCCTCACGTTCTGCGTCGTATATCTTAAACGGACCTCTTTCCTTTGCAAGGTAGGTTGAAGCTTTATAGGCTTCAATTGCCAGTGTCTTATGAATATTGACAGAAAAATCCGTTGCTTCATCGCTTCCATAGCGAAGTCCGAGACCAGCCAGCATATCTCCTTCCGCGGTTATGCCTATTCCTGTTCTTCTTCCCTCTTCTGATTTTAATCTTATATTCTGCCACAGATTTTTTTCAACCATTTTAAGTTCTTCTGATTCAGGATCAGCTATAATTTTTGCCAGGATTACGTCTATCTTTTCCAGTTCCAGATCTATAATGTCGTCCATCATTCTTTGAGCCAGACCAACATGTTCTTTAAAGAGTTCCATGTCAAATCCGGCTTTTTTTGTGAACGGTTCTATTACATAACTGTAAAGATTTATTGCCAGTAACCGGCAGCTATCGTACGGACAAAGAGGAATTTCGCCACAAGGATTTGTTGAGACAGTCTTATAACCAAGGTCAGAATAGCAATCAGGAACGCTTTCCCTGATAATTGTGTCCCAGAACAAAACACCTGGTTCTGCAGATTTCCAGGCATTGTGTATGATCTTATTCCAAAGTTGTTCTGCATCGATATCTTTAACAAATTTTGGGCTGCTTGATCCTATAGGATACTGTTGTCTGAAGATTTTCTTCTCTTCGACAGCCTGCATAAATTCATCTGTAAGCTTTACTGATACATTAGCACCTGTGACTTTTCCGCTTTCAAGTTTTGCGTCAATAAATTTTCCTGAATCAGGATGTTTTACCGATATCGAAAGCATTAGTGCTCCTCTCCTGCCATCCTGAGCCACCTCCCGGGTTGAGTTGGAATATCGTTCCATGAATGGCACAACCCCGGTTGAAGTCAAAGCACTATTCAGAACCGGAGTGCCTTTGGGTCGTATGTGTGAAAGATCATGGCCAACTCCCCCCCTGCGTTTCATTAACTGAACCTGTTCTTGGTCGATCTTCATAATACCGCCGTATGAATCGGATGTTCCGTCATTTCCAATTACAAAACAATTTGATAGTGATGCAATCTGATAATCATTTCCGATACCTGTCATAGGACCACCCTGAGGCACAATATATTTAAAGTCTTTAAGTATGTTATAAAGAAGCTCTTCAGGTAATGGGTTTTTATATTTGAGTTCAATTCTATGTATTTCTTTTGCAATTCTGCGGTGCATATCATCGGGAGTCTTCTCATAAAGATTACCGAACGAATCTTTAAGAGCATATTTATTTGCCCAGACACGAGCCGCCAGTTCGTCGCCGTTAAAATAGAGACAGCTGGCATCAACAGCTTCATCGTGAGAATATACAATCTTCCCATTACTGTTTTTTACCTTTTTCCCGGCTCCTTTCTCCTCTCCCTTCTTTTCAGATTGAATTTTTGACTGTCCGATTGTTGTATCTTCTGTCTTCAATTCTGAATCCCGGACAAATAATTCTCCCATATATGAAAATATATTTTTGTTATTCTCTGATTTACTTGAGATTAAACGGCCACTGATTATAAATAGCGGGTAACTGCTAAATTAGAAAAGCCCAACCCACCCCGCAAGACAAATTTTTTAAGTTTATTAACATTTGCCAGTATAGTTATTAACTTTATCGTTCTGCCTGATAATAAGCAAATTACACGATATTCCAGATTATTCGCTTTGTAACAAATTTAATATCTGCATATTGCAACATCTGATATTTTTATGACAGAAAATAAATTTAAAAAGACAAAAAAAGAGGCTGTATAAAAACAGCCTCTCCTGTCATTAGTTTAGATATTAGTTAAAAAGGTATCTTGCTCCAATCTGAATTCCATACGTTCCGGCAACTGTACTTGGGTTCTGGAAAGAATGCGTAACGTACTGGCCACCAATTTTTCTCATACTTACCTTAATTTTCCCTGTTGCAACATCACGGCCGCCATAAATCAGAGGGGTATTGGTTACATAGCTCTGGTTAAGGCCCCAGCTACAATCCAGTAAATTCATAAGGTTAATAACGTCAACACTAAGTTCGAGTGTGTTTAAAGAATTACCAACTTTTACTTTGAAATCCTGCATTATCCTCATATCAATTCTTTTATTCCATGGATTATAAGCTGCATTTCTGTAAGCGTATTCTCCGGCATGTTTTGAAAGGTAAGGATCCTGTGCAGCAAAAGCAAAATAAGCAGTGGCATCAGCAGGTGTTGCCCAGATAAAATCACTGGCATTTTTTGGGATATACATTAATTCCTGTGTGGATGTACCATCGTTGTTGGCATCACCACTATAGAGATAGGAGTAAGCATCGCCTTTATACCCGCTAAAGAAGAGGGATATAGTGGAAGCAAAGTATTTATAATATTCTATGGTATAGTTTGCTTCAGCAATTACCCTGTCAGGTGTATTACCTGCTGTCAGCCCTAATTCCGGGTCATTAGACCCTTCCTTTATTATACGATACTGCCATGCAGAGAATGGGTCTGAACCAGTTTTGCCAGTGACTTCTTCTCCCCATGTTTTGGTATAGGCAACCATGCCTGTAAAACCAGCTATTTTTGGTAAATCAAGTTTTGCAGACAGCGTGTAGCCTTGCCCTTTATTTGTATTTTGCATAATAACTACATCTGTGTACGGAGCTGTATAATATTTTGTGAGAGTAGAGCTGTTCGACCAGTAAGGACGAAGGTTGCTGCCTTCAAGTATATATGATTCAGCTGGTTTAAGATTGATATTATAGAAATCAATCGCATTTATGTCTTTTGTATAAATCCCTTCAAGAGTTAAAAGCATATTTAAAGGAAGCTTGACATCAAATCCTATGCTGGTCCGCCATACCTGCGGGAGCTTGAAGTCCTTGGCGATAGCAGCTATTCTTCCGCCTATCGCGTTTGCCTGCGGGAAGATATCTGCTATTGATGCATTCTGCAGAAGATCAGCTGTGTTTGCTGGAAGCGGTCCGGGAAGGCGTGCTAACTTAGCCTGGTCAGCTGCTCCGTTACTTGCACTAAGTACCAGCTGATACTGGATCATCCCGCTATTTGTTGGCTGATTGGTGAACCATACAAACGGAATACGACCGGTAAATACACCTGTTCCACCACGAACCTTGAATATCTTATCATTAAATACATCCCATGTAAAACCTAATCGTGGCGACCAAAGGACTCTGGTTTTGGGCCAGGTAGAAAGATCAACTACCTGTCCGTTAAATGTGTAGTTTTTCAAAACCGGATTATCTATAGCCCCATCCAAATACATAGGAACATCTATACGTAAACCTCCGGTCACTTTAAAATTATCCATTGCACTATACTCATCCTGAATATAAGAAGAGAACTGACCAAAGGATAGTTCTGCAACCGGATTGGTAAATCCGTTTATCGGATATGTATAAGCAAATGCAATAGGATCGACATTATTATTATAAACGGCGGGATTTCCTAGTCCATTTGTGAAGTTTTGAAATGCCTGGAGGCTTTTAAACCTGTAATAACCTGTTCCCTGCCTAAGATAACTGTTTGCAAAATATTCATTTTCATATGACACACCAAACGTGAAATTGTGGTTATTAAGCTGATATGATGCGTTATCAGTAAGGATAAGAGTATTATTATCTACATTGTTTTTATATGAGAACAATTCATATCCTGCTGACATCTGGACATCTCCGGTGGCTGCGTTGCCAAACATAATATCGATGAATGGGAAGTCTGAACTTGTAGTAGCACGGGGTTGTGTATACAAGGTATAGGCAGCAAGAAGCTTATTTGAAAGTTGGCCAAAGCTGCTGTTTAATTCAGCTGTAATTGAATGAAGTCTGCTTGTAGTGAAATACTGCGAATTTAAATATGATAAACCCCCGGTATTACTTTCACGGCTGGTGGAGATTGATGGTTTTGCGTCACCACTATTACTTGGTCTTGATTCTGTAGAACTTTCCGAGTAGTTATAACGTATTGTAAATTTGTGGTTTTTGCTGATGTTCCAGTCGAGTTTAACAAGGGCTTTGTTGTTGTATGCTTGATCCCCACCCCAGTTTTCGTATGGACCGGTATCATAATTATAGGCTGATTTCAGCAATGAGGAAAAAGCCATAAGACTGTCTGCATAAACCCTTGAATTAACGTTCTGATCAAGAGGATTACGTGCACCTGTTCCATTTCCGGGATGTGCAGCATCTTGCATTGCCATAAGGGTCATCCCAGGAGTAAGAGTAGTCTCTTTTTCTGCGCTTATGAAGAAGAAGAGTTTGTTTTTAATGATCGGACCACCAATGTTGAACCCATAAACCTTCTTGGCAGATTGAGTTACTGTAAGTTTAACAGTATCTACTTTCTTACCATTAAAGTTCTGATTCCGGTAAAATCCATATACAGTTCCTTTAATTTCATTGGTACCACTTTTGGTAATGGCGTTTACACCAGCACCTGTAAAGTTTGATTGACGAACATCGAAAGGAGCAATTGCGATCTGTATCTCTTCGATTGCTTCCATTGATATTGGTTCACCTGAAGCACCTGGCATATTGGTGCTGGAAAGACCAAAGTTGTTATTGAAATTAGCGCCGTCAACTGTTATGTTTGTTGTATAAGCGTCACGTCCGACATAAGATCCGTTCCCGTTTGAATATGGTGACAATTTTGTATAGTCACTAAGACTGCGGTCCATTGACGGAATCATTTTCATGGCATCTTTGTTGACGTCCGTTGAAGCCCCGGTCTTTTCTGTGTTAAAAGCAGAAGGCTTCGACCCAACAACGACAACCTCCCCAAGTTCGGTACTTGATTCTGTCAGTCCGGAGTTAAGTAAATATGTTTCACCCAGCTGAAGGTTAATGTCGGTGAATGTTTTCTTTGAATAACCAACAAAAGATATTTCTACTTTGTATGGCCCGCCCGGACGCATACCAAGAATTGAAAAGTAGCCCTGAGCATTAGCAGTAGCCCCATACAATGACCCTGAAGGTACATGAATTGCAACAATAGTTGAACCGGCAAGAGGTAATCCCTTGGCATCAACTATTTTACCATTCATTGAGGATGTTGTCGAACCCTGTCCGTACATCGCGAGCGAGATAAACAGAATCACCAACATCGCAAATAAGCGCTTTGATTTCTCCATCATAATTTTAGGATTTTAGATTAGTTATTAGTTATCGGTTTTTTCTAAGTATTTGAAAATTACGTAGTGACGATTATTAAAATAGGTTAAATCAGGATGATCAATATACATCTCTTTATACTATCACAATCTAATTGTAAAGAGGGAGTTTTTAACAAGATATAAACCGAAAAATTATTCCCTGTTAATATCTTCACTTAAGTAAAATTCTTACAATTCTTTTTGTCGCCCCTGTATTTTGCGAGATATACCCGGCAACCATTGCAGAAGAAGATTTATATAGCTCATGATCAGTAAGCCAGTTGTCAACAATAATTCTGAAATCATCAGAATTTCTGTAGCAGAATGCGCCCTTCCCATTAACAAGGTCAACAGCCTCTTTGAAGCTTTTATAATCTGGGCCAAACATAACGGGAGTCCCCCAGCATGCAGGTTCAAGAATATTATGTATTCCTTTCCCGAACCCTCCTCCTATTGCAGCAATATATGCATATCTGTAAGCCGAAGACAAGATACCTATGTTATCAATTATCAGTACACGGGCAATGTTTGATTTTTCACTATATTCCGAATACCTTACAACCTCAGTTTTGAAAAGTTTTTCAAGCCTGTCAATATTTGATTTATCAATTTCATGAGGCGCAAAAACCCATTTCATCTTTCCCGGATCCCGGTTGATAAATTCTGCTATTATTTCTTCATCAGGGCTCCAGCTGCTTCCCGCCAGAAAAAGTTTTTCACCATTCCTGAAATTCTCCAGGATAGGAAGCGTCTTTGCTGAAGCAGCAATCTGACTGACCCTGTCGAATCGTGTGTCTCCTGCTATTGTAACGTTTTCGATACCAATTCCATGCAATAATTTTAAAGACCGGTTGTCCTGAACGAAAATATGCGTAAACTTTTTCAGAATATTCCTGAAAAAACTGCCGTACCATTTGAAAAAATGCTGATCGGGTCTGAATATGCCAGATACAAGATATAAGGGAATATCTTTCTTCCTAACCTCAGAAATAAAATTATTCCAGAATTCATATTTTATAAATATTGCGATCGATGGTTTAATTATTGAAATAAATTTTTTTGCATTCCCCGGAGTATCTGGAGGCAAGTAACAAATATAATCAGCCAGCTTATAGTTTTTCCTTACTTCATATCCGGAAGGAGAAAAAAAGGTGAGCACAATTTTAGTGTCAGGAGCTTCTTCTTTTATCATCTCTATAACAGGTCTGCCCTGTTCAAACTCACCCAGAGAGGCACAATGAAACCAGATTGTCGTTTCACCTGAGACAAAATTTTCCTTAAGTTTTATTGACCAGTTTTTCTGTCCTTTTACTAATAAAGAAGCTTTATGATTAAACAGGGAAGCAATGCCTATAAGCCCTGAATATATATTAATTATAATGGTATAAACAAGTTTCATAATTCAACTTTTAGACCCGGCAAAGTTAAAAAAAAAGGCACAATGGCCTAATTGTATAATGGTTCAAAGGCCCAACGTTATATTTATATTCTAATACACTTTTACACCTTCTAAACCGGTTGCCGTTATACCTTTTCACTTTTATGCTTTTTTTCATTTGTACCTTTTCGTCCTTTATCATTATTTCCATACACTGATTGATGTAATAGATTAAATTACTTCTATTTTTGCATGATATACTCATTCAGGCATGGTAAGACTTATTGCCCTTATAATTTCAATTGTTCTGCAAATAATAGCTGCTTCAATAGCTCTGCGGTTCATGAAACTTACCAAATACAGGCTATCGTGGATATTGCTCTCATTATCTTTTGTTTTTATGGCCGTACGCAAAATAATACAGCTTTTTGAATATTTATATGGTACGCCATCATTTACCTGGCAGATGATTGACGAATGGATAGGAGTATTGATATCCTTTTTTATTATTGTGGGAGTGGTTCTGATCAGAGAGATTTTCTATTCACTTAAACGGGCCGAGATCGACAGGTTAAAAATTGAGAGAAGAGTCATTAATGCCATAATTAACACGGAAGAGAACGAAAAGAAAAGATTTGCAAAGGATCTGCATGACGGTCTTGGACCTCTTCTTTCCACAGTGAAAATGTCGTTGTCAGCCCTTACTGATAAAATCAAAGACCCTCATGGCCAGGAAATTCTGAAAAACACTAATCATGTTGTTAATGAGGCTATAAGCACTATTAAAGAGGTTGCAAATAATCTCAGTCCGCATGTACTTACAAATTTTGGTCTTTCAAGTGCTATAAGTGCTTTTATCAATAAAATTAACCAAACAAGGGTCCTGGAAATAGACTTTAAAACTAACATGGAAAATCAGAGACTTGAAAACGAAAAGGAGGTGGTAATTTACAGAGCTGCATGCGAATTGATCAATAATTCTATCCTTCATTCAGGTGCTTCAAAGATTGAAATGGAACTAAACAAGCATGAAAAATTTATTACCTTGCAGTTTTATGATAACGGCCGTGGATTTGATATATCCATATTAAACCTGGAAGATAACAAGGGAATGGGACTTTCAAATATAGAAACAAGAGTCAAATCAATAGACGGGGTTTTTATAATTGAAAGCAACCCTGGAAAAGGAACCAGCGCTTTAATTAAGGTAATAGATTAATAAAACTCGAACTCATACACTAATGGAAAAAATCAGGATAATAATTACCGACGATCATCAGCTGTTCCGGAACGGATTAAAAATGCTACTTGAAGCATCGCCTGAATTTGAAATTGTCGGTGAAGCTTCAAATGGAGAGGAGTTCCTCAGGATACTCAGGAATTGTACAGCCGATATTGTTTTAATGGATATAAATATGCCGGAGATGGATGGTATCGAGGCAACAAAGAAGGGAATAAAAATCTGTCCTTCAATCTCGGTTATTGCACTATCGATGTATGGTGAAGAGGAATACTATTATAAAATGGTTGATGCCGGAGCAAAAGGATTTCTTCTTAAAGATTCGGACATTTCTGAAGTAAAAGAAGCTATTCTGACAGTTAGGAAGGGGGGAAGTTACTTTTCTCAGGAACTTCTTTATCACGTTATACAGAAGATTAAACATCGCGAAAGTGAAAGCAAATCAGCCAATTTGTCAAAACGCGAAAAGGAGATCCTTCTTAAAATATGTGAAGGTCTTTCAAATCAGGAAATCGCAGAAACGTTATTTATCAGCAAAAGAACCGTCGACAAACACCGGGCAAATCTTCTTGGTAAAACCAATTCGAAAAACACTGCCAGCCTGATCCTTTTTGCCATAAAAAACAAACTTATTGAAATTTAATTCTTCCTATGACAGAATCGCATAATCTTGGTGTAAAGGGAGAAGCTCTGGCTAAAGATCATTTGCTGAACAAAGGATATAAAATTCTCCACTGTAACTGGAAATCAGGAAAAAGAGAGATTGACATAGTCGCTGAAAACAAAGAATTCATTGTTTTTGTTGAGGTGAAAACCCGTTCGGACGATTTTCACATGCACCCTAGGCATGCTGTAACCAGTGAAAAACAGAAATCAATTATTTTTGCGGCTGAAAGTTATCTGGAAAGATATAATATAAACAAGGAGAGTCGCTTCGATATAGTTTCGATCATAACCAATGGTAAATCGGTCCAGGTTGAACATATTGAAGATGCATTTTATCCTACACTCAGATAATTATTTTGACAATTGTTACTGTATGAATATTGAAATCCTTCGTGAGTACTGTATTTCAAAAGCTGGTGTTACTGAGAGTTTCCCCTTCGGTGAAGATACACTGGTATACAAGGTGAAAGGCAAGATATTTGCACTTGCCAACCTAGATGGCGATCCATCTGTGAACCTGAAGTGCGATCCGGCATTTGCCATTGAACTCAGGGAGAAATACAGCTCAGTTACGCCAGGTTATCACATGAACAAAAAACACTGGAATACTATTATGCTCGATGGAAGTATCCCAGATGTTGAGATACTTGCATGGATTGATCATTCTTATAATCTTATAAAGTAAGATGTTATAAAATCTTAAAAATTCAGTTGAATATTATAATTCATTATTAAAGCATAAATAATATTTTATCTTTGGCTATTCTTGGAAAGAATATTTCATTAGTTAATAAATACATTATAAAATTATGATGAAAATCAGATTTCTGCTGACAATCCTTCTGGCATCGGTAATGTTAACATCTAATGCACAGAAAGGGAAAACTACATCTGCCTCTAAAGATGAGGGATACAAGTTCACTCCGGTCGTTGAATTAAAAGCGACCTCTGTTAAAAACCAGGCAAGTACAGGCACATGCTGGGATTTTGCAACCACTTCATTTTTTGAATCTGAACTTCTGAGAATGGGAAAAGGAGAATATGATCTCTCCGAAATGTGGATTGTAAGATATAATTATGTCGACCGGCTTAAAGATAATTTCATTAAACAGGGCAAAGGAAACCTTGGTCAGGGAAGTGTTGGCCATGATTGGTTAGTCGAATTTGCGAAAAACGGCATTGTGCCAAATGAGGTTTATTCAGGACTTAATTATGGTATGCCAAATCATAATCATGGTGAACTTAATGCTTTTATCAACGCAATTGCAACAGTTCCGGTTCAGAGAAGAAAAGAAAGTGACCAGTATTTTGATATAGTTAATGCCGTATTAGACACATATCTTGGTAAGGTACCAGAGACTTTCACATATAAAGGAGTAGGTTATACTCCAAAATCATTTTCAGCAAGCCTTGGGATTCATCCCGAAGATTATGTTGAAATCACTTCATTTACAATATTCCCATTCTACACTCAGGGACTTCTTCCAATCCCCGACAACTGGAGAAAGATGAATTATTATAATGTTCCTATTGATGAAATTGTAGCCATTATGGATTATTCCCTCAATAACGGATATACAGTTGCATGGGATGGTGATGTAAGTGAAAGAGGTTTCTCGCATTCAAAAGGGGTCGCAATAATACCCGAGCTGGAAAAAGTTGATCAGTACTCAGCTGCCGATAAAGCGAGATTAGGGAAAATGACACTTGAAGAAAGAACTGCAGAGGCTTACAAGTTTTCCAGGCCTTTCCCTGAAGTTAAAGTTACCCAGGAATCGCGTGAGGAGGGATATGATAAAGGACAAACTACCGACGATCACCTGATGCATGTTACCGGTATTGCAAAAGATCAGAATGGTACAAAATACTATATCACTAAGAATTCATGGGGAACTGAAAGGAACTCATTCGGAGGTTATCTGAATATCTCAGAAAATTATGTTCGTGCCAAGACAATATCTATTTTAGTGAATAAAAACGCCATCCCGGCTGAGATAAAGACAAAACTTGGATTATAAATAATTTCAGCATTATTTCAGAAAGGCTGTTCATATCGGACAGCCTTTTTTGTCGCCTGGTTTTTCACAATGTTCAGTTCTGAAGTTTGTCGTTTCACTCCTTTTTCTGTCAACAGTATGAACAACCAACGATACCAGAACAATTATTCCACCAGCAGATTGCACCCTCTGATATCACTGCTGTCGAATCTGCCCAGAACTTCAAAACTACCATCTTCATGTAGCTTCCCAAGGTCATTAACCGACAGGAAAGAACATGAATTGACATTGGCCAGATCAATAATATTTATACCCCCTGTTCTTCCCGGTTTATTAAACAGAGATAAAGGATCCTGCGGGTCTCTGATAAATACTTTCATCCAGGGTGAACAATAAAACAATCCATTTCCCTTCGACCAGGCCTGGCTTAACAGTTCAGTCATTCCATATTCAGAATGAATGATTTCAACATTAAATCCGGCCCTAAGGACAGCATGAAGCTCCTGCCTTGTGATCTCCTTCATTCTTCCCTTCATCCCGCCCGTCTCTATAACAATTATGCCAGAAAGATCAGGTGAATATTTTTCAGCGAGATCAAGCAGAGCGAAACTTACTCCTAATAGGATTCCTTTTATTCCATTTTCTTTTGCTTTTTTCAGGATTTTGATGAGTTTTTGAGGGTCGTTATTATAAAAGCCGCTCTCAGAATATTTACTTTTTTTTATAAGGCTGTTCATCATATAAATAAGGGATGAATTTTCTCTTTCTGAATATGATGGAAGCAATGCAGTTATTAAATAGCCGGATGGATCACCATAAAAATATCTGAATCCCTCAATAAAACTCTTTTCATAGATACTTAGATCGGAAATGTAATGCCTACTTGTATTTGTTCCGGTAGTACCACTGCTTTCAAAAACTGTTTCAGTTTTATCGACCCCTGTCAAAATCTTATGATTTTTAAAAAATGAAACAGGAAGAAATGGTATCTCTTCAAGAGATTTTACAAACGACGCATTTATTTCCAAAGCAGTAAGGTAATCACTGTATACAATATTATTAGCTGCCTGGTATTTAAAAATATCAAAAGCTGATTCCGTGAATTCCTGTATGTTTTTTATCTTGAAAATCCTCTGAAGGAACGCCCTGTTCATTTTCCGGGAAAAGTTAAGGATCCATCGGGCTGATAGGCCCATTCGAAAGTACATTCAACATAAGGAATATTGTTTCTGATTTCTCCGACAGCGCTTATTATCCTTATTTTTGCAAAGGTTTCCGAGCTTGTTCTGAATAGCCAAATCTGGTTTATATTCACTGAATCACCAGTAATTTTCCATTGAGTGACATTAAATGATGTCAAGTTCTTAAAGGCAAGAGACGCAGTAGCGGCATCCGTATAAACTCCATAACGGTAAAAAGAATTATTATAATTCTGAGCATCAAAATAGGTCTTATTAAAATTGTCAGGAAATGCATTTATGGTAACAACATCAAGAGGACTTTCTGATGTTGAAACATTTTTCCCGGAAGTAACTGAAAATCCAAGTGCATAATAAGGTCCTGTACCATACAAAATATTATTAATCGTATCCGTACCTGAAAGCTTTGGACCATCATTTTTCTTGCATCCGGTAATTGCAAGCGAGATAGATAATATTAATGTGAGGATTCTATTCATAACAATATGCAAAGATATCAGAAATTTGTTTTCATTAAAGAGAACTGGTATCATCAGTATTTATTACTTCTCCCAACACGTTTTTCTAAATTTTCCACTACCCAGGAAGTAAAAATAAAAGGCTGCCTTTCCGACAGCCTTTATGTTTTATTACTTTTTAATTATTGATTTAGAGCTCCCTGATACCTTACAAAGGGGGAATCACACTCTCGCATTCTTCTATTCTCCGCGTATCGCGGTAATCCCGGGCAGCTTTTTCCCTTCCATATACTCAAGCATAGCCCCACCTCCGGTAGATACATAGCTGACTTTATCAGCCAGACCGTATTTATTTACAGCAGCTACTGAATCACCGCCTCCAACAAGACTGTAAGCACCTTTTGACGTTGCGGCAGCAATAGCTTTTGCAATTGCTGTTGTTCCCTTTGAAAACTTCTCCATCTCAAAGACACCCATTGGTCCGTTCCATAATATGGTTTTTGAGTTCTCAATCACTTCAGTAAATTTTTTAATTGTCTTTTCAGCGATATCAAGACCCATCCAGCCATCAGGTACTGCATCAATTGCTGTTATGTTCGTATTGGCTTCATTATCAAACTTATCTCCGTTTAAACTGTCGACAGGCAGATAGAGTTTTACCCCTTTTTCTTTTGCTTTGGTTATCAGGCTCAGCGCAAGGTCAAGTTTATCGGCTTCACACAAAGAATTACCTATCTTGCCTCCCATGGCTTTAACAAAGGTATAGGTCATTCCACCACCTATGAGAAGATTATCGACCCTATTAAGAAGATTCTCTATAAGAAGAATTTTGTCAGAGACTTTTGCACCTCCCATTATGGCAGTGAAAGGCTTTTGCGGATTATGAAGTACTTTGTCCATTGCAGCTAACTCGCTATTAATGAGAAAACCGAACATTCTTCTATCTTCGGGATAGTAATCTGCTATAACTGCAGTAGTCCCGTGAGCTCTGTGGGCAGTACCAAATGCATCATTGACATAAATATCAGCATAGGTAGAAAGTTTCTTTGCAAGTTCTTTCTGCTTCACTTTAAGTGCACTCTTTGCAGCTTTTTTTTCTTCGTCTGTTGCTGTCTCAGGCAGAATTGGTTTCCCTTCTTCTTCAGGGTAAAAACGAACATTCTCAAGAAGCAGGATTTCGCCTGGTTTCAGAGCTGCTGCCATCTTTTCAGTTGCTTCACCAAGACAATCATCGGCAAACAAAACTTTCCTGCCAAGAAGTTTCTCAAGAACCTGAAGTACCGGTTTAAGAGAATATTTTTCCTGTCGTCCTTCGGGTCTGCCAAGGTGTGACATCAGGATGCAACAACCTCCGTCATTTATTATCTTATTGATTGTCGGCAGGGCACCCCTGATCCGTGTATCATCTGTTACGACAAATGTTTTCTTATCAAGCGGGACATTAAAATCGACTCTTACAATCGCTTTCTTTCCTTTGAAATTAAAATCTTGAATCATTTTCATTTATTTAGCTATTTGGTTAATATTTATGTTCTTTTTGAGGATAAAGGCTCTTCAATGCCACCAAGGCAATAAGGCACCAGAAACACAAAGCAGTTATTTAATAACCGCAAGGAAAATCTTAGTGTTTTTGTGTCTTAGTGGCTAATAATAAAAATCATTTTTAAAAGATCTTTTTTCATCTACAAACATAAGCTTTTTTGTAAATTTAAAATATGCTTCTTTCAAACTTTTCCTCCTAAAAAAAGAATGCGTATTTTTAAAGAAAAAATTATGGCAAAAATTACATTAAAGGGAAATCCGGTTAATACTTCCGGTAACCTTCCGTCAAAAGGATCCAAAGCGCCTGAATTTACTCTTGTAAAATCCGACCTTGGGAATCAGTCTCTTTCAGAATTGAAAGGTAAAAAGCTGATTCTGAATATATTTCCAAGTCTCGACACATCGGTATGTGCAACATCAGTACGAAAGTTCAACCAGATGGCCGCCGGTAAAATGAATATGGTCGTCCTTGCTATATCAAAAGATCTTCCGTTCGCCCATAAACGGTTTTGCACAACCGAAGGGATAAAAAATGTTGAACCTCTTTCAGGATTCCGGGACTCATCCTTTGGCAAACTATATGGAGTGGATATCATTGACGGACCCATGGTCGGACTCTATGCACGCAGTGTTGTTGTAATCGATGAAACCGGGAAAATAGTTTATACTCAGCTTGTTCCTGAAATAACACAGGAACCTGACTATGATTCTGCACTTGCTGCAATCTGATTTAGGCCGGATTTAAATTCAGTATCGTTCATTTTTCTGATATGTTGAAACTTTTATGAATTTCTCTCAGATACCAGGACAAACAGAGGTTATAAACAAGCTCTTGAGATCTGTTAAAGAGGAGCGGGTTAGTCATGCCCAGCTATTTACAGGCCCGGAAGGTTGTGGTAGTCTTGCACTTGCACTTGCTTATGCCAAGTATGTCAGCTGCGAAAACAAAACTCCTATCGATTCTTGCGGGACATGTAAATCGTGCGTGAAATATGAAAAAATGATTCACCCTGATCTTCATTTTATTTTTCCTGTTATAAAGGGAAATAAAACCACTGAATCTGTCAGCGACAACTACATCGCTGATTGGAGGGAATTTGTAAGGAAATCACCATATTTTTCAATAAATAACTGGCTCGATTCAATTGAAGTCGGTAATGCACAGGGGATGATCTTTGCATCAGAAGCTGCTGAAATAATAAAGAAACTCAGTCTTAAAACTTTCGAGTCTGATTTTAAAATAATGATAATCTGGCTCCCTGAGAAAATGCACCATGCAACAGCAAATAAGCTTCTTAAAATGATAGAGGAACCTCCTGAAAAAACATTGTTCCTTCTAGTCAGTGAAGAATATGATAAAGTCATTCCCACGATCCTTTCCAGGTGTCAGCTTATAAAAGTTCCGGCTTTCACTAATGATGAAATTAAAAGCTATCTGAGAAGCACTTATGGAACAACAGAAATCAAATCAGCCAATATTGCCCGAATTGCTAACGGGAATATACTGAGAGCTATTGAATTATGTAATAATGATGAGCTGTCTGCATATCATCTTGATTGCTTCAGGAGATTAATGAGATTTGCATGGAAAAGAGATATCCTTTCAATTATTGAATGGTCGGAGGAGTTGGCAGCAACAGGACGAGAGGCTCAAAAGAACTATATTTCATTTGCACTCAGACTTCTGAGGGAGAACCTTATGCTTACTCTCAGTCAACTACAGAATAACCTTGTTTTTCTGGCCGGTGAAGAAGCAGATTTTTCGGAAAAGTTTCACCCTTTCATCAATAAAGAAAACATCTATCCGCTTGTCAATGAGTTCAATCTGGTTTATTCTCATATTGAAGCCAATGGAAATGCCAAAATCATTTTCCTGGACCTGGGTCTCAGGGTTGCTAAACTCATCAGGTAATTAGTATAAAGGATCTCAGATTGTAGATTGCGGATATAATCGAATAAACAATCCGAAATCGGTGACAATTGAATTTGACACTATAATTCACTATTTTTGCCAGGAACATACAAGAAATAATTTGATATGACGGAGAATGAAGAATTACAAAATCAGTCCGGGGAAGACATCCGGATGCCTGATATAACTTATAGATGCGGCTACAACAAACTTGATTCCTTCAACTGGTTGAAAGACCTTCCCGAAGTTGAAAATTATAATGAAATTGTCGAAATCAGATTTAAAAACACCCGCAAAGGGTTCTATAAAAATGTCAATGGCTTAAGGCTTGAAATTGGTGATATTGTAGCAGTAGAAGCATCTCCCGGTCATGATATCGGACGTGTTTCAATGGTAGGGCAACTCGTGATCGAACAGCTAAAAGAACTCAAAGTAGCGCCCTCATCTGAGGATCTGAAAAAAGTTTATCGAAAGGCTAAACCCGTTGATGTTCAGAAATGGGAAGAGGCAAAAAAACTCGAAACTTCGACTATGCTTAGATCAAGGAAAATATCAGAAGAGCTTAAGCTTAATATGAAGATTGGAGATGTTGAATATCAGGGTGATAAAACAAAAGCAATTTTTTATTACATAGCTGATGAAAGAGTTGATTTCAGGCAGCTGATAAAAGTTTTAGCCGATGAATTCAGAGTCAGAATTGAAATGCGCCAGATCGGAGCCCGCCAGGAAGCAGGACGTATTGGAGGAATAGGTTCGTGCGGAAGAGAACTATGCTGCTCAACCTACATAACGAATTTTGTTTCAGTAACAACTACTCATGCCAAATACCAGGAATTATCACTCAACCCTCAGAAATTGGCAGGCCAGTGCAGTAAGCTTAAATGTTGCCTGAACTTTGAACTTGATTGCTATGTGGATGCACAACGGCAATTTCCTTCAAGAGAAACACCCCTGGAATTGGTCGATAGCACTGTATGGTTTCAGAAAATGGAGGTACACAAAGGAATTTACTGGTATTCAACAGATCCGCATTCATCTGTAAATCTTACGGCTGTACCTGTACAGCGAGTCAGGGAAATACAGGAGATGAACAGGAAAGGGAAAAAGCCTGAACGTCTTAATGTAATTGAAGACTCTTTGGAACTACCATCAGTATCCGCAGATCTGCTGAAAAACAACAGTCTTACTCGTTTTGATACTCAACCCGCTCATGGTCAGCAACAACATCAGAATCATAAAAGAAAAAACAAAAGATTCAATGACAGAAGAAATAAATAAATTCGCATTCCTCTTTTGCTTTTTCTTTGTAATCTTGCTCTGTTCATGCAATAACAATGTAATTTTTACAGATTCTGTTTCAATGCAGGAAGAAACATGGACTCTGGAAAATGTGCCTGTTTTCTCTCCTGAAATTAACGATACTATCTCCAATAATAATATTTTCTTTACCCTCCGCACCGGTTCTTTATATCCTTTCAGAAATATTTATTTGTTTGTTTCAACAACATCTCCTGCCGGGAAAACAATTACCGATACACTTCAATATTTGCTTGCCGATAAGAAAGGGAAATGGTATGGTAAGGGATTTGGAGATATTCATGAATTGAAGCTTCCCTTCAAAACGAGTGTCTATTTTCCGACAAAAGGAATTTACTCTTTTAAAGTTCGTCATGGTATGCGCACAGAAAACCTGAAAGGTATTTATGACATCGGGTTAAGGATAGAAAAGATTAAAAAATAAGCCATAGTCGTGGGAAAGAATAAGTTAGCCAGGTGGGCTGAAATGAAATCTTTCAATAATGTAATTGAACCTCCGACTGATGAAGTGTTTTCCAGGGATCATATTTTAAAAGGAAACTGGAATCGGGTCATTTTCAAAAATGAAAATCCACTCATCCTTGAATTGGGCTGCGGAAAGGGAGAATACACAGTGGGGTTGGCCGCTATAAATCCATTGAACAATTATATCGGTATAGACATTAAAGGTGCAAGGATGTGGCGAGGTTCAAAAACAGCTCATGAGAATAAAATATTGAATACGGCTTTTCTGCGCACCAGAATCGAATTTATAAGTTCTTTTTTTTCAAAGGATGAAGTGGAAGAGATATGGATAACATTCCCTGACCCTCATCCAAAAAGACGTAACGCGGGGAAAAGACTTACAAGCCCTGGTTTTCTTAATTTATATCGGCGATTTCTTAAAGATCACGGAATTGTCTATCTTAAAACTGATAATAAAGATCTTTATAATTATACACATGAAGTCATCAGACATAATGATCTTGAGATAATTGCATCAACAGATAATTTGTACTCAGGGGAAATAAAAAATGATCTCCTTCCGATAAGAACTCATTATGAAAAGAATTTTCTAAAACAGGGGATAAATATTTGCTACCTGGCTTTCAGACTGGAAAAAAACAAATTAATAAAAGATGATGTCTGAAAAACAAACACTTAATGAAGGATTTTTTGAGAAGGTTTATGAAATTACAAGGTATGTCCCATATGGACGGGTGACATCTTATGGTGCCATCGCACGCTATCTCGGGTCAGGAAAGTCTGCACGAATGGTCGGGTGGGCTCTCAATTCCAGTCATTCCAGGCCTGACTTCATTCCAGCCCACAGGGTAGTTAACAGAATTGGATTGCTTACTGGCAAACATCATTTCGGGAACTCCTCAACAATGCAACAACTATTGGAAAATGAAGGGCTTATCGTTGAAAATGACAAAATAATAAATTTCCGCGAAAGGTTCTGGGATCCAATGACAGAACTGGAAGTAATATGAATTATCTGATCTTTTTTATCAATCAATCATTTACTGGTATTTCTATCTTAATAAAACGTCTCACTTTCCGGGGTTTCTCCAATATGGAAAGATGATTCATTATTATTTTTCTGAATTACAATTGATTATAAAAGCACAAACGCTTCATGGTTGTTCAGGGGTAATCTTAAGAGACATGTATACAAGAATTTACCAGGACTAACCATAAATTGGTCGGTATTATGGGTCCAAAAATTTTGCTTTTCACCAGAAATTCAGTAAAATTGCACCTTCTTTATATTTAATTTAAATAAAAATAATAATTGAAGTGTATTCCAAGAACCAGATATTAAATGCATTAGGGAAAGTAATTCATCCTGAAGGGAAAAAGGATATCGTTTCACTGGGTCTTGTGACCGAAATTGAATCAGATGAAAATGGTATTATAATAACACTTACACCTGAGCGTTCAAATGACCCCTTTCTTTCATCGTTGAAAAGTTCTGTTACCAGGGTCCTGAAAGAGGAATTAGGTCCGGATGCAGTTATAAAAGAAATTAAAGTTCAGCCAAAAATAACTGTTGCAAAGGAAATTAAACAACACGATAAAATTCTTCCTGATGTAAAAAACATTATCGCAATTTCTTCCGGTAAAGGGGGCGTCGGTAAATCGACTATTGCAGTCAATCTGGCTGTAGCCCTTGCCCTGAAAGGTTATAAGGTCGGCCTGCTTGATGCCGATATTTTCGGGCCATCTGTTCCAATAATGTTTGATGCGAAAAATTACAAACCTGAAATACGAAAAGATCATAATAGCGACAAAATAATTCCGCTTTTAAAATTCGGCGTAAAAATCCTCTCGATTGGGTTTTTTGTTGATCCGGATGATGCAGTCGTCTGGCGAGGTCCTATGGCTTCAAATTTTCTTAAACAACTTATTACTCAGGGAGATTGGGGCTCTCTCGATTTCCTTCTGGTCGATCTTCCTCCTGGAACAAGCGACATCCACCTCACTCTTGTTCAGGAGGTTTCCGTGACCGGTGTAATTGTTATCAGCACACCGCAGGAGGTGGCGGTTGCCGATGCAGTAAAAGGTATTTCAATGTTCAGAAGTGAAAAAATAAATGTGCCTGTTCTTGGACTGGTTGAAAATATGTCATGGTTCACTCCTGCAGAACTCCCGGAAAACAAATATTATATTTTCGGGAAAGACGGATGTAAAGAACTGGCAGCCAAAATGAATGTATCCCTTCTGGGACAAATTCCTTTAGTTCAAAGTATTTGCGAGGGCAGTGATGCCGGCAAACCTGTGGCTTTGAAAAACGATATTACAGGAAAAGCCTTCCAGTCACTTGCAGATAATATTATAAATAAAATAAATGAAAGAAACCGTGAACAAAAACCCACGGAACGTTTAAAAATTTCATAATTAAATAATTGTACAGATGACGGAGAATAACAACATTAAAGAGCGCGTTTTAAAGGCGTTGGAGAGGGTCAGACCTTATCTTCAGTCTGATGGTGGCGATATTCAACTTATCGAAGTTACTGAGGATAATACTGTTAAGGTGAAACTTCAGGGTGCTTGTCATGGTTGTCCGTATAGCATCCAGACATTAAAAGCTGGTGTAGAACAAGCATTAATTCAAGAAGTTCCTGAAATAAAAAGTGTTGTTTCAGTTGATTAAGCAGGCACAAGCCAAATTTGTTTACCTTTGATATACTATACCCGCTATTAGACAGTTTATAGTATAAAAATCCGTTTTTGATTCAAGGTAAAACTTCATATAAATTCCTTTTCATACTGGGATCTCTGGCAATCCTTTATGGGTGTTCCGTTGAAAAAAATACAGGGTCATCAAGGTTTTACCAGGGGCTGACCTCAAGGTTCAATATTTACTTCAATGGTAATGAGAGCTTTAAAACTGGCGTTGCAAAAGTCAATGCTGGATACAGAGACGATTATTCCGAGCTGCTGAAGGTTTTCGAATTTAGCGATCCATCTACTGCGTCAATGTGTTCAGCCGATATGGAAAGAGCTATACAAAAAGCTTCAAAGGTCATTTCATTAAAATCTATTACTGCTAAACCTGAGACAAAAGGGAATGCAGTTCCTACGCAAAAGGATGAAGAATTCATGAACAGAAAGGAATATAACGACTGGGTTGATGATTGTTATCTTCTGATGGGGAAAGCGAGGGTCTATACTCACGATTTCGAACAGGCAAAAGCCACCCTGAATTATGATATTTCAACGTCCATAGACAATGCAATTAAAAATGAATCAACAATCTGGCTGGCAAGAATTTACAATGAAACAGGAAACTATAATGAAGCGTTCAGGATTCTTAATGAACTTAATCTATCAAAAGATTTCACAAAAGATCAGCTGGGAATGTATTACACAACCTTTGCTGATCTGTATTTAAAACAGAAAAAATATCCTGAGGCTATTGAACCACTTAGCAAGGCTCTTGAGTATATTTCAGGGAAAAGAAATAAATACAGGCTTACTTACCTTTCTGCACAGCTTTGCGAAAAAACTGGTGACAGTAAAAAGGCTACTTCCCTCTATCGTAAGGTGATAAATATGAATCCTCCATATGAAGTGGAATTTAATGCAAAAATAAATCTTGCCGGTGTCTTTGACGTTAACAATGGCAACCCCGATTATATAAAAAGAGAACTTGATAAAATGCTCAGGGACTCTAAAAACAAGGAGTTCATGGATCAGATATATTTTGCTCTCGGGAATCTCTCAAAAAGAGAGGGCAATATGAAGGAGGCCATTAATTTTTACAAGAAATCTGCTGCCGCCAGTAGACAGAATCCGAATCAGAAAGGAAAATCCTTTCTTGCCCTGGCTCTGTACTATTATAGCAAACCAGATTACCTGAATTCAGGTAAATACTACGATAGCACAGTATATCTACTCGATCAGAAATATCCTGATTATCAGTTAATAAAAGCTAAATCTCAAAACCTTAATGCCCTGGTCCAGCAACTGGCTATAATACAAAGAGAAGATAGTCTCCAGCATGTTGCAAAACTTTCTGAACCCGAGAGAAATGCACTTATTGCATCAATTATTGAAAAAACCAAAAAAGATGAAACCGGTAAAAAGCCAGGAACCGATTACGCAGACCGCAATAATATGGGGCAGTACTATGAAAACCAAGTGAGATTCCAGGAAAATATAACTCAGGAGGGTAAGTGGTATTTCTACAACCAGTCTGCCTTAACTTTTGGAAGAACAGAATTCAGGAGAAGATGGGGAGACAGGAAACTGGAAGATAACTGGAGACGATCTAATAAATCGAGAGTTGAAACAAGTAAGACAGCTGCCAACCAGGAAGAAAATGGTCAGGTTAAGAAAGATACTACTTTGGCCGCCAAGGATAATAAAAACCCTCAGTTCTATCTGCATGACCTGCCTATGACAGATTCTTTGGTTCGTATTTCAAATGAAAAAATTGCAAACGCTTATCTTGAAGCCGGTAAAATTTATAGCGACAGAATTTCAGATAAACCGAAAGCTGTGGAATCTTTTGAAAATCTGTTGAAAAGGTTCCCCGGCAATGAACTTGAGCCGGAAGCACTCTATTATTCTTATCTGGTATATAAAGAAGAGAACAACCCGATATCTGAAACCTACAGGCAGAGGCTGCTCGAGAAACATCCCGACAATGAGTTCTCCAGAATAATTTCAGATCCTGATTATTATGCCAAGAAACTTGAGGATGTGAAAAAAGTTGAAAAACTTTACCAGGAAGCATATGAAGCCTATATTTCAGAGAATTTTATTAATGCTATTTCTCTTTGTGACAATGCAATAAGCTTATATAGTAAACATGAGCTGGTGCCAAAATTTTTGTTGCTTCGCGCTTATTGTGTTGCCAGAACTTCAGATGAGAGAACATTCAAAGAAGAACTTAATAAACTTATTAAGCTTTGGCCTGGGACACCCGAGACTGTAAAAGCCTCTGAAATTATTGCTTACCTGAACCAGAAAATTCCTGAACTCAAAATCGAAGAAGATAAACAGATAGCTTCAGAAATTTATATTGAAGAAAATACCTCTCAACATGTTTTCGCTCTTGCAATTATGAATTCAGCTTTTAATATTAATCAGGCAACTTTCGATGTAATAAGTTATAATATTGATAATTATACAAATAAAAACTATCGGACAGAAGGGACTTTGGTTGACAATAAGTACATACTGATAACTGTTTCAGGATTTGCAGATAAACCTGCTGCTATGGAATATTACAAATCTTTCCATTCCGATAAAATTGTGAGAAATCCTTCCGGATCGCAAATATTGACTTTTATCATCGGGAAGAAAAATCTTGACACTCTTGGTAAGGATAAAGACCCTGAACGCTACAGGCTTTTCTTCGTTGAAAAGTATCTAAAGGCTGAAAGTAACAAATAGATAGTATAGAGCTATCTTTGCATTCCGCAAATAATGACTGTAAATGAGGAAATTAAAAATACTCTGGACTGATGATGAAATTGAGGTTCTGAAACCTCATATTTTTTTCCTCCGGGAAAAGGGTTATGAAATAGATACCTGTTCAAATGGGAATGATACAATTGATATGGTCAGACAGAATGCTTATGACCTCATCTTGCTGGATGAACATATGCCCGGACTGAGCGGTATTCAAACCTTACGGTTAATCAAAGAAGCCAGACCCGAGATTCCGGTTGTAATGATTACCAAAAGTGAAGAGGAAGAAATTATGGAAGCTGCAATAGGTTCAGAGATTGCTGATTATCTTATAAAACCTGTCAAACCAAATCAAATTCTTCTTGTCCTTAAAAAGAACCTTGAACAAAAGAGATTCGTAACTGAAAAAACAATTGTTGATTACAGGCAGGAGTTCAGAAAAATCAGCAGTATGATTGATACTTCCAGAAATTATTCTGACTGGACAGATATTTACAGAAAAATAGGTTACTGGGAAACTGAACTTGAAAAATCAGCCGACAATGGTATGACCGAAATACTTCAGATGCAGGAAGGAGAAGCTAATAATGCATTTTCAAAATTTGTGACCAATAACTACCTCAGCTGGTTAAACAATGATAATAGTAATAAGCCGCTTCTTTCGCCCGGTCTTTTATCGAAAAAAGTTTTCCCTCATATTGATAAAAATAGACCCGTTTTCTTCATTCTGATCGATAACATGAGATTCGATCAATGGAGAACTATCTCAGCTGAACTTACGGGATTCTACCGAATTATAGAAGAAGATTTGTATTATAGCATATTACCTACCTCAACCCAGTTTAGCCGCAATTCAATTTTTGCAGGGATGATGCCTTCAACAATTTCAGAAACCATGCCTGAACTCTGGGTACCGGATGACGAGGAAGAAGGCAAAAATAACTTCGAAGAGGAATTTCTAAAACGGCAGATAGCCCACAAAGGCCTTAATATCAAATGGTCGTACAATAAAATCAGCAATAATCAGGACAGTAAAAAAGTAAATGAAAGAATAAAGTCATTGCTCGAAAATGATCTCAACATTCTTGTCTATAATTTTGTTGATATACTTTCTCATGCACGGACCGACATTGGAGTAATTAGAGACCTGGCAAATGATGAACGTGCATATCGAAGTCTGACACGGTCGTGGTTTATCCATTCTTCATTATTTGAGCTGCTTAAAACTTTATCTGCACAAAGGGTTAGAATTATTTTCAGTACCGACCACGGAACAATAAGAGTGCAAAATCCCGTCAAAATAATCGGCGACAGGAAAACCTCTTCTAATCTTCGTTACAAGATGGGGCGAAGTCTCGATTATGATCCATCAAAAGTCTTTGAAATAAAAAATCCTGATAAAGCCTGGTTGCCAAAAAGCAATATAAGCTCACGGTATATTTTCGCCATCAATAAGGATTTTTTAGTCTATCAGAATAATTTCAATCACTATGCCGGCTATTATAAAGACACTTTCCAGCATGGTGGAATTTCTATGCAGGAAATGTTATTACCGGTAGTATGCCTTGAACCCATTTCCTGAATTTTCATACTTTTATCACAATGAAAATCATTATCAGAAACAAGGAATGTTTGCATGAAAGTGCACAGAAGTTCCTTAATCTTAATCATGGGAAGAAAATTTTCGCTTTTTTCGGCGCCATGGGAGCCGGAAAAACTACCATAATAAAGGCAATCTGCGAAGTCCTCGGAGCTAAGGATATTATTACAAGTCCGACATTTACAATTGTAAATGAATACGGAATAATAACAGGGGGATCGATATATCATATTGATTTTTACAGAATTAAAAAAACAGAAGAAGCCTTTGATTTCGGAATCGAAGAGTACCTTGAAAGTGGTTCATATTGTTTTATGGAATGGCCTGAACTGGTTGAGGGAATCCTTTCCCCTTCAACCGTCAATGTGAGAATTACTGTCGATGAAAACGAGCAACGCATTCTGAATTTCGAATAAAATTCTTATTTGCTGCTGTATCTCAATTTTTTTAACTTTGGTAGAAATAATTTATTTCCTGAAAATGAACGAGAAAGGAAACGGCAGGCAGCAAAATTTTGGGAGTACATCCTTCATGCCAAAAGAGGAACATCTTGAGACAGCGGTAAAGAACCGGAATATTTCAATCGGTATTCCCGCAAATAATAATGATGATGAAAAAAGGGTATCCCTCACCCCGGAATCGGTAAATCTGCTTGTTGAGGCCGGGAATGAGGTAGTTGTACAAAAAGGAGCCGGGTTAGGTGCAAATTATGCAGACAAGGATTATAGTGAAAATGGTGCGATTATAACCGACTCTCCAGCAAGAGTTTATGGAACCGATGTAGTTATTAAAGTTGCTCCATTTGATGAACATGAGACTGATTATCTTAAAGGTAATCAGCTAGTTATGTCGTTTCTGAATGTTTTAAAGCTCAGTGAAGAAACATTAGGAAAGCTTATCAGGAAAAAGGTTACTGCAATAGCTTTTGAAAAAATAAAAGACGATAATGGTGTTCTGCCCGTCATGGAATCAATGAGCGAAATATGCGGGATAACTTCTCTTCTTATTGCTTCCGATTATCTTAGTAGTCACCATGGAGGAAAAGGAGTTATGCTGGGAGGAATCACAGGAGTTACTCCCACCGAGGTTGTGATAATTGGAGCTAATACTGCCGGGGAATACGCTGCCAGGGCCGCTATCGGATTAGGTTCCGAGGTAATGATATTTGACAGTTCTCTTAACAGATTGAGACGTTTTCAAAACCTTCTGGGCCAGCGGCTTCAGACATCAGTTTTTCATCCCCAGGTTCTCATTAAAGCACTTAAATCAGCTGATGTACTTATCGGAGCAATTGAACTGGAAGACCTCAGACCATGGTATTATATTACCGAGGATATGATCAAGATGATGAAAAAAGGTTCTGTAATAATTGATCTTAGCATTGACCGGGGTGGGTGCATCGAAACAACTGAATGCCGGGCCCTGCATGATTCTGTATATGAGAAACATGGAGTAATTCATTTCTCTGCATGGAATCTTCCCTCCAGGGTAGCCAGAACTGCTTCAATAGCGCTTAGCAACATCTTCATCCCCATTCTTCAGAATATGGCTGATGCAGGTGGTATGACCCAGCTGTTAAAGCATGATACAGGTCTGAGAAACGGAGCTTATCTGTATAATGGTATACTTACTAACCAAACACTCGGACAGAAGTTTGGAATACTTTCAAAAGACCTGGATCTGCTGCTTTCAGCATTCTGATCATTAAAGGAAAAATAGTTTAGCTTCTAAACCATTTGTTTTGATTCCGGCTCTTCTTCCGATAAACAGAGCCCGGTTATCAGCAATATGTCCGGCTGGAAAATTGAAAAATACCGGATAATCATACTCTGCTAAATTCTCAGCCACAGTCTCTTCTGCGTTTTTACCCCAGGGAATTCTTCCTTCAATCATCTCATTAATACCTCCAACAACAACTGCGGCTAAATTATCGAACTTACCAGCCAGCTTAAGTGAAGTTAGCATTCTGTCAAGATGATAATAATACTCTCCCACTTCTTCAATAAAGAGGATTTTGTTTTTTGTTTCTGGTTCCGCATGAGTACCGGTCAGACTGTAAATAAGAGAGAGATTGCCTCCGGTTAATTCTCCTGTTGCATTTTTAGGATTGATACTTTTCCCATTCCATGTATATGATTGTAAGTCTCCGAACAGTGCAGATTTTAATGATTTAAAAGTCTCTCCGGTTTTTTCAGGGTTAATAAAGTTCACAGGCATTTCGGCATGAAGTGAAATTATACCACAGACCTCGGCTAACCATAAATTCAATACAGTAATATCGCTGAATCCAATGTACCATTTAGGATTAGTTTTTATTCCCGAAAAATCAACTTTACTAATTATTCTTGAAACACCATATCCTCCTCTTGCACAGAAGATTGCTTTAATATCTTTGTTATCCGTCATTTCCTGGAGATCCTCCAGCCTTTCATTGTCATTTCCGGCAAACTGGCCGCATTTTTTTAAAGCATTCTTGCCGATTCTGACTTTTAGTCCCCATTTTTCAAGGAAACTTACAGCTGCATTTATTTTGCTTTCTTCAATAGCAAAGGAGGGAGAAATAATTGCCACTTCATCTCCAATTTTCAGAAATGGAGGCTGTATCTTCTTTGAAGACATATTTATTATATTATATGTAAAAATATATGATTATATCGCTTTTTACAAGTATGTAAACAAATCTTATTGAGAGGTCTTAGTGAAACACCAGGAAACACCAGGTCAATATGATTAAAACTTAAAGAGCATAGGTTAAATTTATTATCTTTATGCGGTTTTTAAAACTGTTAACAGTTCATTATCAGAATCATGAAGAAATTTAAAAGATATCTTGTCACCTCAGCTCTTCCCTATGCCAATGGGCCAATTCATATTGGTCACCTTGCAGGTGTTTATATCCCATCTGACATTTATACAAGGTTTCTGAGAATAAAAGGTGAAGAGGTTATTTCAATCTGCGGGTCGGATGAACACGGTGTCCCCATAACGCTTAAGGCTCGTCATGAAGGCGTTACACCACAACAGATCGTCGACAGGTATCATGAAATGAATAAAAAAGCATTTAAGGATTTTGGCATAGCTTTCGATATATATTCCCGCACATCAAATAAAATTCATTACGAAACAGCTTCTGAGTTTTTCCTGAACCTTTACAATAAGGGAGAATTCACTGAAAAGGTTTCAAATCAATATTATGATGAAGAGGCAGGCTGTTTTCTTGCTGACAGGTATATCATGGGTACCTGCCCTCATTGCGGCAATGAAAATTCATATGGAGATCAATGCGAAAAATGCGGCACCTCACTTAGTCCCACAGATCTTATCAATCCACGTTCTACAATCAGCGGCGGAAAACCTGTTATGAGGGAAACACTTCACTGGTACCTTCCGCTCGACAAATATGAACCATGGCTGAAAAAATGGATCCTTGAAGATCACAAAGAGTGGAAAGTTAATGTGTACGGCCAGTGTAAATCGTGGCTGGACCAGGGTCTTCAGCCACGCGCTGTGAGCCGCGATCTTGACTGGGGCGTTCCGGTCCCTGTTGAAGGAGCAGAAGGGAAAGTTCTATATGTCTGGTTTGATGCCCCGATAGGTTATATTTCTGCAACAAAAGAACTTACACCCGACTGGGAAAAATACTGGAAAGACCCGGAAACAAAAATGGTTCACTTTATTGGAAAAGATAATATTGTCTTTCATTGTATCATTTTCCCATCGATGCTGAAGGCTGAAGGTTCATTTATTCTTCCGGAGAATGTGCCTGCCAATGAGTTCCTCAACCTGGAAAATGACAAAATCTCGACATCACGGAACTGGGCAGTATGGTTACAGGAGTACCTTGAAGACTTCCCCGGCATGCAGGATGTTCTCCGATATGCGCTATGTGCTAATGCCCCGGAGACAAAGGATAACGACTTTACATGGAAAGACTTCCAGGCAAGGAATAATAATGAACTGGTTGCGATTCTGGGTAATTTTGTGAATCGTACACTTGTCCTAACTAATAATTATTACGAGGGCAAAGTTCCGGAAAGAGGAAAGACAGATAATTATGATAATGAAGTTCTTGCAGAGATAAATAAATGTAAACTGGGCGTTGAAGTGAATCTCGAAACTTATCGTTTCAGGGAAGCTCTTAAAGAGGCAATGAATCTTGCACGTCTTGGCAATAAATATCTTGCTGATACTGAGCCCTGGAAAGTTATAAAGACTGATCCTGAACGGGTTAAAACAATAATGAATATTGCACTCCAGATAACTGCAAACCTTACAATTGTATGTGAACCATTCCTTCCATTTTCAATGAAAAAACTGAGAGGATGGTTAAATTACAAGGAACCAAAATGGAGTAACGCTGGCAAAATTGATATTCTTTTACCCGGACATATCACTAACAGACCTGAGCTTCTTTTTGATAAGATTGAGGATGATGCAATTGACCAGCAGATTGAAAAGCTTATGAACACAAAAAAAGCCAATGAAGCTGCATCTCCAAAAGTTGTTCCAGCCAAAGATGTGATCACATTTAATGATTTTACAAAAATTGATATAAGGACAGCTACCATTCTCGAGGCTGAAAAAGTTCCAAAAACCACTAAACTCCTGAAACTTAAAATAGATACAGGGATTGATATCCGGATTATAGTATCAGGTATTGCAGAGTACTATGTACCGGAGGATCTCATTGGTAAACAGATTTCAATAATCGCCAACCTTGAACCCAGGAAGATTAAAGGGATTGAATCAAAGGGGATGATATTAATGGCGGAAGACAAAGAGGGGAAACTGGTTATGGTTTCACCAGTCGATAAAGTGAATAACGGGAGTATGATAAAATAGTAGCTTATTTTATTCTTGTAACCCAGGTCCCCGGGTATTTTTGCACAATACTATCTCTCGTATTTAAAGCTTTTGAAAGATCAGAACAACTCATTGCACTGACTCTGTAAAAACCGTTCGGACCATTTATAAGTTCAGGGTGATACCCTTCATTTTCAAGTTTTTTTATAAGAACAGCAGCATTATTCTCAGACTTGAAACTGCCGGCAATAATACAATATATCTTTTCTGTTGGAAAAGCCTTTTCTCCTTTTACCGGAACTGTCAATTCTAATGAATCATTTTTTTCAGAAACTGTCGATTGATTGAAATTTAATAAGCTATCAGCGGATTTGCGCTTATCAATCGCCTGCTTGTTGTTTTCGAATTCAATGTTAGCCAAGGGATTTAAACTCGTACTTTGAACTTTGGTTTTAAAAACATTGGTCGAAAGAGGAATCGCAACAAGAGCTGCCAGTAAAGGAATAATAACTGCGGCTCTCCATAGAATCTTCCTGGTAGAAATCTGTTTTACAGGTTCCTTATCTTTATATTTTAAAACCTTCTTTCTTATATCATAGCTTTCAAGAGGAGCAATATGGAAAGAAGTAAGCCCGTAAGAATCAAGATGATAATTTGTATTTCTGTCCGGCTCAAACTGCACATTTCCCTCATGATTATTTACAAAACTGCCTATGTTTTCAAAAACTACCTTCTCTCCTTTGGATAATCTGGTACGGATATCCTTAACAAATTCCTCTACAAGATTCCTTGCATCTGCATAATTCATTTTTGCAGATTCAGAAATTCTTCCAACAAGAAGCCCATCGTTATGATTAAGGTTCCGGTTGAAAGATATTTGTTTTACCGGGGGAAAAAAAGTATTATTACTTTTGTCAATACGTGCAGGAGTATAGTTTCCAATGAAACCTCCAAAGCCCGGTATAATAACACAATCGTGGCCGAATAATAATTCTCTTATAAAAGCAGTAATATCCAATTTAGTAGTTTATCTGTAATGCAAAAATAAGAAATTTTAAAAGAGTGGCAACACTATTAAAAAGAAATCAAATGTATCAGACTGAACCGGATTCTTCATCATAAGAGTAAAAATATTATCTTCGTACTTCAAAATAATGATGCTTCAGATGAGAGAGATCCAGATGGTAGACCTTCGGGCTCAGTATGATAAGATAAGCAATGAAGTTGATGAAGCTATTAGTTCAGTTCTTAAATCATCAGCGTTCATTAAAGGCCCTGAGGTAAAACTTTTTGAAGAAGATCTTCAGAAATTTCTTGGGGTGAAGCATGTAATATCCTGTGCCAATGGAACTGATGCACTTCAGATTGCAATGATGGCCTTGGGATTGAAACCTGCTGATGAGGTTATTACAACTAATTTCACTTTTATTGCGACAGTAGAAGTTATTGCTCTTCTTGGACTGGTCCCGGTACTGGTTGAACCGGAAGAAGGTAGTTTCAACATTTCACCAGAAGCCATCATTAAAGCAATCACACCAAGAACAAAAGCTATCGTACCTGTACATCTTTTTGGTCAGTGTGCTGATATGGAAGTGATTATGAAGATTGCTGCCGAACATAATTTATATGTAATTGAAGATGCTGCACAGGCAACCGGAGCTGATTACATATTTAAAAACAAAACTTTTAAAAAAGCTGGAACAATAGGGCATATTGGAACAACATCTTTTTTCCCGTCAAAAAACCTGGGTTGTTATGGTGATGGCGGTGCATTATATACAAATGATGATAATCTTGCAAATAAAATAAGAAGCATTTCCAACCATGGGATGAAAGTGAGATACTATCATGATGATATAGGAGTGAATTCCCGTCTTGATACTATTCAGGCAGCCATTCTTCGCATTAAGCTTAAGAACCTCGAAAATTATAATTCAGCCCGTAGAGCCGCTGCCGATTTTTATGATGATTCGTTCCTGGGATGCTCCAAAATAAAGGTCCCCGAAAGAACGGATTATTCATCTCACATTTTCCATCAATATACATTAAGGATTCTGAATGGGAAAAGGCAGGCTTTGAAGGAATACCTTGAGTCTAAAAAAATTCCTTCAATGATTTATTACCCTGTTCCATTACACATGCAGGCAGCATATTCTTATCTCAGGCACAGAAGGAAGGATTTTCCTTTGACAGAAAAAATATGCAGCGAGGTTCTATCATTGCCCATGCATCCTGAACTTGACCAGGAACAGTTGGAATATATTACCTTGAATGTCCTGAAATTTTTTGAAATAAACTGATAATGGAGAAAGACTTTTTTGCACACGAAACTGCTGTTATCGACGAAGGAAGCAAGATCGGGAAAGGTACTAAAATATGGCATTTCAGTCATATTATGAAGGGTTCTGAGTTAGGCGAAAACTGTAATATCGGACAAAATGTTGTTATCTCTCCTGGTGTAAGGCTGGGGAGAAATGTTAAAGTACAGAATAATGTATCTGTTTATACAGGAGTCATTTGCGAAGATGATGTATTCCTGGGTCCCTCAATGGTTTTCACAAACATTTTAAATCCCCGTAGCGCTGTCATACGTAAAGAACAATATGTTAAAACTTTAGTTGAAAAAGGGGCTTCGATAGGGGCAAATGCAACAATAATTTGTGGCAACAAAATTGGAACGTATGCTTTTATAGGAGCGGGTGCAGTTGTAACAAAGGATGTTAAACCATATGCTCTTGTTGTTGGCAATCCTGCCAGACAGACTGGATGGATGAGCGAATTCGGACACAAATTATCATTTGATAATTCCGGGATCGCTATATGTCCGGAAAGCGGAGAGAGATACAGGTTTGAAAGTGGCAATGTTTCTAAAATTATTTATTAGTTTTATGCCCCGGAAAAGCTATAAGAGATGAATTTAACTCCAAAAAATTTCGGAATAATTGGCATAGCAGGATATATTGCAGTAAGGCATCTTAAAGCAATCAAAGATACCGGTAATAATCTCTTAGCATGTCTTGACAAATTTGACAGTGTAGGCCTTATTGACAGTTATTTCCCTGAAAGTGATTTTTTTGTTGAATTCGAAAGATTTGACAGGCATTTTGATAAACTGAAAAGAACAGGTACCAAAATAGATTATGTAAGTATATGCTCTCCGAATTATCTGCACGACTCACATATCAGATTTGCATTAAGGCATAAAGCGGAAGCCATATGTGAAAAACCAATAGTGCTTAATCCATGGAATATCGACGCGCTTCAGGAAATTGAAAATGAAACAGGTCACAGGGTATATACAGTACTACAACTCCGGCTACATCCAAAAATACTTGAACTCAGGGAAAAGATCCTTAACTGTCCAAAGAATAAAATTCATGATATAGATCTTACCTACATAACCAGCCGTGGCAACTGGTATAATATTTCTTGGAAAGGTGATATCCATAAATCAGGTGGTGTGGCGACAAATATCGGAGTCCATTTTTTTGATATGCTCGGCTGGATTTTCGGAAAAACAAAAACAAATACCGTTCACCTTTCAGAGTACAATAAAGCTGCCGGTTATCTTGAACTTGAAAATGCGAGAGTAAGATGGTTCCTGAGTCTTGATTATAATGATATTCCAAAAACTGTAAAAGAATCCGGCAAAAGAACATATAGATCAATTAAAGTTGATGGAATGGAGATTGAATTCAGCGAAGGGTTTGCAGACCTTCATACAATGACGTATCTGGAAATACTTGCAGGTAAGGGTTACGGTCTTCAGGATGCAAAACAGTCAATTGAGACAGTGTACACAATCAGAAATGCAAAACCTGTTGGTATAAAAGGGGAATATCACCCGATGTTAAAAAATATCCAATAAATGTATAAACAGCTAATAAATAAAGAGACAAAACTTTCAGTCATTGGTTTGGGGTATGTTGGTCTGCCTATTGCTCTTGAGTTTGCAAGAAAGATTAAGGTGGTGGGTTTTGATATCAAACCCGAACGTGTTGAACTTATGAAAAAGGGTATTGATCCGAGTAATGAACTCTCGCCTGAAAGTTTTAATAACACTGATATTAATTTTACATGTAATCCTGAAGATCTGAGAGAAGCCTCGTTCCATATTATTGCCGTTCCGACACCCACCGATAAACATAACCTTCCGGATCTCACACCTGTTATAAAAGCATCTGAAACGGTAGGCAGAATATTGAAAAAAGGTGATTATGTTGTATATGAATCAACCGTTTATCCTGGTTGTACTGAGGAAGATTGCGTTCCTGTCCTTGAAAAATTTTCCGGGCTGAAATACAGAGCGGATTTCAAAGTTGGGTTCTCCCCCGAAAGGATTAATCCGGGTGACAAAATGCATACCCTTACAAAAATTACAAAGGTCACCAGTGGATGCGATGCTGAATCAGCTGAGGAGATTGCTAAAATATATGAGCTTATAATCAGTGCAGGCGTTTTCAGAGCAACATCTATAAAAGTGGCTGAGTCAGCCAAGATCATCGAAAATACTCAGCGTGACATTAACATAGCCTTTATGAATGAGCTATCAATAATTTTCAACAGAATGGGGATCAATACTTTTGAAGTTCTTGAGGCTGCTGGGACCAAATGGAATTTTTTAAAATTTTATCCTGGGCTGGTCGGTGGTCACTGTATTGGTGTCGACCCTTATTATCTGTCATTTAAAGCAAAAGAACTGGGATACCATCCTCAGATGATCGACTCGGGGAGGTTTGTCAACGACAGTATGGGAAGATATGTTGGTAAACAAACTGTAAAAAAAATAATTTCGTCAGGGAAAAGTCTTAACGAAGCAAGAGTTCTGATAATGGGTATCACATTCAAGGAAGATGTAACAGATATACGCAATTCAAAAGTTGTCGATGTTATTGCTGAACTTACAGATTTTGGAGTAAGTGTTGATGTTATTGATCCCGGTGTAGGCTCACATGAGGTCAAAGAGGAATATGGAATAGAACTGAAAAAGACACCTTCTGGAAAATATGATGCAGTAATATTAGCTGTTTGTCATAAAGAATATATGAATCTTGGTGAAGATTTCTTTACTCCTTTGCTCAGCAGGGAAGGTATAATTGTTGATATAAAAGGAATCTTACGCGGAAGAATTAAGGAACATACTTACTGGAGTTTATAATGAAGAAAAAGATCCTTGTCACAGGGGGAACCGGATATATTGGTTCGCATACATCTGTTGAACTTATTGAGGAAGGGTTTGATGTGGTCATTGTTGATAATCTCTATAACTCTGAAGCTGAAGTAATTGACGGGATTGAAAAAATAACCGGAATAAGACCTTCATTTGAGGTTTTCGATCTGTGTGATAAGGACCGTTCAGCTCTCTTTTTCAAAAACAACAATGACATAGCTGCCATTATTCACTTTGCTGCATATAAAGCTGTTGGAGAATCTGTTAATAAACCACTTGAGTACTATCGGAACAATCTTGTTTCACTTTTAAACCTTCTTGATTCCATGAAAATTTATGGTGTCGGAAATATCGTATTCTCTTCATCCTGCACAGTTTATGGTCAGCCCGAAAAATTACCTGTTACAGAGGAAGCACCATTTCAGACAGCTCTGTCACCCTATGGAAATACAAAACAAATATGTGAAGAGATAATAAGGGACACTACAGTTTCATCAGATAAAATAAACGCAATTTCGTTGCGCTATTTTAATCCTATAGGTGCTCATCCTTCAGCTTTGATAGGAGAACTCCCCCGGGGTGTTCCGGAGAATCTTGTTCCATATATTACACAGACAGCCATAGGATTAAGAGACGAACTCAAGGTGTTTGGAGACGATTATGATACACCTGACGGGTCTTGTATCAGGGATTACCTTCATGTTTCAGACCTGGCAAAAGCACATGTGATTGCTGTTAAAAGGCTTATTGAGAAAAAGAACAAGGAACATTATGAAGTATTTAACCTTGGTACAGGCAATGGAGTTTCAGTTCTTGAAGCAATTCATTCTTTTGAAAAGGTCTCAGGCGTAAAACTAAAATATAAAATAACTGGAAGAAGACAGGGTGATATTGTAAAAATATGGGCCGATCCGTCACGGGCAACAAGGGAATTAGGATGGAAAACAATGTACTCTTTAGATGATTGCATGAAGACAGCCTGGGAATGGGAGAAACAAATCAGAAAAAATAATTAATGAAGAAAACTATTCTTATAACAGGTGGCGCTGGATTTATTGGCTCACATGTGGTTAGGCGGTTTGTCAGCAAATACCCCGATTATCAAATTGTCAACGCTGATAAACTTACCTATGCCGGGAATCTTGAAAACCTATCGGATATTGACAAAAAAAAGAATTATGTTTTTGAAAAAACCGACATTGTAAACAAACCTCAGGTTTTGGAACTTTTCAAAAAATATAAATTTGACAGAGTCATTCATCTTGCAGCCGAATCACATGTCGACAGGTCTATAACTGGTCCAGATGAATTTGTTTTTACAAACATTGTTGGCACAGTGAATCTGTTAAATGCAGCGCTTGGTATCTGGCAGAACAATTTAGTCGGAAAGCTTTTTTACCATATTTCTACTGATGAGGTTTATGGATCTCTGGGTCCCGAAGGCTCTTTTACTGAAACCACACCATACGACCCGAAAAGTCCATATTCTGCATCAAAAGCAAGCTCAGATCACATGGTCAGAGCATATCTGAATACGTTTGGATTGCCAGTTGTAATATCAAATTGTTCTAATAATTACGGACCAAATCAATTCCCTGAAAAACTCATTCCTCTTGCAATAAACAATATCAAGAATGGAAAGCCTATCCCCGTTTACGGAAAGGGCGAAAATATAAGGGACTGGCTCTATGTTGAAGATCATGCCTCGGCGATAGATCTGATTTTTCATAAAGGAATATCCGGCGAAACATATAATATTGGTGGACAGAATGAATGGAAAAATATCGACCTTATTAAGTTACTTTGCAGTATAATGGATTCCAAACTTGGAAGAGCAACTGGAACCTCTGAGAAACTTATTACCTACGTGAAAGACAGACCCGGACACGATCAGAGATATGCTATCGACTCTTCAAAGCTTACTCAGGAACTCGGATGGACTCCCTCCCTCGATTTTGAGCATGGCCTTGAAAAAACTGTGAACTGGTATCTTTCCAACCAGAAATGGCTCGAAAGGATTATTTCAGGTGATTATGAAAAATATTATGATCAGCAGTATACAAAAAGATAGAGCGAAAACTAATTGATTTTTTTTAATCTTTCAATCAGCTCATCTCCAAGGGCTGATTTTGTTTTTATATGATCTCTTATCGCACTTACGACTGAATTAGATTCAAAAACACCCCTTACCTGTTCAAAGTCAAGTTGCTTTTCAAGATCGCTTCCATCTATTCCAAATCCTGTCATTGATGAGAGGTTAAACTCTTTTTTTGCATCCTCATAAAGCAGATTATCAAGATCAATAACCCTTTGCTTCCATCGTTCTACAATCCTGATTACATCATTTGAATCAAATTCTTCCAAAGGTTTTCCCTCTTCCTCTTCAATTGTTGATGCAGCCCATGCCCATTCCCAATTGTAATATAATTTATGCATATTCTCAAATGATGTGGAAATACCTGCAAGGGAATTAATTTTTCCGTTTTCAATTTCAAAAAGAAGCTTATCAATCTCATTTCTTGGAACAATTAAACCAGCCACATCAATCCATTCTCCAAGACCATGACTTGAATCGAAAGCTAATTTATTTCTGAGCTCATCATTTGTCCGGAATTCGGTAGCTTCCAATTTTTTAATAACTGAATTACCAAGAAATTTGTCAATGCCAGTCTGATAAAGCAGAATTCCTCTCTCAAGTGAATGTCTGGTTATTTTCATACTATTGTAGAAATAGTATTCTGCATCGGGATCCGATTCTTTCTGTAGTTTCTTTAAAAGCTCTCTGCCATCAATCATTTTCCGGATTGTAAACGGACTCAGAAGATTGAAATTTATCTGATCAATCTTCAATGGATCCTTCCGTACATCTCTGAGTGGCCATTTTTGTGCATCTCTTATTGTTCCAACGCTGCGGAGATTTATACCCGGAACAAGAATACTCTCATCATTACTTTCAATAAGATAAGAGAATGGAAGTGAGGATGTATCGATATTTTTGTAATGACGCCCCATAACAAGCGTGAAGGGGCCTATCCTGGCCGGCCACAGAAGATATGAATCACTTGTTGTCTTGGACCCACGTTCGACTATTCCCTGATGAATAGGTCCTAGTTTATACATATGATTACTCTGATTTGAACCGCTACCCGCATTCATAAAGGAAAATATTCCGGCAATAAGCAAAGTCGATTTATGATGAGTAACAGTATATGGGCCGGCAAAGATGGAACATGCTTCCCCATGATATCCTCCGCAGTTAGCAAAGAACAAGGAGTTTTCTGCAGAATAATGTTTACTTAGAATACAACCCTGACCAATAAAACATTTTTCGATTAGAGTAGAATCGTTGACAGTAGAACCTGAGCATACAATAAAATGATCCATAATCACTCCAGGACCAATAGAAACAGGATCTTCCTGGCAGCTGTTTATAGACCCGTCATTTAATTTTATTGCCCCATCAATTACCGAAAATGGACCGATTATTGTGTTCCTTATGGTGTTGCAGTTACAGATAACTGAATTCCGACCAATAATACCTGTTTCTGAATTTACATGCTCTGAATATTCTATTGTCATCCGCTCAATTTTTTCGATTGCAGCAGATTTGTGTCTGTACATTGCAACTATGTAAGCCTGATGAGCCGACAGCTTGTCCCATATTCTTACTGCCCTTGCGCCTGTTTCGCTGAGAACATTAACCTGAGTTCCATTTCCGAATGAAGAAGCGCCTTCAGTAGCAATTTTCCCGCAATTTCTTATTACAACATTGTCATTAATAGAATAGTTCGAGATATAGTCATGTACATTATTGATTGAAACATTATCGCCGATTGTACAGTTATGAATCCAGGCATTTATGATCCCTGAATTTATTGTGACGCTGGATTTATCTGAAAAAGATTTACTGAAAAGGCCAAGTCTGACTTTTCCTGAAAAATGAACATTGCGGCATTTCAGCGGATCGAAGCCGTATTTAATTTCTATATTGTTCCAGTTATCGCTTGTACATCCGTTGGATAGCAGTACCTGTATTTCGCTTTCGGTAATTGTTTTATATTCAGATAATGTGCGCATTGGAAACCAATAATAATTGGTTATTCAACGGTGACAGATTTTGCCAGATTACGTGGCTGGTCCACATCGCAACCTCTGAGAACAGCAATATGATAAGACAAAAGCTGTAAAGGGATAACTGCGAGAAGTGCTGAAAAAGCTGCCAGGGTATCCGGAACTTCAAGGACGTAATCAGCGATATTACTTATAACTTCATCTCCTTCAGTAACAATTGCAATTACGGTTCCTTTCCTGGCTTTTATCTCCTGAATATTGCTAATAATTTTATCATAGGTATTATCTTTAGTAGCAACAACAACAACAGGCATATGTTCATCAATTAGTGCAATAGGCCCATGTTTCATTTCTGCAGCCGGATAGCCTTCAGCATGAATATACGAAATCTCTTTCAGCTTTAATGCTCCTTCCAGTGCTACAGGAAATAGATAACCTCTTCCAAGATAAAGTGCATTACGAGAGTTCTGCATAATTTTTGCAAGCTCAAGTGCCTGGTCATTTACCTCCAGTGCCTTTTCGATCTTTCCCGGAATAGAAACAAGTTCTGTAATCAGTTCTTTATAAAGTTCATCTGAAATGATCCCTTTCAAGTGCCCTGTTTCAAAAGCCATCATCGCCAGAACAGTAACCTGCGACGTAAAAGCTTTTGTTGAAGCAACTCCTATCTCAGGGCCGGCATGAGTATAAACGCCGGCATCAGTTTCGCGGGGAATGCTGGATCCCACAACATTACAAATACCAAGGACAGTGGCTCCTTTTTCTTTTGCAAGTTTGATTGCAGCAAGTGTGTCGGCGGTTTCACCGCTCTGGCTTATCGCAATGACGATATCTCCTTTATTTATGATCGGATTCCTGTATCTGAATTCAGAAGCATATTCAACCTCAACCGGAATTCTGGCATATTCTTCAAAAATATATTCTCCCAAGAGACCTGCGTGCCATGAAGTACCGCATGCAATAATTATTATTCTTTCTGCCTTGGTCATCTGGTCAAATACACTGTGAAGGCCGCCTAGCATTATGCCGGAGTGATCTGGTAAAACACGGCCCCTGAATGTATCATGAATTGCACGGGGTTGTTCAAAAATCTCTTTTAACATGAAATGTGCAAAACCTTCCTTATCAATCTCACCCATTTTAAGATCGAGTTCCTGTACATCGGGTTCAACAGGTTGGTTCCTGAGAGTCTTGAGAATCAATTCGTCTTTTTTTATTATAGCAATATCATCATCTTTAAGATATATTACTCTCTGGGTATATTCTACAATTGGAGTGGCATCTGAAGCAATGAAGTTTTCTCCATCTCCTACTCCGATAACCAGAGGACTGCCTTTCTTTGCAGCATATAATCTGTCGGGTTCCTGTCTGCATATTATAACTAAACCATAAGTACCCTCAACTCTGTTAAGAGCCATCATAATTGCCTGTTCTGCAGAGAGATCTCCTTCAAGATAGAGATGCTCTATCAGATTAGCCAGCACTTCTGTGTCTGTCTGACTCGTAAATTTTATACCCCGGCTTTCAAGATGTCTTTTAATTCTTGAATAATTCTCAATTATGCCATTGTGAACTACTATGAAGTTTCCTTCATAAGAAACCTGCGGATGTGCATTAACCTCATTGGGCTCTCCATGAGTTGCCCAACGAGTGTGTCCAATACCGATACAGCCATGACAGTCAGATTGATTGACCATTTCTTCAAGATCTTTTACTCTTCCTTTACACTTAAAGATCTTTGGTTCTCCATTAAACAGAGCTATTCCGGCTGAATCATATCCCCGGTACTCCAAACGCTTCAGCCCGGTTAATATTATTTCACGGGCAGGTTTGGTACCAATGTATCCTATAATTCCACACATAATTAAAAATACTTTATTACAGGGAACGAATTTACCAAATCTGGTTCATAAAATCTAGAACTTAGTATAGGTAAAATTAAATTTAACCGGGAAATGACTGTTATTAGCTTTTAGAATGACATTTCTGTACTCTCCTTCCGGGAAATACATCTCAATTGTCGGATCAGTTATTCTTCCTTCGAGATATTCC
>Ga0182027_10001226_pt1 | contig 42932 bp, 35 predicted proteins | sample 712E1DmetaG_FD_121300 | JGI IMG/M metagenome (GOLD analysis project Ga0182027, IMG submission 121300) | Permafrost microbial communities from Stordalen Mire, Sweden - 712E1D metaG (Illumina Assembly) | ecosystem: Environmental > Terrestrial > Soil > Wetlands > Permafrost | place: Sweden...
AACGCCCTCGGCCACTGTATGCGCAAAGCCCTGAGCATCGTCTGGGGAGTCTGGCGCAACGGTCAGGACTTCGACCCCAACTGGGGCATCGAAGCTTGACAAGAAGCTATGGGATCTAGCCCCGATCGAGAAGTTCCAGGGCCGGCGCCAGGCTTTCGAGGGATTCGATGGTGATCGGGTCGACGATGAGCTGCACTTCGGCCACGCCGGCGCGGGCATAGGCGCGCAACTCCTGAGCGATGGCCTTCGGCGGGCCCTGTAGCGGGTTCGGGGTCCTGTCGAGCGTGCCGTCGCCCTGGCGTCGCCCCGTGCCACCCGGCATTCGCACGAGAACCACCACCGTGGCTTCGACCGTGGCAGGGTCGCGGCCGGCCGTGGTGCAGGCGGCGGCAACCCTGGCCAGCAGCGGCGCCACGCCGTCCGGGCTGTTGCGAGTCTCAGCGTGCCAGACGTTCCACGACTTCACGTACGGCAGAGTGATGTTCAGCATCCGCTCGCCGATGGAGCCGATCATGAGCGGCGGGCCGCCCGGCCTGGACCGCGGCACGAGTTGGCAGTCGCGGGCGCTGAAGTACGTGCCCGCGAAGTCGATCTCGCCCTCGGCCAGGAGCGTTCGGATGATCGTGAACGCTTCCTCGAAACGAGAGATTCGGTGGTCGAACGGCACGCCGTAACCGCGGAACTCGGCCTCGTTCCAGCCAGCTCCCAGTCCCAGGATCAACCGGCCGCCGGAGATCTCATCGACCGTGGCCGCCTTCTTGGCCAGTACGGCGGGGTTGTAGAACCCGACCGGCGTCACCAGGGGCCCGAGCGTCACTCGCGACGTGATCGCCGCGGCGGCGGCCAGGACGCTCCAGGCGTCCCACGGCGCGTCGGCCGTGCCGTCGGCCAGGTGGTACAGGAAGTGATCGCCCGTCCATATCGAGTCGAAGCCCAGCGCCTCGATCCGCCGGATCATCGCGGCCAGCTCCGGCCAGCGCACCGGGCGCTCGATCTCGGGCAGCTGAACCCCGACCCTGAGCGGGCGCCGTCCCTGAGTGGTCGTGTCCATTCAGCAATCCTAGCGCCGCGGCGGGGTCGCGGCCCGGGACAGCCGGGTCCGCGCGGGCACGGCGGCCGGGCAGCGCAGCCTACTGCGCGCCGAAGAGCGCCTGCAACCAGGACTCGAGCGGGCTCTGCGGCTGGGAGACAACCTGCGGGTTGATGCCGGTCGAGCCCGGCGCGTCGGCAGGCAACGGCGGCGCCGCCGGATCGATCGTGAACGGGATCTCGCGAGGCGAGCCGAACAGGTAGCCCCGCGCCGCGAAGTCGATGAAGCCCGTCTGCTGGATCACCTTGAGCTCGGCCTGGAGCGAGTCGATCTCGCGCACTTCCGCGGCATTGCGTGCTCTCATCGCATCGACCTGATCTGCGGCGGCTGCCGCCTCACCCACCTGGTGAGCGAAGACGCCGACCAGCCACAGGCAAACCAGCCCGGCCACTATCACGGCCAGCTTGCGTCGGGAGAGTCCGAGCGACGGACGGGCCTCGGCGGAGGCCCGCGCCTCCTGCTCCGCGTAAGGGTCCACTTCGTTCCGTCGCATTTCGAGAATCGTAGCTGGCAGCAGCTGACGTGTCAACCGAAACACATGCTTGCCCACGCTGCTAGACTCTGTCCAGGATTCGCACGGACGTTCTGTTTGAGGTGCGGGCATGCGCTACTACCAGTCGGCCGGGGTTGAGCGGGTGCTGGCCCAGATTCTGGCCGAACCGTCCCTTTCGAGTGGCGTGGTCCATCGGGCCACGATCTCCGCCAGGCCTGCAGATCTCGTGCCGATGCCGGACTGGCTGGATCGGCGGATCGTCGCCGGCCTGGGATCCCGCGGCATCACCAGCCTTTACCGTCATCAGGCGGAAGCGGTCGAGGCGGTTCGCGCCGGGCAAGATGTCGTCGTCGTCACGCCGACGGCTTCGGGCAAATCGTTGTGCTATCTCGTCCCGACGCTGCAGGCCCTGGCGGATGACCCCACGGCCCGGGCGCTGTACCTCTTCCCCACCAAGGCGCTGGGTCAGGATCAGGTCGCGGAGCTGGGGGAGCTGAGCCGCGCCGCCGGCCTCCGGATCAACGCCTCCACGTACGACGGCGACACGCCGAACCAGATCAGATCGGCCATCCGATCGGCCGGCCAGGTGGTCGTGACGAACCCGGACATGCTCCACGCCGCTATCCTGCCGCACCACACCAAATGGTTTCAGCTGTTCGAGCAGCTGCGCATAATCGTCATCGACGAGCTGCACACATACCGCGGCCTGTTCGGCAGCCACGTCGCCAACGTCCTGAGGCGGCTGCTGCGGATCTGCGCCCACTACGGTTCGCACCCGGTGATCGTGTGCTGTTCGGCCACGATCGGCAACCCCGCGGAGCTGGCAGCCGCCCTGACGGGACGGCAGCCGCGCCTGGTGGACCGCAACGGCGCCCCATCCGGCGAGCGCCACGTCCTGATGGTCCAGCCGCCCCTCCTGGACCCGGCCACCGGAGCGCGTGGCTCGGCGCTGACGCTGGCCACTCGCTGGGCCCTGCCGTTCCTGCGCGCCGGCCGCCAGACCCTCGTCTTCGGCCGGTCGCGGATGGGCGTGGAGCTGATGCTCTCGACGCTCCGCGAGTCGCTGCGACTCGGCGACGGGCCACGGAGCCGCGTCCGTGGATATCGGGGCGGATATCTGCCAACGGAGCGTCGGGCGGTTGAGCGCGGCCTGCGCGACGGGGAGCTGCTGGGCGTGGTCAGCACGAACGCCCTGGAACTGGGCGTGGACGTCGGCCAGCTGGACGTGGCCATCCTGGCGGGCTATCCGGGCTCGATCGCGGCCACGTGGCAGCAGATGGGTCGCGCCGGACGGCGGCAGGACACGAGCGTCGCGGTCCTCATCGCCGGCGGCGGTCCGGTGGATCGGTACGTCGTCGAGCATCCGGAATTCCTGCTCGCCTCGGCACCGGAGGAAGCGCGCCTGGACCCCGACAACCTGCACGTCCTGCTGGCCCATCTCAAGGCGGCCTGCTTCGAGCTGCCGTTCGAGCCCGGCGAACTGTTCGGTACCGCCGCGGCGGAGCCGCTGCTCGCCTTCCTCGGCGAAGAGGGTCTGGTGCGCCGCGCCGGCGACGACCGCTGGTACTGGTCGAACGAGAACTTCCCGGCGTCCTCGGTCTCTCTCCGGGCGGCGGCGGAGGAGAACGTGGTGATCATCGACACGACACCGGACCGGCCGCGCGTCATCGGCGAGATCGACATCTTCGCCGCCCAGACGCTCGTCCACGAGGACGCCATCTACATCCACGAGTCCACGCAGTACCACGTCGATCGGCTGGACTGGGACGAGCGCAAGGCCTATGTCCGCCGCGTCGACATCGACCACTACACCTACGCCGACCGGGCGGTCACCCTCAAGCCGCTGGAGACGTTCGACGCGGCGCCGGCCGGCGGCGGGAGCCGGGCCCACGGCGAGGTCATGGTCTCGAGCCTGGTTTCCATGTTCAAGAAGCTCAAGTTCGGGACGGACGAGAACCTGGGCTGGGGGCCGGTCCACCTGCCGGAGATCGAGCTTCAGACAACGGCCTACTGGCTCATGGCCGGCGAGGCGGCGCGGGGGTGGCGGCGGGCGGACCTGGACGTCGCCCTGCTGGGTGTCGGCCGGGCGATGCAGGCGGTCGCGGCAGTGCTGCTCATGGTCGACCCGCGCGACCTGGGGCTGGTGAGCCAGGTTCGATCGCCGCACAACCAGGAGCCGACGGTCTACCTGTACGAGTGCGTGCCCGGCGGCGTGGGCCTATCGGAGCGGCTCTTCGAGCGCCACGACGGGCTTGTCGCGGGCGCGGCCGAGTTGATCGCAGCGTGCGATTGCGCGAGCGGGTGCCCGGCCTGCACCGGGCCGCGGCTGGAGCCCGATGTGGATGCAAAAGCGCTGGCGTTGCGGCTGCTGCGGGCGCTGACCGCGGAGCGGACGGCGGACGGCGCCGCCCCGACGGCGGCCGCCTGAGTCGTGGACGGGACGCGTCTCCAACGCCGCCTGACCGACCTCCGGCGCGATCGTGAGGCGACCGGACGCGCTGCCACCGCGCGGGCAGAGCGCTCGGGCGAGGGGGATCCGGACATCCGCCGGACGATCGCCTCCATCGTCGCCGCGGCCGATTCGTTCGGGCCGCCACAGCCAGTTTGGCGCGACGTGGGTCCGGTGGATCCCGCATCGCTGGCGCGCCGCCTGGCCGCGGGCCTGGATGGCGATGCCATCGAGACGCCGCGCGGCTGGTATGTCCGCCGCGAGCTCCGGCCCGTCTATCTGCCGGTCGATCGGTATCGGCTGGCCGGCCTGCCGGGGATGCCGCCGCCCTCCACTCCCCTTCTCTGCCTGGACACCGAGACGACGGGCCTGGGCAGCGCCGCCGGCACGGTCGCCTTCCTGATCGGCCTGGCGTGGTGGGAGGGCGATCGGCTGCGACTGCTGCAGCTGGCCCTGCCGGACCACTCGGAAGAGGGCGCCCTGCTGGACGCCCTCCGGGCCGAGACACCCGGGAACGCCTGGCTCGTGACCTACAACGGCCGAAGCTTCGACTGGCCGCTGCTCGAGACGCGGTTTCGGATGAACCGCGACCGGCCGCCCGCGACCGACGGCCACCTCGACCTGCTGCTGCTGGTTCGGCGGCTCTTCCGCCACCGCCTCCCGGACGCCCGCCTGCAGACCGTGGAGCGGCATCTCCTGCGCCGCCATCGCGCCCCGGACATCCCCGCGTCGGAGATACCCGCCATCTACCACTCGTTCCTGCGCGGCGGGCCCGTGGGACCGCTCCGCGTCGTGGCCCGCCACAACGCCGAGGACGTGGTGACGCTCGGGCGGATCCTGGCGCACCTGGAACGCGGCTACGGCATCGGCGAGGTGCGGCGCTGGGCCCCCAAGGGCGATCTCGTGCGCCTGGCGCGGCTCTTCCGCCACGAGGGTCGGGTCGACGAGGCGGCGGCGTGCCTGGAAATCGCCGGCGAGGGGGTCGACGGCGGCGATCCGGAGGTGGCGCTCGCCACGGTCGAGCTGGCCCGGCTGTTGCGCCGCGCGGGTCGGGTCACCGAGGCGGGCGTCGCGTGGAGCCGCCTCGTGACGGCCCCGGGGCCGCTCGCGGCGCTGGGCTGGATCGAACTGGCGAAGGAACGCGAGCACCGCGAGCGCGACCTGGCGGGGGCGTGGGCAGCCACGGACGAGGCTCTCCTGGCGCTGTACCGCAGCCGGGGGCATGGGCAGGCGGCGTTGCGGCGCGGCCTCGAGGCGGACCTGGCGGGTCGCCGAGCCCGGCTGGCGCGCCGGCTCGATCGCGCGACGATCTAGCTCCGCGGAGTTCCCGCGGTCGAATACGACAGCCCGGGCGTAGTCGCATCACAACCCGGACGGCTACTGCGGCTGGCGCTTCGGCACGTCCTGCCCGGCAGCGGCGATCGTCGAGCCGAGCCGGGCAGTCACCTGCGCCCCAGTGGGCACTCCCGCGAGACCGGCGCCCTCCACGGCGCATGATCCGGCGGCCGCGGCGAAGCGAAGAGCCCGCGACGTGGCCACTTCCCCATAGAGCAGCCACGCGGCCATGAGCGCGGCCAGGAACACGTCGCCCGCGCCGGTCGGGTCGACGACCTTCGGAGCCGGGATTGCCGGATAGCGAATGAGCCGCGTTTCGCGCATGGCCAGACCGCCGCGATCGCCCGCGGTCAGGACGACCGTCGCCCGAGGGGTGAACGCGCGCAGCTCTGGAAGGCCCACGCCGGGTGCCACGTCGTCCACGCTGACGCAGACCAGGCCGGCCGCCGCCAGCAACCGCGACGGCGCTGGGTCCACCCGCTTCACCCAGCCGTCGGCGGCGAACTCGCGCAGCAGCCCCTGCCAGCCGACCGCCACGCACGCGTCCTCTCGCGCCGCGGCGAGGCCCGCCCACTCCCCTCCCACCTCGCCGGCCACCGGCCCGAGCAGCCAGCCCCGCGCCCCGCGCCACTCCGCCGGCAGCGCCGCGGCACGCACGGCGTCCCCCTCCGAGTGCCAGCGCTGGCGGCGATGCCCGTCTCGCTCGATGTTCTCGAAGACCGGTCCGTGCTCGAGCGGCACCCGGTGCACCAGAACGCCGGCCGTCTCGAGCGAGTCCAGCTCGATGGCATCGGCGGCCGGTCCATCGACCCCAATCACGCAACCCACACGCAGACCGAGCCTGGCCGCTGCGAGCGATCCGTACGCCACGGCGCCGCCCAGCCGCCAGCCGCGCGGATCGTCCGAAGTGACGTCCCGCGAAGCGGCCCCAACGACGATCAGATCGGGACGATCGCCCGAACCCCCGGTCGACCCGTCGTATACTCCGTCCGCTTCCGACATGCACCCCTCCCTGGAGTCGAACCGTGTTCTTCTACGAGCTTCGCGAAGGCGACGACGACATCTTCGCCGACGTGCTCCTTGTTCGCGAGGAGGAAATGGAGGCGGACGACTTCTTCGAGCTGGTGCAGGAGATCCGGCGGCGGGTGCAGGACACGTTCACCCAGGACACGCTGATCGAGGCCATCGCCGAGGAGCTCGAGCGCGACCACGCCTTCATCCCGATCTCCGACGACCGTCTTTCGGCGTCGGTCAACGTCTCCAAGCTGGACGATGAAAACTACCTGGCCAGCATCGACTCCGACGATGACGACGATCCCGACGCGCCGGACTACCGCGGGATCTTCCTCGACCTCCCCCGCGAGGGGTTCCTCCCGAACTGACCCGGTCGGGGTCAGGGCGCCGAACCGAGCCTGGGCGAGGTGCCGTTCTTGCCCAACTTCAGCCTCGGAGATGCTAAGCAAGGGCGCCGCAGTCGAGCAGCGCCGTCGGGGCTGACCGCCGGCCGATCCACGCTGCTGTCGGGCACCGCGAGCCGCCGTGAAGGGCCATTTGGACCCGGCGCGGACCCATCCCCTCCCTTAGCACCGCCCCGGACGAAGATGGGCAACGACTGCGCGCCAGAGCCCGGCGGGCCACCCGGCAGCGCCGGCCAGCCACCCGGCTGAACCGTCGGCGGGCCGGCGGCCGGCGCGCCACCACGCGGCGCCCTACTTGCTGAACAGGATCTCGACGACGTCCCCGTCGTGGACCAGGTAGGTCTTGCCCTCTGAGCGCAGCTTGCCGTGCTTGCGGGCCTCGGCCATCGTCTTGAGCGCCAGCAGATCCTCGTAGGGCACGACCTCGGCGCGGATGAAGCCGTGCGCCAGGTCCGTGTGGATCGCGCCGGCCGCGTCGACCGCGTTCGAGCCGTCGGGGATCGGCCAGGCTCGGACCTCGTCCGGCCCGGCAGTGAGGAACGAGATCAGCCCGAGCAGCCGGTAGCTGAGCCGGATCACCCGGTCCAGGCTTGACTCCTTCAGGCCGAGCTCGTCCATGAAGATGACCGCCTCTTCGGGCTCGAGCTCGCCCAGCTCCATCTCGATCTTGGCAGACAGAGCATCCACCAGCGCCCCGGCGTGCCCGTAGCGCCCCGCGATCCCGGCCACGATCTCCGCCTCGCGCGGAAGATCCGCCTCGCCGACGTTGAGCAGGACAAGGACCGGCTTCTGGGTCAGGAAGCGGAAGCCGCGGATCGACTTCTCCTCGTCGGGGGTCAGGCCCTGGCTGCGCAGCGGCCGCCCCGCCGCCAGCGGTTCGTGAAGCCGCTGGAGCAGAGCCAGCTCTCGATCGTTCGCTTCGCGCTCCGCAGCCGTCCCGTGGTGGCCGCTCGCCCTGAGCCGCTCCAGGCGCTTCTCCATGACCGAAAGGTCGGCGAGCGTGAATTCGAGGTCGAGCCGTTCGAGATCGCGCCATGGGTCGACCGCACCCTCGGGGTGCGGGACGGCCGGGTCTTCGAACGCCCGAACCACATGCAGGAGGGCGTCCGCCTCGCGCAGGCGGGCCAGCTGATCGGCTGGCAGCTCTTCGGTTCCGACCCGGCCCTCGGTCGATGCGGGCGGCGCCGGCAGATCGAAGTAGGTGACGTCGGCGTGAACGATCTTCTTGGGCTTGAAGATCTCGGCCAGTCGATCGAGCCGCTCGTCAGGGACTTTCACGGTCCCGACGTGCAACTCCATGCCGCCGTAGCCGCCGGTCTGGGCGTGGCCCCGGGTCAGAGTGTTGAAGACGGTCGTCTTCCCCGAGCCGGCCAGCCCGACGATGGCGATCTGCATCTGCTGGTGGCCTCCTCCGCGTGGCGCTGTCGCGCCGTACACATGCTAGCGGACAGCAGGCGCTCAGTCGCCCGTCGCTCAGTATCCGGCCGCCGGATCCACCAAGTAGTTGAGCGGCGCCCCCGAGCAGTAGAGGCGCAGGTTGTCACAGAAGACATCGAGCGCGCGGTCCAGGACGGCCTTGCTCGACCAGCTCGTGTGGGCCGTCACGATGCAGTTGGAGAAGCGGTAGAACGGCGAGTTCTCGGGCAGCGGCTCCTCTCGGAAGGCGTCGAGGATCGCGCCGCCGAGCGGTCCGTCGCGCAGCGCCCGAATCAGAGCCCGTTCATCGACCAGCGCGCCGCGGGCCACATTGATCAGCCAGCTGCCGGGCTTCGCCCTGCACAGCACCTCGTCGTTGATCACGCCTTCCGTGGCGGCAGTGAGTGGCAGCGCCAGCACCACGAAGTCCGAGACGGATAGCAGCTCGGGCAGCGCCTCGAGCCCGCCCAGGACCCGCACACCGGCGGGCGTCTCACCCACTCCGACCCGCCGTCGAATCGCGACAATCCTCGGTCCGAAAGGAGCCGCCAGCCTGGCGACCTCGCGGCCGATCCCGCCCAGGCCCACCAGGCCGATGGTCGTCTCGGCCAGCTCGACCGCCTGGATCGGCTGCCAGGTCCGTTCGCGCTGCAGCTCGAGCAGCGCCGGCAGACGCCGGCAGGTCGACAGGATCATCGTCATCACATACTCGCCGATCGGCTGGTCGAAGACGCCCCGACCGTTGCTGATCGTCAGTCCACGCAGGCAGACCACCGGCGTGAGGATAGCCTCGACGCCGACGGACACCGAATGGATCCAGCGCATCTTCGACGCCCGGCCCACGAATCGATCCAGCGCGTCCCCACCGAGCGACCAGCCGCGCATCAGGACCTCGACCTCGCCGACCGGCTCGTCGGCGACTCCTTCCGCGGATACCGGAATCAGCCTCGATCCGGGTGCCGCATCGAGGATCTTCTGGCGCATCGCGTCGAAGGCGTCGCGACCGGTGAGCACCGGGCTTATAGCGATGGCCAGCGGCGAACCGCCCGGACCGTGCCCCGGCCCCACGACTCCGGTGACGTTCTGCGCGCTCATTCCCGCCTCCCCTGTGCCGGAACCACCTGGAAGCATTCCCGACGCGCCGGCGCATCCTCCGTCAATCATGGCTCACGGCTCGATCCCGGCGCCGGCAGAACCCGAGCCACCCACAGTGACGGCAGATCGATTTCCTCCGGCCGGGGCAGGGTCTCCGGGCCGCGCCACAGAGCCCGCAGAGCCTCGGCTCCGCGAGCGCGCGCGATGGCGGCCACGAACGCCTCGCCCTGCCTGTACTGCTCCATCTTGAGGTCCAGACCCGTGACTCGCATGATCGCCCGCTCGCCCCCCGTCGACTGCGCTCGCCTGGCGTGGAAGCGCTGACTGATTCGCTCGACATCCGGCACCAGGTCGCGCCCGACCTCATCCATGACGTAGTCGCCGAAGCCCTCCAGCAGGCTCATGACGGCCTGGATCTCGCGGAACTCGCGCCGCTGGTCCTCGCCCATCAGCCCCTCCATCCAGTGCTCGCCCGGGCTCTTGCCTCGGAGGGAGCGACCCAGCCGCGTCACGGCTTCGCGGCTGAGAAGCGACACGCCTGACGAGAGCGACGTCAGCTGCCGTTCGAGGCGCTCGGCCAGGTACGGCCGGAGCCACGGATGCGCCTCGAATTCGAAGGCATGGGTGGTCTCATGCAGGGCGATCCAGGTCCGAAACGGGTTGAGGGGCACGCCCAGGCTCTCCGCGGTCCACCTGATGTTCTCGTCCAGGAAGAGCAGGCGTCCGGGCGTCGATTCGGCCGAGAGGATCGCCAGGTCGTACTGGCCCAGGACCCGCTGGCCGAGAAAGCCCAGCAGGTAGCCGAACTGTCGGGTGGAGACGGCTCGATTGGCGATCGCCATCGATGCCTTCACGAAACCGGAGCCGGGAGGCAGGACCTGATCCAGAAGGTCTCCTTCTATCTTGCCGATCAGGCCGCCGAAGGTCGTGACGTTGGCACGCACCCAGTCTTCACGGGCGACGACGGCGCTGCGCTCGACTATGCCGGGCAGCTCCGTCCCAAGCGCGGCCCCCAGGGCGGGCACGATCTCCCGCATGGCCGCCGCGTACACCGGCTCGGCGGCCGCGAGCTCGTACAGGGTCAGCGTTCCCCGGGATCTGCGGACTCGATCGACGGCCACGCGCTCCGCCACTCGCCAGTCGATGAGGCCTCGCCGCGCCGAGCGCTCCATGCGCCGGCCCATGACAGTTGCGGCGGCCCCCAGCGCGGCGCCGATCAGGAAGCCGGCCTGCAGGAATGCATCCCGTCGCCAGCCGGGGCGACCCGAGCCGCCCGAGCCGCCCGACGACCTTTGTCGCGACGAGGCGGGCTCACGCCCCCGGTCCGGCCGGTCGCTCACGACACTCCGATCTGGCCCGCCCCTGCAGCTTCCAGGTCGACCGCTTCTATGTCGGGGAACTCCTCACCGAACATCCGCTCCGCGACAGCCCAAAAGGCGGCCACGTCGCCGGTTGTCAGCTGGTGGTGCGTGGCCGCGGCGAGCGTCTCGTTGGGCGACTCGTGGCCGGCCATGCCCGCATCGGCGGCCGTGCCTCGGGTAGTCCCGGGCGCCTCCAAGCCGTTGACTGACAGCAGCTCCGCCAGCGAGGAGGCCGTCGCCGTGGCCGAATCGACGATCGCCATGCTGTCGCCAACGCAGCCGCGCAGCACTCCCGCCAGCAGCGGGTAGTGGGTGCAGCCCAGCAGAAGAGTGTCGACGCGGGCGGAGGGCGGCAGCGGGAAGATGAACTCGCCGTCCTCGTTCCGCTCCCCCAGGAGCGGGGCGAGCGCCCGGCGGACCGCCTCCTCGACTTCCGGGCCGGAGAGACGCCCGGCCTCCACGAGAGGCACAAGCGCCGGAGTAGCGTGCTCGTACACCTCGATGGCTGGGTTTTCGTCCTTTATGGCGTTGAAGTACGCGCGCGAGCGGACCGTCGCCGGAGTCGCGATGACGCCGACCCGGCGCGTTCGCGTGGCCAGCGCCGCGGCCGCCGCCCCCGGCCGGACGACGCCCAGGACCGGCAGGTCGTAGCGGCGCCGGAAATCGCCCAGGGCCACCGAAGTGGAGGTGTTGCAGGCCACGACGAGTGCCTTCACGTCGCGCCGCACCAGCGCATCGAGCGCCTGGACGCTGAAGCGCCGAACCTCGTCGTCGGTGCGGACGCCGTAGGGGGCGCGGGCGTTGTCGCCGAGGTAGACGGTCGATTCGAAGGGCAGCCTGCGCAGGATCTCGCGCAGGACGGTCAGGCCGCCGACACCCGAGTCGAAAACGCCGATGGGACGTGGGTCGGACACGGCCTCAGTGTCTCACCGGAGCCCCGGCCGTGCGTCCGGCGATCGTCGCCGCCACACGGCGCACGTCCCGACTGACCGCGGCCTCGGGGCTGGCGACCACGAATGGCATGCCCTCGTTGTTCGCCTGGACAACGAGGCGACCATCGGAGACCACCTCGAAGTCGGGCCTTCGACCCAGCGCCCGGGCCAGCTCGTCGCGGCTGATGCCGCCGCTCGAGTCGGCCCGGTTGACCAGGTAGTGGACCTTCTCGGCGGTGTAGCCGATCGACGCGAAGGCCTCCCCCACGGCGACGGTGTTGTGGATGGTCGTGAAATCGTAGGTGACGATCGAGAGGATGACGTCGCACGCGTCCAGGAACGCCAGCGTGACCTCCGAGAGGACCGTCGGGGTATCGATTACCACGGCCTGGTACAGGCGGCGCAGGATGGAGATCGTCTTCTCGACGTCCCGCACGGTGACCATCTCCGCCATCTCGACGCGCGGCGGAGCGAGCAGGATGTCGATGCCCGCCGGGTCGCGCCACATGACGTCGCGCAGGTCCGACTCCTGGACGCGATCGGTCGGCAGGTCCAGGATCGAAGGCACGTCGTCGGGGACCTTCAGCAGCGCCCGCAAATCGCCGTACTGGAGGCTGCCGTCGAGCAGGGCCGTGGAGACGCCGAGCTGACTCAACGACACCGCCAGGTTGAATGCGATCGTGGTCTTGCCGACACCGCCCTTGGGCGAGAAGACCGAGACGACGCGGCATGCACCCGAGGCCCGAGACTGGCGGTCGGTCATGACGTGGGCCAGCGTGTTCACCAGCTCGAAGCCGCTGAACGGGAGCGTCAGCACCGCGTCGATGCCGCGATTCGGGTCGCGCGCCAGGGGGTGCTGGGGCACGGTCAGGACCACGACCGGGATGTCCAGCCCCGAGTCGCGCAGCTTTTCGATGAGCTGGGGCCCCTTGACCTTGCCCTGGAGCAGCAGGTCGACCATGACGACGTCCGGGCGGAGCTGCCGCGTCGCCTCCACGACTTTCGAACCGTCGGTGAAGACTTCCAGCAGCTTCACCTGCGATTGGATGCTCAACAGGTTGCGGACGTGCTGACTCACCTGCGGAACATCTTCCGCCACGAGCAGTCGGATGGAGGTGGTGGTCGCCACGTGTCCGACTATAGCAAGGAAGCGGGGACGGTCCTCCCCCGCGTCCGCGCTATAAGGATGGCCCGTTCGTCATGGTTGACCAATGGCTCCAGATCGTATGAGCCTGCCAGGATCTCCACGATCAGGCCGGCATCCTCCGCCATCCCGGACAGCTCGTCGGGGGCCAGCAGTCTCAGTCGATCCCGTCGAATCCAGCGCCGCACGGGCCCGCCCTGCGCCCCCTCCTCGTAGATCGCGGTCAGCTCGACGTGGCCGCGGGTCGGCTCGTGCTCTGCGCTCGCGGTCTTCGTCACAAGCAGGTCGGTTTCGGGGTCGGTTCGGGCGTACTCCAGGCTAAGGCGCCCGTCGTAGCGGGCCAGCTCGTGCGCGGCCGGCAGCCACACGTCAACGACTGCCACTCCGCCGGGGGCGAGGTGGCGGGCCATCGTCTCAAGAGCCGCCTGCTGTTTGTCGCGGGAATCGAGCAGCAGGATGGAATTAAGGGCGAGCACGGCAAGGCCGAACCTGGGACTGCCGGGGAGGTCGAGGCCGACCAGGTCCCCTTCGACGAGGTGGACTCGACCGGGCACGTCGGGCTCGGCCGTAGCCGTCTGCTCGATCCTGCGACGAAGGCGAGCCAGCATGGCCGGGTCGACGTCGACCGCGGTGACCTCGTAGCCGGCCCGAGCCAGCGGGACGGAGATCCGCCCCGATCCGGCGGCGAGCTCCAGGATCGGACCGCCCGTCCGGGCCGCCAGTGCAAGGTACAGGTCAAGGTCGCCGGGATCGTCGATCAGATCCACGTCGTACAAGCGCGCCAGGGCGGCGGCGGTGCCGGCTTCGCCACGCAAGTCCGTCATCGGGTACAGGGTAGCGCCCCGCCACGCCGGCCGGAGGGAGCGAACGCGAAACCCGGCATCAGCGCTCGGCCGAGAGGATCATCTCAGCCAGGACGACCAGCGCCGCGACAAAGATCGCGATCGGGAGGCTCAGCACGCCCTGGATCCGGAGCGCCACCAGAATCGCACCGACCATTGCCACCCAGGCCCCCCGCCTGATCGCCCGCGACCAGTCCCCTCGGAAGGCGATCCGACGATGGCGGGCGAACGCGGCCAGCCAGAAGAGCGGAACCGCGGTCACGCCGCAGGCGAGGCCGATGGCCCCCGCCCCCACCAGACCGCTGGTTGGGTTCTCCCGCGGATAGGTGGTCGTCACGACCGCGAAGACCACCGTCCATGCGGCGATGGCCAGGAGCACGAAGAAGTAGTTGCCGGTCCGATCGCGCAGATCCATTTCTCGCACAGTCTAGGGTCCCGATCTACCGGCCAGGCGCCGCAGACCGCGGCGAGATGCAGGCGGCGATCGATGGATTCGGGCTAGGGGTCGCGACGAGCGCGGAGGCCGAGCGCTCGCGGCAGGTCCGTCACGCGATCGACGACGAGATCCGGGCGCTCCCCGCCTGGAAACTCGGCGACCGGAAGAGGTGAGTCCTCCGGCCTGACTCGCACCCAGGCGGCCCGCCAGCCAACTCCGTGCGCCCCGGCAACGTCCGCCCCCAGATCGTCGCCGACGTGGAGAAGCCGCGGACCAGACGCAACGTTGAGTGCCGTGGCCGCGGCCCGGAAGATCTCGGGCCGCGGCTTGATGACCCCCACCCGCTGCGAGATGACCACGGCGGAGAGGTGCGGAGACCAGCCTGCGGCCTCGATGAACCGCTCCACGGCCACCGCGATCGGCCAGTTCGACAGGATCGCCACGGGGTATCGCGCGGCCAGCGTTTCCAGCAGCGGGCCTATCTCCGGGGGGACGGGCGTCAGGCGCACGAATGCCGATGCGTAATCCTCCAGCACCGCCTCGACTTCATCCGGGCTCGACCAGCTCGCTGCCTCGGCGTCATCCCAGCGCTGCTCCTCCGGCGGGACCGAGTGGCCGCGAAGCCTTGCCAGCACCCGTGCCACCCGGACGTCCATGTTCGCCTCGCGACCCTGTGGAACCTCCTCCGAGAGTTGCCGGGACCGCTCCTCGATCCAGACACGTTCGAACCGGTCGCTGGCGAAGCCCCACGTCGCCGCGGCCCGGGCCGCGGTATCCGACAGCACGCCACCCATCGAGGCGCTCGGGAACGCTACGAGGGTGTTCCCGAAGTCGAGCGTGATGGCCTCGATCGCCTGGCCGAGATCCACCACTCCCGCGTCTCGCTGCCGCTCCTCCGAGTCGGTCATTTCGCAGCGCTCGATGGACAGATGTCGCGGAAGGCGCAGTAGCCGCAGGCGATGTACTCCGGGGTGGCATCGAAGTTCAGCGCCCTGATGCCGGCCGCCGCCTGGCGGATCGACGAACGCGCCTTCTCGAGCCGCTTCTCCTCCACCTCCACTCGCCCCACCAGCCCCGACTCGAGGAACCAGAGCTGCAGCGCATCGGGCAGCCGGCCCGACTCCGCCTGAAAAGCCATGGCGTAGATCTGCAGCTGCAGCGAGTCGCGCGCCCGCTCTTTCGCCTTCGCCGGATCCCGCACGTCGCTCGACTTGTAGTCGGTGATCGTGACCCGTTCCGGATGCAGCCCGGGCAGCGCAGGCGAGACGACGTCGGCGTGCTGGCGCTCCTCCGCCCCCTCGCCGGCCGGTCCGGCTTGACCGTCCTCGCCCTGCGGCAATCGCTCGATATCCACGCGGTCCATCCGACCACGGATCCGGTCGCCGTCGAGCAGGAAGCTAAACTCGCGCTCCACGTAGGCCGGCACCACCGCCGCCGGCAGCAGTTGCCCTTCACGGAACCGGCGCAGCGCGGCCCGACCCGCCGCCAGGCGCGCCTCCTCGTGTTCACGCGTCAGGAACCCCTCGTTCGACCACGCCCGCTCGAACGCCATGTCGAGCTCCTCCTCGCTCATCAGGTAGCCCTTCGCCTGGCGGCGGTGGAACTCCTGCACCGCCTGGTGAAGCGCCGAGCCGTAGACGATCGAGTGATGGGGAGCGATGGGCACCCGCAGGACGTGGACGTACTTGTACTTGAGCGGGCAGGTCAGATAATCGTCCACCTGGTAGAAGCTCAGCGTGAGCGGACCCTCGACCGCACCCCGCCCGGGCTCGGCCGCGGCAGCCTTCGGCTCGAACGACGCCAGCCGTTCCAGCGGGGACTGGGCGCCATCGGCGGAGGTTCGGCCCGCCGTCGAGGCCGCCGCAGGCAGATCGAGCGCCTCGAGAACGAACTGGGAGACGCGCCGCGCCCGGCGGCCGCCGTAGTCGGCGGCGTGGCTCAGAAACAGCTCGTCGCGGGCGCGGGTCATGCCCACGTAGAAGAGCCGCCGCTCCTCCTGGAGACGGGCGTCACCCTCGGGCAGGACTTCGTTGACCAGCTCGGTGGGCAGGCCCAGTGGGTCCCGCCGCGTCCGGGCGGGGAAACGGCCATCCACGAGGCCGATCATGAAGACCACGGGGAACTCGAGCCCCTTGGCCTTGTGCACCGTCAGAACCGCCACCGCGTCGGCGTCCGGATCCACCTCGGCCGTGGCCGGGTCGTCACCCGCGTCGATGAGGGTCTGCAGGTGGCCGGCCACGAAGACGACCCGATCGTCCGCCAGCAGGTCGGACTGCGAGCGGACGATGTCGAAGAAGCGGGCGATGTTCTGGAGCGCCTCCTCGGCCGCGACGGATTCCGTCGACGCCAGCGTCGAGAGCAGGCCGCTCCCGCGCAGGAACTGGTACAGCACCTCGCCGGCCGCCCGCTCGTGAGCCAGCTCGGTGTAGCGCCGAATGTCCCCGACCAGTCGCTCGAGGAGTCCCCGCGTTTCCGGGGCGAGTCGCAGCAGCCCCGGTTGCCGGGTCACCTCCTCCATCACGTCCCACAGCGAGCGGTTGCGTCGCCGCGCGGCATTGACGATGACAGTGAGGTCCTCGCCGCCCAGGCCGTACACCTCCGAGGCCGCCAGAGAGTACAGGTCGACGCTCGAGGAGAGATCGGCGATACAGCGCAGGAAGGCCAGCAGCAGCCGGATCTCGGGCCGCGAATACAGCCCCGACGTCCCCGAGAAGCGCCACGGCACGGCAGCGAGGTTCAGCGACCGAAGAACCGGGTCCGCGTCGGCGTTGGCGCGGACGAGAACCGCGAATTCCTTCGGGCGGGCGCCCGCCGCGACGCGGCCGGCGATCTCGCGAGCGACCCAATCCGCCTCCTCAGAGCCTGTGGCGAAGGCGAGGTGCCGGACTGGCCGCTCGTCGCCGCGCCGCTCCGGGATGAGGCGCTTGTCTATCCCGTTGCGAAACTCGAGGCGGTCAGGGTCGTTGAATCGAACGAGTCGGTAGCTCGCGTCGAGGATCGGCGCACGAGACCGGTAGTTGCGTCGCAGCACGACCTGGCGGCAGCGCGGGTGGCGCCGCTTGAACTCCAGGATGTTGCTGATCGCGGCGCCACGGAACTTGTAGATCGACTGGTCGTCGTCGCCGACGACCACGACGTTGCCGTGCGTGGCGGTAAGCAGCTCGACGAGCGCCGACTGGGCGCTGTTCGTGTCCTGGAACTCGTCCACGAGGACGTAGCGGAATCGACGCTGCAGCTCCCACCGAGCGGCCGGCGATTCGCGCAGCAGCCGAAGAGACACGCTCACCTGGTCCCCGAAATCGATGAAGCCGGCCCGCGTGAGCAGCTCCTGGTAGCGCGCGAAGGCTCGGGCGAGCTCACCCTCACGTCTCGCCCGCTCGCGCAGCGCCTCGACCTCGTCGGCGGCCTTCTCGCCCGTCCCCGCCGCCTCGGCTGCCTTTGCCAGACCCGCCGCGAAAGCCAGGTACGACTGCGGGCTGACGTCCTCGTCCTTGCAGCGAGAGAAGAGGCCGGCCAGGGCGCTGAGGAAGCGCGTCGGATCGCCCAGCGGCCGGTATTCGTCCAGCTCGAATTCGAAGAGCCGTTCGCGCAGGAAGATCACGACCTCGGGCCGTGTGAGCACACGCGTGTCGGTCGGCAGCCCGAGTTCCAGGGCGAACTCTCGCACGACCCGGTCGCCGAAGGCGTGGAAGGTGGAAATAACCGCATCCGTGTACCCATAGGGCACGAGCTGGTCCACTCGCGCCTGCATCTCCTCTGCGGCCTTGTCCGTGAAGGTGAGCGCCAGGATCTCGGAGGGGCGGGCGCGCCGCGTGCCAATGAGCCACGCGATTCGGCGCGTGATGACCTGCGTCTTGCCGGTCCCCGCGCCGGCCACCACCAGCAGCGGCCCCTTGTCATGGCAGACCGCGCGCCGTTGCTCGGCGTTGAGGCCGGCCAGCAACGATTCGACGCCGGACGGACCGGTTTCTTCCGGAAGCGTTTCCGGGGGACCGCCCCAGACGGGAATCTGCTCCAGACGGGCAGGTTCTCGCAGCCTGGTCTTGTGGTTGGGTCGAGGCATGCCTCTAGGATCGCCGGCGCGGTGACATCTCGCGTGTCACGACGTGCGGCTTCCCCGTCAGGCCGTTGGCGCTGCAGAGCCCGTTTCGGTCGCCGCGGGCTCCGTTTCGGACGTCGAAACGACCGCGGGAGCGGCAGACGCTGCGGCGGACGGCCCGGCATCGGCCGACGGCCCGGCATCGGCCGCGGCCGGCTTTGCCGGGCGGCTCGGTTTGGCCGCGCCACCGGGGGGGCCGGCTGCCTTGGTCCGACCGGCCGTCTTGCCGGAGGGTCCACCGGCAGAGGCGGCCTTGGACGCGCGAGCCGTTGTCGCTTCCCCGCCCTGGGAGACAGCAATCTCCACCGCCTGGGCTTCCTCGGCACCAAGAGTCGTCTCCGACTGGCCGTCGAATACGGCCTTCGCGTACACACGTGTACCGGTCCGCGAGTGGAGGCTCGTGATCACGAAGCCGTCGTTGTTGGCATCGAGGATTGCCAGCGCGAAGCTCTGGTTGCCGCCCGTGTCATCGAAGGGGTTGAAGCGCACGATGCCCAGACGACCGAAATGCAGCCTCGCCCCGCCCTCGAGGATGGCGGTCCGTGCGATCACCTCGTCGAGGTCGTGGCCCACGCGGATCACCGTGTCCAGGTGCGTGGCCAACACGCCCTCGAGACTCTGGCCGTCGGCGCCCTGCGTCAGGTCGTCCAGGCGCTCGCTGAGCAGAGCGATCCTTCGCGACTGGATGAACAACATGAGGATCATCAGGACCAGAACGACGCATCCGACGACGATGACGACACCTATGACGCCCAGATGCGTGGACACGAAGTTGTTGAGTTGCGACACATCGACCTCCACTCGGCTCGCGGCGAGTCTACCAGCCACGACGGCAGGGCGGCTCGTGGACGCTCGAGTCCCCGCCGAGGGCGATCGGGATGCTATGCTCGACGGGCCATCGAACGATCACCGGAGGCCCCTCACTAACATGGCCAAGCGCACCCGCGGCTCGAATCGATCCGGCCAGCGGCACCAAGACAAACGTTCTTCGGCTCGCCAGCAGCCGCGACCCGCGAGTCGACCCGGCCAGGGCCTTTCGGCGGCTGAGGAAGCGCGCGCAGCCGAGCTCGAATCCCAGATCGTGGCCCAGGAACGCGCCGCCCAGCAGCCCGCCGGGCGCTCGCGCGACCGTTCGCGCGTAACCGACTTCGATCCCGCCGGACGACCCCGCGGCCAGAGCCCGCTGGCGGTCCGCGCGGCCGAGGAATACGGCTACGTGAGCCGCGATGTCCGCCGGATCGTGCGCGTCGGCGGCACCATGGTCGGAATCCTGGCCGTCTTCTACGTCCTGATCGACATCCTGCACGTCATCCAGACCTGACGCGCCGGCGGGCGTCAGCCCGGCTCGGCCGCGCTGCCCGAGGCCCCGTCCTTTCGACCGTCGCCCGCCCGCGAAGCGGACCGATCCAGCGCCCGGCGCACAGCCTCGGCCAGCTGACGGGCATCGAACGGCTTGGCCAGCACCGACCCCGCGGCCGCGGCCCCGCTGATCTCCCCTTCGCGGTCGCGCGGATAGCCGGACATGAACAGCACGGGGAGTCCCGGCTGGCGAGCGGTGAGAACCGCGGCGATCGTGGGCCCGTCGAGCTCGGGCATCACGACATCCGAGAGCAGCAGATCCAGAGAAGCTCCGAGCGCGGTCGCCTCATCGACGGCCCCCTTGGGGCCGGTCGCCACGACCCGGTAGCCTTCGGCCTCGAGGGCCCGCTTGCAGAAGTCCCGCACCGCCGGCTCATCCTCGACCAGCAGGACCGTCTCATCGCCGTGGCGCGACGATCTCGGCGGCACGGCCTCCGCGGCCGAGGCGATGCCTTCGCTCAGGGGCAGGTCCACCTGGAAGCGCGACCCGACTCCGACCTCCGAGTGGACGTGGATGTGGCCGCCCATCTGCTCGACTATGCCGTACACGGTGGCCAGGCCCAGCCCCGTGCCGTGCCCCACGTTCTTGGTCGTGAAGAACGGCTCGAAGATCCGCTCCATGACCTCCGTCGCCATCCCGAACCCAGTGTCGACAATCTCGATGCGGGCCGACGGCCGGTCGGGCCGGCCGGTCCCGCTCACCGGATCCGGGTGGAGCAGGCCGGTGTTCAGCCTCAGTTCGCCGCCGCCCGGCATCGCATCGCGGGCGTTCACTACCAGGTTCATCACCACCTGATCCAGCTGGCTCGGATCGGTTTCCACGAAACCGAGGCGCTGATCCAGCGTAACCTCGAACTCGATGTCCTCGCCCAGCAGGCGGCGCAACATCGGCACGAGGGCGCCGATTCGGTCGTTCAGCTCGATCCTCTCGACGGATCGGGGAGCGCGCCTGCCGAACGCCAGAAGTTGCGCGGTAAGCTCCGTCCCCCGCGCACCGGCCCGCCGGACTTCCTGCGCGTCGGCCCCCCGCTCATCGCCTTCGAGGGACGCCACGAGCAGGTCGGCGTAGCCGTTGACGACGGTGAGCAGGTTGTTGAAGTCGTGGGCAACGCCACCCGCCAATCGGCCCAGAGCCTCCATCTTGGAGGCCTGACGAAGCTGCTCTTCGAGTGCCTTGTGCTCGGTGATGTCCTCCACCGTGATGACGGCCATGGATGGCGCCCCATTCGAATCCCGGACCGCACCGACGTGAACTCGTGCCCAGACCAGGGCCCCATCCTTGCGGATGTAGCGCTGGACGAGCTCGTAGCTCTCGACCCGCCCGTCGAACAGGTCCGCGAGCGCGCGCCGGCCGACCTCTCGATCGGCTTCATGCGTGTACTCGAAACCTGTCAGCTTCGCCAGCTCATCCTGCGTGAAGCCCAGCAGCCGGTGGAAGGCCGCGTTGCTCTCCAGCGACCGGCCCTCCCGGTCGGCCAGCATCATACCGATCGCGGAGTCGTCGAAGATCGCTCGCATGCGCGCCTGGCTCTCCGCCGTGGCGCTCTCGGCGGCAACTCGTTCGCTGATATCGTGGGTGATGACCTCCATGGCCGGACGCCCGCCGAAGACAACCGGCTTGGCCGCTACCTCGACATCGAACTCGGTCCCATCGCGGCGAAGGTGACGCTCTCGCGACGGCTCGACGGCGCCACCCTTCTTGAGGATCCCGGCGACCCGCTCGCGGATGGCATCTCTTTGGGACGGGGCGACGAAGTCCCACACGCCGAGCCCCAGCAGCTCCGCCGGATCGCCGCCGCCGTAGAGACTGGCCGCGGCGCGGTTGGCGAACACAACGCGACCGTCCTGGTGAACTGCGACAGCCTCTGGGAGCAGATCGAGAAGGGTCTCGTAGCGAGCCTCCGTCTCCGCAAATGCCAGAGCCGCGCGCTTGCCGCGCGTCGTTTCCGATCCCCTCGCCACGATGAACGAGATCGCCTCCGTAGCCGCGACGAACTCCGCCGTCCAGGCGATGCGGGCTCTGCGGCCATCCTTGCGGACCCACTGCGAGAAGAACGAGACCATGCGCTCCTGACCAGAAACCAGGCGATCGAGGGCCGCCTGGGCCTCGACGCGGAACCTGGGCCGAAGCCGCATGAGATCCAGGAGCGCCTTGCCGGATACCTCGGCGAAAGGAATCCCCGAGCTTTCCTCGCAGCAGCGGTTCCACAGCAGCAGTGAGCCGTCGGTCCGCGCCACGACAACCAGCGAGTCGACGACATCGATGATCGCCCTCAGCGTTGCGACGTTTCGGGGCGTGAAGCCCGCGGCAGCATCATCGACGCCGGACGGCCCGGAGGGCGCGGACCGCCCTGGCGGCGCGGAGGGCGCGGAGCGGTCGCTTGGGCGGGAGTTCGGGATCGCCATGCGGGCTCCACTCTACCCCGCCGAGTGGCCGGACGCCCAGCCGGATGGCCGGGCGGCGAGTAGCATCCGGTCATGGCCGCACGCCGCCCCAGCAGAACAGGCTCTTCGAGCCAGCAGCCGATCTTCGCACCTCCGCCGGGCCGCCAGCCGCTGGCCGCCCGGATGCGGCCGCGTACCCTCGACGAGGTCGTCGGCCACGACCAGCTGATCGGCGAACGCGGAGCGTTGCGTCGCGCCGTCGAACGCGGTCGCCTCGGCTCCATCCTCCTCTGGGGACCGCCCGGCAGCGGCAAGACCAGCCTGGCTCGCGTCCTGGCCGATGCCGTCGGCGCTCAGCTGGTCACGATCTCGGCCGTGATGAGCGGCGTTGCCGAGGTGCGTGCCCTCGTCGTCGAGGCGCGTGACCGGCTTGCCCTCAACGGCCGTCAGACGATCCTCTTCATCGACGAGATCCACCGCTTCAACAAGGCCCAGCAGGACGCGCTGCTCCCGCATGTCGAAGAAGGGACCGTAACGCTCGTGGGTGCCACGACGGAGAACCCGTACTTCGAGGTGAACTCGGCGCTGCTCTCGCGCCTGCGGGTCTATCGCCTGGAACCCCTGACCGACCGGCAGGTGGCCACGGTGGTCAGGCGCGCCCTCGCGGACGAGGAGCGCGGGCTGGCCGGCGGTCTGGGACCGGCGGGTGGCGTATCCGTCGGGGACGAGGCCTTCGAGCACCTCGTCAGCCTTTCCGCGGGAGACGCCCGCCAGGCCCTCAACGTCCTCGAAGGCGCAGTTTCGATCGCGGAGGCCGAGGGTTCTCGCGACGAACAAGGCCACGTCGTGCCCAGGCTGGCCGCCGTGGAGGCGGCTGCCCAGCAGCGCGTGCTTTCCTACGATCGAGCCGGCGATGGCCACTTCGACACCGTCAGCGCCTTCATCAAGAGCATCCGCGGCAACGACCCGGACGCCGCCCTGTACTGGCTGGCCGCGATGATCGCCGCCGGGGAAGATCCCCGCTTCATCGCCCGGCGTCTGATCATCTCCGCCTCGGAGGACGTGGGCTTGGCCGATCCGCGCGCCCTGGAGATCGCGGTCGCGGCGGCGCAGGCGCTCGACTGGGTCGGGCTTCCGGAGGCCCAGTACGCCCTGGCTCAGGCGACCGTGTTCTTGGCCGCGACCGCGAAGAGCAACGCCGCGGGTCGCGCCTACTTCGCCGCGATGGACGACGTCCTGAGCCACGGGTCGCTGCCCGTGCCGGCGCACCTCCGCTCGAGCGGGCCCGGCCGGCGCAATTACCGCTACCCGCACGACTACTCCGGGGACGACGTGGCGCAGCAGTACCTCCCCAGCGAGCTGGCCGATCGCCGCTACTACTTCCCAGGCGACGAGGGCGCGGAGAGCAAGATCCGCGAGCGGTTCGAGAGGCTGCGCGAGGCCCGTCGCGATCCGCCCACGCGCAAGCGCCCCGTCGAGGGACAGACACAGGGGGATCCGATGGCCACGGGGTCTGAAGGGATGCGCCGTCGCCAGGCGAACCTGCGCGAGCTGGCCGACGAGGAGCGCCGGGACGCCGGCGGGGAGTGATCGGCCTCCGATACCGCCCATCGGCCGCCCGGCGGGCCCGCGGCCGCCGGCGAGTGGTGCCGCCGCACTCCGGATAGGCCGCCGTACCGACCCGTTTGCCCGCCCGGCCTGACTGAATTACCTCATGTGAGGTATTGCGATCAGATCAGGCCGGATCAGAGTCTGCGCTGGGAGTCGTAAAGGCGACCGGCTTGAGACCCCAGGCGCTCCGTGAAGCGCTCCGGCAGAACCAGATCTCCAGCGCGGCGCTGTAGACGTCGAGCAGCCACACGGATGCAACGAATCTGACACGGCCGGCGCGGTGCCGCCGGTACAGATTCCCACCGGCCAGCCGAATACTCCGGTGCGTCCTTTCCAATTACTGGGGAGCGCAATGTCTCGTGCGTATGCTGTCGCGCCCGGTAGCGCGAACGCTCCGTATCGGGGATCCGCGCAAGCTACGAGAACCTCCACCCCAAGAGTGGAGAGCCGCCCGCGGCGGCCTTCGGAATTCTGCTACCTCGAACGCGCTCTCCTCCTGTGGCCCCGGCTCGATCGGGCCAAGCTGCGCAGGGTCGCCGGCGACCCCGCCCGGATCGCCGAAATGGTCGAACGGCGGACCTCGCAGCCGTACGACGTGATCCTGGCGATGTTGACCAGGCAGACGGATAGGCTGATCTCCCCGACCGAGGAGTCCTCCGGCTTCGATTCGGGTCGCTCCGAGGCCGCCCGAATGTCTCTGCGCATCGTCCGCAGCGAGGAAGGCACCCAGATCGAGATTCAGGATCTGCTGCCTGCGTAGCTCGCGTCGACGACCGTCCCGGCGTCGCCTCGACATCTCGCGCGGCCAGTTCGACGCTGTTGCCGCGGCCAGACGCGGCAGAGCCGGCTCGCCAGAACCTGCGGCAGGAGCTCGTCTCGGGTGGATCTGCGCGGTTCGCTGGCGATCCGGCTCTACGAAGGGGGCGTCGGGGTCGACCTGCCCGACTTGAGCGCCCGCCGGCGGCGGCGGTGCGTCAGGGCTCCAGGTCCAGGGCCCGGACGTGTCGCGTCTGGAAGATGGCGATCGGCCGGCGGTCGAAGGCGGCAACGCGCGTGATACCCAGGCGCTCGGCCGTGGCGACCAGAACGGCATCCGTGAGGCGGGGCCGGTACTCCATGGTCTCGCGGAGCAGTTCCGCGGCCCGTGCCAGATCGGCCTGAGTCGGGGCCACCACCCGCACCGCCCCGCTCTGGATCGACTCGAGCAGCGCCAGCGTCGCTCGCAGCCCCAGTTCGCGCTGCAGCAGCAGGTCCACCTCGCCCAGCGTCAGCGCCCCGATCATGAGCGGCTCGTTGACCCGTCCGAACCAGGCCAGAGCGGCGCGGTGATTGAGGTCCGACTGGTCCGCCGCGGCCAGGATCGCGCTCGAATCGAGAAGGACGGCCATGGCTCAGGTCTCCTCCGGTCGGGGCCGCTGGCCGGCCTCTCGGCGTGCAATCCCCCGCCCGTCGAGCGAAAGCCGCCCGTGGTCGCTGCGCCCGACCGCCAGAAACGGCAGATCGGGCGTGGTGTCGTTCGTCTCGAGATGCGCCTCCAGGGCGGCCGTGATCACCGACGTCTTCGTCACGCCCGTCCGAGCCGCAAAGCGGTCGAGCCGCTCGAGCAGGTCCGCGTCCATCAGGATCGTCGTCCGCTTCAGCATATGCGGTCATATATACCACACTGGCGCTAGCCGGCAGCGCCCCGTAGCATCCGCCCGTCGTCCTGCAACCCCGCATGAGGTGGAACCCGTGAACCGCTTCGAGGCCAACCTGCGCATACCCGGCCCCACGTCGCTCCCAGACGCCGTCCGCGAGGCCGGCGCCCGCCAGATGGTCAACCACCGGGGTCCGGAGTTCGCCACCCTTCAGAACAGCATCATCGCCCGCCTGAAGACCTTCTATAAGACCGAGAACGACGTTCTGATCGTCACCGCGGCCGGCACAGGCGGCCTCGAGTCGGCCATCGTCAGCTTCCTCTCCCCCGGCGACAAGGTCCTGGCCGTCACGATCGGCGCCTTCGGCGACCGCTTTGCCAAGATCGCCTCGGCCTACGGCGCGGACGTCACCAGGCTCGCCTTCGAGTGGGGCAGGGCCGCGGATCCCGAGAAGGTCCGTGAGGCCCTGAAGGCCGGCGGCCCGTGGAAGGCCGTCCTGATGACCCAGAACGAGACCTCCACCGCCGTCACCAACCCGATAGAGGCGCTGGCCAAGGTCGCCCACGGAGTCGCGCCCGAGGCCCTGGTCCTCGTCGACGCGATCTCGGGCCTGGGCGCCGTCCCGTTCGAGACGGACGCCTGGGGCCTGGACGTTGTCGTCAGCGGCTCGCAGAAGGCCTGGATGGTCGCCCCAGGCCTCAGCTTCGTCGCCGTCTCGCCGCGCGCCTGGGAAGCGGCCGCAACGGCGAAGATGCCCAAGTTCTACTTCGATCTGCTCGCCCACAAGACCAGCGCCGAGGCGGGACAGACGCCGTGGACCCCGGCCGTGGCGGTCATGTTCCAGCTCGACGTCGCCCTCCAGCTGATGGAGCAGGAGACTCTCGCCGAGATCTGGAAGCGCCACGCGGCCGTCGGCGCTGCGGTTCGCGCCGGCCTGGAGACCCTCGGATTCAAGCTCCTGGCCGACCCCAAGTTCGCGTCGGACACGGTCACCGGCGCCTGGATTCCCGAAGACCTCGACTGGAAAGCCTTCAACGGCAAGCTCCGCAAGTACGGCCTCATCGTTGCCGGCGGCCAGGGCGCCCTCAAGGGCAAGATCTTCCGAATCGGGCACCTCGGCCACGTCACGATCCCGAACATCCTGAACGCGATGGCGGTCCTCGAGGAGACGCTCATCGAGCTCGGTCGACCCGTGACTCCTGGCGCGGCCGTGGCCGCCGCCCAGGTCGCCGCCCTCAAGTCCCTCGGCCTGACCAGGTAAGGAGCATCCGATGAAGATCCTCGTTGCGGAGCCACTGGCCAAGCAGGGCATCGAGATCCTGCGAGCCCATCACGAGGTCGACGAGAAGATCGGCCTCTCGCCCGAAGAGCTCGCCGCCATCATCGGCGAGTACGACGCCCTCTTGGTGCGCAGTCAGGTCAAGGTTACGGCCGAGATCCTGGCCCACGCCACGCGCATGATCGTGATCGGCCGGGCCGGCGTCGGTGTCGACAACGTCGACCTCGAGGCCGCCACCAGGGCCGGCATCGTGGTCGTCAACGCCCCGACCGGCAACACCATCTCGGCCGCCGAGCAGACGATCGCCCTGATGCTGGCGCTCGCCCGCAAGACCGCGGCCGCGGACGCCTCGATGCGAAGGGGCGAATGGAAGCGGAGCTCCTTCACCGGCGTCGAGCTGCGCGGCCGCACCCTCGGCATCATCGGCCTGGGCAAGATCGGCCAGGCCGTGGCCGACCGCGCCCGCGGCCTCGAGATGAACATCATCGGCTACGACCCCTTTGTGACCGCGGACCAGGCCGCCCTGCACGGCATCAACCTGGTCGACGTCGAAACGATCATCGAGAAGGCCGACGTTATCACCGTCCACGTGCCGCTCAACAAGGCGACGCGGGGAATGATCGGGCCCGATCAGATCTCCAAGCTCAAGCCGGGCGTGATGCTCGTCAACGTCGCTCGTGGCGGCGTCTACGACGAGGCCGCAGTCGCCGCCGGACTCGCCGAGGGCAAGATCGCCGGCGCCGCATTCGACGTCTACGAGACTGAGCCTCCGGTCGACTCTCCCATTCTGACCGCACCGAACACGGTCCTGACCCCGCACCTCGGCGCTCTCACCGCCGAGGCCCAGCTGCGCGTGGCGGAGGAAGCCTGCGAGCAGGTCGTCGACGTCCTGGCCGGCCGATCGGCCCGCTACGCGGTCAACGCCCCGCTGCTCACCCCCGAGACGGCGCGCGCGATCGCCCCGTATCTGCCTCTCACCGAAACGCTCGGGCGCATCGGCGCGCAGTACTTCCGCGGCGCGGCAAAGGCCCTCACCGTAGACGTGGCCGGCGATCTGGCCAACTACGACGTTTCCCAGCTAACCGCGGCCGCTCTCCGGGGCATCCTCGAGAACGCCACGAGCGAGCGGGTCAATCTCATCAACGCCGGCTTCCTGGCCAGGAACCGGGGCCTGACGGTGAACGAGCGCAAGACCAACGACGCCGGCACGTTCGCGTCGCTGGTGACGCTGACGCTCGAAGGCGACACCGGCAAGGCCGTTGTGGCCGGCACGATCGCCAACGGAGAGCCCCGCCTGGTCCGCATCGACGACAATTGGCTCGACATGGCGCCGACGCCGCTGATGCTCGTCACACGCCATCAGGACAAGCCTGGCACCATGGGCCGAATCGGACTCATGCTCGGCGAGGCGGACGTGAACATTAGCGCCATGCACCTGGCTCGCACCGCGCCCAGGAAGGACGCCCTGATGCTTCTGGCCATCGACGACGAGGTCCCCGACGCCGTGGCTGCGGCCATCCGGAACCACCCGGCGGTCCTCGACGTCTGGGTCATCCGGGCCGCCACCGACCGTTGAACTCCTCTCTGCGGGATGCGGAGCGGTCCTCAGGGGCCGCTCCGCTCATTCCAGAAGGCCTCGACGCGATCCTGGTGCTGCTCCGGCACGGCCAGACCCAGTTCATCGTCGAGAAGCGCTTCCAGGGCCAGATGGAGGCACCGCTGACTCGCCTCGGCGAGCGGCAGGCCGAGCTGGCCGGCGAGCGGCTCGCACACCCTCATGCCGCGCCTCCGCTGCCGATCCCCGATACTCCGCCCTTCGCCATCGTCCACTCCCCGTTGGGTCGGGCGCTCCGCACCGCGGAGCTCGTGGCCGGGGCTATGGACGCCGCCGGCCGCGCCACTCCCCCACTCCGCCCCGATGCGGGATTCCTCGAGATAGCCCAGGGCGAGTGGGAAGGGCTCACGGACACGGAGATCAAGGCCCGCTTCGGCGAGTCGCTGGCCGCGTGGCGGCGCTGGCCGACCCGCTTCCACGCGCCCGGCGGCGAAAGTCTCGAGCAGGTCCGAGCGCGTGTCGAAACCTCGCTGGCAGTGATCCTGGCGGAGCTGGCCGATGGGACGCCCCGCGGAACGCTGGATCGACACCAGGTCCTCGGTTACGCGGATACGGCCCATGAGAGCCCGCGCTGGTCGCTGATCGTCGGACACGGCGGAGTCTTCCGAGTCGCCGTCTGCGCCCTTCTCGGCCTTCCGGCGGCGCACTTCTGGAACTTCGACTTCGGCCTCGCCGCCATCTCGGTCGTCGAGATCCGGGCCGGTCGCGCGGTTCTGCGTGCGGTGAACCTGGACGAGCACCTGGGGCGGGAGGATGGCGCCGTTTCGGCCGAGTCACCACTGGAGCGCAGCCAGTCGGGCGCGCTGTGAGGCCGGCGCCGGCCGGGTTCGTCGCCCGCGCCCTGAGCGAGCCCGTACCCCGCGGCCGCCGTCGCCCTCAGCTACGCCTAGCTCCGCCCTTCGGCGGACGCTTGGGACCGCGACCCGGGACGCGGAAGACGAGCCTGAGCAGGGCCTGGCGAATCCGACGCTGGGCCGCGGCCAGGGAGATGAGCCGGTCTGTCGGCAGGTGCCGCCGGCCGTAGACGACCTCGACCTGCGCGGTCGCCACCTCGCCCAGGGGATCTCGTGCTCGCGGGACCAGATCGGCGAGCATCCCGGTGTACTCGTACACGGTCTGCGTTGGCAGCGGCCTGTAGCCAAGCCTGCTGGCCGCCCGGACGATGCCCCGGTACACGGTCTCGGGACCCTCCAACCGGCGCGGCCGGCGCCGCCATACGACCAGGAGCGCCAGCAGGACCACGAGAACGATCACGGCCGTAAGGACCATCAAGCTGGAGCCGCCGTTGTCGGTGGATCCGGGCGACGCCGAGCCGCCGGCGCCACCGTGCCGTGGCGTCACATCCTGAACGCCGGTGCCGGAGCTCGACGGAGACGGCGACGGAGTCGGCGAAGCCGTGGTCGCGCTACCAACTGGGAGCTCGGTCGGCTGGCCCACCGAGCCCCCGGTCGGATCGAATGGGATCCAACCGAAGCCCGGGAAATAGACCTCAACCCAGGCGTGGCGCTGCTGCCCGGTCACGTCGACCGTGTTCGTGGCCTTGTCAAAGGAGCCCGACAGGTACCCCTCGACGTAGCGGGCGGGATAGCCCTCCATCCGCATCAGCATCGTCATCGTGGTGGCGTATTGCTCGCAGAAGCCCTTCCTGAACGTGGCAAAGCAATCGACCGTGCTGAGCGAGGCGCATGCCAGGTCCGAGATGTTGGTGTCGTAGGTGAAGTTGCTGGGATCGCGCAGGTACTCCTGGATGGCGCTCGCCGCGTCATAGGCGTTCGTGAAGTGCCCCGTCTTCGGGTCGACGGCCACGCCGTTGACTTTCGCCCACGCCTCGATCCAGGTCAGCAAGCTCTGCCCCGCGGCACCCACCAGGTCCGCGCCCTGTGTGTACCGAGCCAGAAGAGCGGGCGGGTAGTCCGTGCCGGCGTGCGACAGCTGCCACCCAGTAAGCCCGCCGCCTTTGGGATCCAGATTCGGAACGAACGAGATCACGCTGTAGGTCGTGGCATCGGTGGGGAACCAGACAACGTCAGAATCCTGAGGCGAGCCGCCTACGAGAACGCGAGTGACCTGAACGCTCGCCGACGCGGGCTCGTTGGCCACCAGGAGGTGACTCAGCGACGCGTCGCGAACCTGGACCGTGTACGTGAACGTGATTCGGCCCGCGGTGTCCGGCGCGACTTGATCGAGAGTCCCGTCGTTCAATGAGACGTCGGGCTTGAGGACGCTCTGCCAACCTGCGCTCGCCGACCAGCCGGTCGACATGAAGTCGTCGTACGAGATCACACGCCAGTGGGTGTTGAGTTCGCCCTGCGGCATCTGGATGGTCAAGACAACGGCGCCGGACGCGCTGAACGACGACCCGATGACTGTCGAGCTTGCGAAATCGGCGCCCTGGCTGAAACGGCTCTTGCTCCCAGTAGGCAGATAAGTGCTGATCCATGTCGCGAGATCGTGGAAATTGCCACCAAACCCTGACCAGGCATTGGCCAGCGGGGCCGAACTGGCGACCGTCGTCAGGATCAATGCGCCACATATCGCCGCCGAGGCGAAACTGAGACCGCCCTGGAGTCGCGGTCCGTTGAGGTCGCCCCCACGCCAGATGCGGTGCCGCTGCAGCGTCGTGCGCTCATCTGCGGCATGAGCCTGCAGCAGCAGCACCATTGCGGCGGCGCTGAAGAGGACCAGGGCCGGGAACTGATTCTGGTCCGTGAGCGCCATGTTCGCGAGCAGGACGACCGCCATCAGCAGAACACCGTTGATGGCGCGGTGGTACCCAAAGACGTCGTAGGAAGCGGCCTGCGCAGTCCCCCAGACGACGATGCCGATGATCAGGCAGAAGTGCCCGTACTGAGTGGTGGAGATCTGGTGGCGCCAGGTCAGATCGAGATAGGCCTGGGCCACGGAGGTCGCGGCGGCCTGGAACCACCCCGCCAGACCCGGGGTCGCGCCCAGCGGAAGTGGAACGACCGAGCCCACGACCTCGATCAAGACGAAAGCTCCGACGGCCGCGCCCGTGACCTGGGCGAGCCACGGGGCGACCTCGACGCGGGAGCTGATGTAGCCCCACACGACGGCGGCGAGCCCGATCCAGATGACGAAGCTCGTCAGGTCGTCTCGCCCGAGGATCCACCGGGCGTCTGCGATCGACCACGCCGTCGTGCCGGCCATCATCAAGACCAGCGCCAGGCTCAGCCAACCCTCGTCCGGGCGTAACCGTTCCACCAACCCGCCCAGGATGCCGGGGTCGTCGAATCCGCGATCCCAGGCTTGCGACCGCAACTCGCCTGCTGGCTGCCGCGGCATCGACCCCGCGGTCATGCCAGCACCGTCCCGAGATCGTCGCCAGCCGCGACTTTGCACGCCTTGAGGTCGTATTTGGCCAGGGCGAAACGGAGCGCTCGCCGCTGCATCGACTCGCCACCGGGCTCGTCGCCCACACCGCGCCGTCCCGGTTGACCGGCCCGCTCATAGCTGGCCGCGTCGAGGGTCACGACCACCGCGGCAACGCCCCTGCTCCGCAGCGCCGCCAGCGCCCGGATCCACGATCGGTCGAGCGAGGGGGTCACGACTACGGCCGTCATTCCGCGCCGCAAACGGGGCAGGCCTGCGAGCAGCACTTCGCCCAATGGCGAATGACCGTCGCCGTCGACGGCCGCCAGCAGCGCCATGATCTTCAGTCGCTGGCGCGGGCCCCGGTCTGCCGGGATCGAGACGAGCCGATGCCCGCTGATCGTCACGCCCACAGCCCGGTTCTCGACGATCGCGTCGTGGACGATGGAGGCCGCCACTCGGAGCGACTCCTCGACCGTCGAAACGTCACCCTCTCCGCACTGCACGGCGGTCTCCAGATCCACGAAGAGCCACACGTCGGCGGTCTGTTCCAGGTCGAATTCCTTGACCTGGATCTCGCCCAGGCGAGCGGTGCTGCGCCAGTGGATTCGGTTGAAGCTGTCGCCCGGGGCGTAGGGCCGGACGGTGGTGGCCAGCGGAGTCGTCTGGAGCGTCCGCTCCGGGGCTGAGTGCGTACCCTCAAGGTTCGCGTTCGGCAACCGCCATCTCGGCAGGGGCACCACGCGCGGAAACACGGTGACGACCGTGGGCCGGCCTACCGTGGCGGCCGCTTCGAAGAAGCCGAACGGATCGCCCGTCCGCACGACCATCGGCTCGATTCGGTACGTGCCCCGCCTCGTCAGCGGCACGATCGCGACCCAGGATCGCTGAGCCCACGAGCGCAGGCCAAGGGCGCGGCCGGGGAGCGGCACTGGCAGATCAGTCGGGTTGTAGACCTCCAGCCACGGCTTGGGCAAACGGCTGGTGTTGGAGATGCTGTACGTGGTCCGGAGATCGTCCCCGACGTGGCCCTGGCGATGATCCACGCGATAGCCGGCCTCCAGATCCGCAAGGCCGAAGCGAGTGAGAACGTAGCTCCCGCCCACGGCAAGAAGCCCCAGGTAGACGACGTAGAAGAGGAACGGCAACCCGGTCGAGAACGCGGCAAGCATCAGAACCAGCGCCACGACCAGGAACTGAAGCCGCCGGATCACGACGCTTTGCCCTTCTCGACGCTAGCGGGCGGGGCTGCCGCTCGCGCCCCTCCGGACCGCGGCCGTGCCATCCCGCACGTCCGCCCTCTCTCCTCGGCGGAGGGAAGGAGCCGCCCGGCCAGGATCCACGGCCACGCTTTCTAGCAGCTCGGCCACGACCTGGCGGGGGTCGATGTCGTGCATCGACGAACTCGTCTTGATGATCAGGCGGTGAGCCAGGCAGGACTCGGCCAGAGTCTTGATGTCGTCGGGGATGACGTAGTCACGACCGGCCAGCGCCGCCAGCGCCTGGCCCGTGCGGTACAGGGCCAGCGAACCACGCGGCGACGCGCCCAGGTAAACGTCCGGGTGGGTGCGGGTGGCGTTGACCAGCCGGACGATGTAGTCCGCCACGCTCGGATCGACGTAGATCTCGCGCACACCCTTCTGGAGCGCAAGCAGATCCTCGACCGACAGGACCTCCTTGAGATCCTCGAGCGGGTGGGTGATCTTCTGCTGATCGAGGATCGTCTGCTCGTCGGTCTGGCTCGGGTAGCCCAATCGGATGCGGAGCATGAAGCGATCGAGCTGGGCTTCCGGCAGGGCGAACGTACCCTCGTATTCGATCGGGTTCTGTGTGGCGATCACGAGGAACGGCTCCGGCATCGCGTAAGTCGTGCCATCGATCGTGGCCTGATGCTCCTCCATGCATTCGAGCAGGGAGGACTGAGTCTTGGGCGTGGCCCGGTTGATTTCGTCGGCCAGGACGACCTGGGCCATGATCGGGCCCGGCCGGAACTCGAACTCCTGAGTCCGCTGGTTGTAGATCGAAAGGCCCGTCACGTCCGACGGGAGAAGATCCGGCGTGAACTGGATGCGGCGGAAGCTGCAGCCGAGGCTGCGGGCCACGGCCTTGGCCAGCATCGTCTTGCCCGTACCGGGCACATCCTCGATCAGCAGGTGACCCCGGCACAGCAGAGCGACCAGCGTCAGGCGAACTTCCTGCCTCTTGCCGACGATCACGCGTTCGACGTTGGCCGCAACTCGCTCGCCGGTCTCTTGCATGCTCGTCATCGGGCTCTCTTCTCCCCCTCAGAGGTTCGTTGATGATCCGCGAGCGAGTCGCAGAGTCGGTTTCCGGCCATGGCCCCTTCCAGGAACCCCTGGGGGACGCAACATACTACGCCCAGACGGCCTGCCGCTAGCGCGTGTGACCGACGCCGGTACGTCCTGCGGTCGCCTGCAGGGGGCGGTCGCCAACCGGGTGCTCGACACCGGTTGCGAGTAGCCATATCCTGGCAGCCTTGCGAGTCGCCTTGCAAAAAGCGGGACCTTCGGATTCCGCCATGAGTACGAGCAGGGCGGCTCACTGGGCCGGTACAACGGCGTACCCTCCACGGGCGAGCGCACGGTTGACAGCGCTCGGAACTGACAAAGGACATCGGAGCACCAGATGCGCGAACTCACCGACTCGTATTGCGAGCGGTGCGGCACCTGCTACACCTTCGGTCCGAGCCCCGCCAAGGGGTCGTCGCTGAACGGTGCGCGCCTCCTGGCGAAGGGCCTGAAGAACTTCGTCATGACCGACGGAACGTCGATGGACGAGGCCATGGCCGCGGCCCGCATCGACGTCACGAAGGACGAGTCGTCGCGCGTGACCGAGGAGTTCCATCGCACCTTCAACTTCTGCATGACCTGTCGCCAGTATGCCTGCGAGAAGTGCTGGAACGAGAACCAGAGCGCGTGCCTTTCGTGCGCTCCGCTGTGGGACCAGGAGCCGGTCGCGCCGCAGAACCATCTCATCGTTCGCACGCCCGTCTCTCGCCAGGATCTCGGAGGTACCGCGAAAGCTCCCTCTTTGGCGGACCTCGCGCCGAGGCCCGCCGGCTCTCCGGATGCCGTGCCCTGGCCCGACGCGGATCCGCTGCCCGGGCGGACCTCCCCTCGCCCCGTCGGTGATGGCCACGGCCTCCTGGAGACGGCACCGGCCATTCCAGTTGCGCAGGCCGCGCCTCTGTCGCAAGTTGCCGCGTACTCTCCCGTGGAGCCGCCCAGGCCGGAGCCTGCGGAGCAGACGGAGCCGCCGGCGCGTCCGCTGCCCCGCCCACAGCCCCAACCTCGGCCCCAGCAGCCCCGCGAGCCCGCCAGAGTCTCGGAGGAAGAGCGGTCGGCGGCCCAGCAACTGCGGGCTCAGTCGCAAGCCTGGAAGTCGGGCGATGACGGCTGGACCCTCTGGCCCCTGAGCGACGAGCCCGCCAACGCCGAGATGACGCTCACTCCGGAGGAGCTCCGTCTTATCGAGGCGCAGCTGCGCCACGCTCCGTCGCAGGATGAACCTGATACCCCGGCCATTCGGGCCGGAGACACCGACGTCGAGGCATTCACGCCGTCTCACACGCTCGCCGAGGACGCGGCTCGTGTGACCGAACCCAAACCGGCTCACCGGCCCGAGCCGGAACGGCCGTTACAGGGCGCCTGGGAGCCCGAGACACCCGCCCCGAGGAAGGGGCCCTCGTCCGACTTCGACTTGCTGGGTTCGCTCCGACATCCGATCGAGCTGCCGCAGCCGCACGCCGAGTCCGAGCCGCACGCCGAGTCCGCCATCGGCCGCCTGCTGGGTCACCGGGCCACGGCAGACGCCACTCTCCACGAATCGGCGCCGAGGACACCCAGGCCCGCCAAAGCGCCCCGACAGAGAGGCACGGAACCCACGCCGTGGCCGGCGGCGACGCAATGGATCGACCGCCCGATCGAGCGCCACGACTGGTGGGCCGACACAGATGCTGCCGCCAGCGACAGAGAGGCACCCGCCGACGCAGTCCCGCCCGCAATTCCGGAGCCAAGCGCGGCGAGGGCAGAGGTTGAGAGTCGTGTCGCCGCGGCCTCCGCGCCGATCGTTTTCGCAACGCTCGCACCCGAGCCCGAGCGAGAAGCCGAACCCGTCCGGTCCACCGAGCCCGAGCCCGATCAGGCGACGCTAGCCCAGCAGCCGCTGTTCACCATGCCGCCGGTATCCACCGACCGCTGGGCCGCGACCAAACCCGACATGCCTTCCCCGGCCCCGGTCGCTCCGTGGCCGCCGGTCGGCGCCCGGTGGCCATCCCAGGCCAGCCCGACTGCGCTGTGGCCCCTTCCCCAGGCCGACGTCCCATCGTCATTTGTGGCCGCCGGCCGGGTCGAGCAGGCCGAGATGCCGGAGTCGCCTCTCGTGGCCGCCCTCTGGGCCGAGTCGGCTCAGCGGGTGCTGGACCGCGGCACCGTCCGCGTCTGCCACAGCTGCGCTTTGCCGGTTTCGACGCAAGCCCGCTACTGCCGCCGCTGCGGTACCCGGCAGGGCTGACATCTCCCCCGCGCCGATCATCGTCGGACGCTAGTCGTCGAGGTCTTCGAACAACCCGGGCTGCAGGTCCTCGCCGTGGACCGTGCCGTGCGGTCGCAGCAGCGACCGGACCTGGGCCTTTCGCACGAAGCGCCGGTTGCCCAGCTTGATGCTCTGGAGCTGGCCGGTCCGGGCCCACCGGCCGATGGTATCGGTGGTGAAGCGGACATTCGAAGCCGCGAGCAATTCGGCCGCCTCCGAAAGGGAGATCCAGTCGGTCGGTGGTTTCGACATCGGTCAGTCCGAGCCCTTCTCTGCCGACGGCGCCGACTGCGCCGACGATGCCGACGCGTCGGACGAGCCAACGGTCGACCCGCCGGAACCGGAACCCGCCTCCGATGCAGCGCTCGACCCGGGATCCTTTGGCCCAACCTTCGCAGGCTTTGCCGTGGCCCGATCCTTGCGGGCCCAGCCGGTCCCCTTGAAGTGGACCGTGGGCACGCCGAACGTCTTCTTCATCGGCGCGCCGCACAAGGGGCAGGCATCCGGGCCGTGAGCGTGAAGGGAGTGCATGATCTCCATCTCGTGGCCGCAGCTTGTGCAGACGTAGTCGTAGGTGGGCACGGGGCTCTCCAGGCGCCGCTAGGTGCGGGTCATGCGCATGCCGCACTTGGGGCAGTAGAAAGCCCGCACGTGCGCGGAGTTGAAGCCGCAGTGGGCGCAAACCAGGCCGTCCGCCTTGGTGCCGGTGACTGGTCGCTCCACAGCCACGATTCCCAGGGCGTGCCGGTCGGCCGCGATGTTGCCGAACAGCCCGGCCAGGATCCGCGACGCATTCCGATCCGTATCGCCGCGCGCGCCCTTCCCACCCCAGCCGACGACGGCGCGAACGATCATATCGCCGTTCATCTCGTCCCAGTGCGACGCGACACCGCCGACGATGGCGTTGTACTCCGGGTATCCGGAGGTATCGAGCTCACCGTCCAGGAGACCACCCACGAACGTGTCGAAGGCCAGATCGATCGCATCGACGGACTCCAACACGACGAGGGCGTGGCGCGTGACGGGCAGCCGCTTGCGGTGGTAGGTGAGCCACTCAGCGGCGTCGGGCATGCGAACGATGAACGGGGCCGCCTCACCGAACTCGACCGGGTACGGTTCCGCGAGCTCCGGCTCGCCCTGCACGTAGCCGTCGAGCATCCGCGCCAGCCGAGCGACGGCGCTGGGACCGGTCTTGATGCGGACACTCTCGCTGCTCTTCGCCGAGTACGAGAGCTTCAACACGAAGTCCTGTGCGGGGACTTCTTCAACGGCTGGCGGTGTGTTGACCTGGGCGGACTTCTTGGTCTTCCGGAAGAGCGGCACGGTCGTCCCTCGAAGGTGTGGCGAACCTGCACGTATCCTATCGTGCGCCGACGCCGTTTGCGCCGGTACGGTCGCGTGTCCGAGTGGCGCCGAATGGGGCGTTGCGCTCTCTGAAGCGGCGATCTGGGCCGCAACGGCTAGCCGCTGACCCGTTCGGCGAGCCTCGCCACCAGTTCCTCCAGCTCGGCCGCTCGCGCTTTCGCGCCGTCAACCACTGCCGGCGGCGCCTTGGAGATGAACGCCTCATTGGCGAGCCTGGCGCGGGCGGCGGCAAGGAGCCCCTGCGCCTCGGCCAGCTCGCGTTCCAGGCGGGCGCGGTCGCGCTCGTCCTGGGCCTCGTCCCGCGCCGCCGGACGGACCACGGCCTCGATCTCGCCGGCGATCACCGAGAGGCCGCCGGCCACTCCCCGCCGAACCGATTCGGGGCTCAGCTCGCGGCCGAGGGGCTTCGCCCGCGCCAGTCGCTCGATCGCCGGCCGAAGCACCTCGAAGGTGGGCCCGAGCGACTCGGGCACGTAGACGTCCAGGGGCAGCCACGCGGCCGGCTCGATGCGGGCCTCGGATCTCGCGTTGCGCACCGCCCGCACCAGGTCGATCAGGGCGGCCACTTCCATCTCGGCGGCCGCGTCGGCGGCATCGGCATCGATGGTCGGCCAGTCGGCGACGTTCAGCAGGCTCGGGTCCTGAGCCCCGTGGGGAAGCCGCTCCCAGATCGTCTCGGTCACGAAGGGCATGATTGGATGGAGGAGCCGCAGGTACGTATCGAGGACCTCGACCAGCGTCCACCAGGTGGCTTCGCGTTCGTCCACGCCGAGGCGCTCGTCTCCGAGGCGAATCTTCGCCAGCTCCACGGCCCAGTCGCAGTACTCGTTCCAGATCGCCTCGTAGAGGATCTGGCTGGCGTCACCGAACCCGTACAGGCTCATTGCCTCGTCCACCGCGGCCACCGTCGCCGCAGCCCTCGCAAGGATCCAGCGGTCGGCCGGACCCACTTTGTCGCGCGCCGGCAGTTCCCTCGGCGCGCCCGCTGGAATCGAGGCCGGACGCGCGCCCAGGACGAACCGGGCCGCGTTCCAGAGCTTGTTGGTGAAGTTGCGGGCGTTCTCGAGCTTCTCGGCGCCCAGCCGGGAGTCGTTGCCGGGCGCCGTGCCGTTGACCAGGGCAAAGCGCAGCGCGTCGGCGCCTACCTCCTCGATCGTCTCGAGCGGATCGACGGAGTTGCCCTTCGTCTTGGACATCTTCTGGCCGTACGGGTCGCGGATCAGGCCCGACAGGTAGACGGTGTGGAAGGGCGCCTGGCCGGTGAGGTGAATGCCCAGCATCATCATCCGGGCGACCCAGAAGAAGATGATGTCGTAGGCGGTCTCCATGACCGAGCCGGGGTAGAAACGCTCGAAGTCGCGCGTCTTCTCCGGCCAGCCGAGGGTCGAGAACGGCCACAGGCCCGAGCTGAACCAGGTGTCGAAGATGTCCTCGTCCTGGCGCAGGTCGGCGGCCGGACGGGCGCAAACCTCGCAAGCCGCCGGCCCGGCCAGGTCGGCCGTCACCGTCGTGTGGCCGTCCGGGCAGTACCAGGCCGGGATGCGGTGGCCCCACCACAGCTGGCGGCTCACGTTCCAGTCGCGCATCTCGGTCATCCAGTGTTCCCAGACCTTGACGAAGCGCTCCGGCAGGATCTGGGTCCTGCCCGAGCGGGTCGCCTCCAGGGCAGCTGCCGCGAGCGGCGCCACGCGCACGAACCACTGCGTCTTGAGCCGCGGCTCCACCACGTCGTCGGAGCGCTGGCAGCGGCCGAGGAGCATCTCGTGGGCCTTGATCGACTCCAAGTCGCCGCGGGCTTGCAGGGCTTCCACGATCTGGCGGCGGGCCTCGTAGCGATCAAGCCCGGCGAATTGCGCGCCGTTCTCGTTGATGCGGGCGGCGTCGTCGAGCACGGTGATGATCACCAGGCCGTGGCGCTTGCCCGTCTCGTAGTCGTCCTGGTCGTGGGCGGGGGTGATCTTGACCGCGCCGGTCCCGAAAGCCCGATCCACCACCGCGTCGGCGATGATCGGCACCGCGCGATCGACGAACGGGATCATGGCCTGGCGGCCGACCAGGGCGGTGTAGCGCGGATCCTCCGGGTTCACGGCCACGGCCGTGTCGCCCAGGAGCGTCTCCGGGCGCGTCGTGGCCACCGCGATCCAGGCGTTCGGATCGGGGGCACTGGTCTTCTCGTCGATCAGGTGATAGCGCATCGTCCATAGGCTGCCGGTCGTTTCGCCCGGAATGACCTCCAGGTCCGAAACGCTGGTCCGGCAGCCGGGGCACCAGTGGATGAGGGCCTCGGTCCGGTATGCCAGGCCTTCGCGATAGAGGCGCAGGAAGGCCTCGCGCACGGCGCGCGCGGATACCTCGTCCATCGTGAAGCGGAGACGCGTCATGTCCAGGGAGGCGCCGACCCGTCGCTGCTGGCCCAGGATCGTCTGCCGTGTCTCGCGGACGAACTCCCACATCGCCTCGAGGTACTTCTCGCGGCCGAGGGTCTGTCGCGTCTCGCCCTTCTTCGCGAGAAGCTTATCCAGGACGTACTGCGCGGCGATCGAAGCGTGGTCCAGGCCGGGCAGGAAGAGCGCCGGCCGGCCCTGCATTCGGGCGTGCCGGGTCATCAGATCCTCGACCGTGGAGCGCTGGGCATGGCCGAGGTGCAGCGAACCGGTCACGTTTGGCGGCGGCTGGATGATGACGAAGGGCTGCTTGCTCCAGTCGGCGCGCGAGCCCTTGCCGTCGGGATTGAAGACGTCGGCGTCGAGCCAGCGCTGGTAGATGGCGTGCTCGACCTCGCCGGGCCGGTATGCCTTCGCCAGCTCCGTCTCGCCGGCCGCGCGGCCCCGGTCGGCCGCGCCGCCGCGATCGGCCGCGCCGCTGCTTCCCCCCGGCTTCCGCGTCTTCGCACCGTCCGCCATCGCTCGCTCCGTCAATCAAGCGACCCGCTCGTCCAGCGGACGAACGGGTCGTGGTACCACCTGCTGGTTCGGCTTCACCCGGCGCCGGTCGTCCCGGCCGCCATGTTTGGCGTCGCCCTCTGGGCGCGCTATCGGGCGCCTCCCGCACAACTCGCGAGCTACGTTCGCGCCGTTCCGACTGCGGGGCTTTCAGCCTCGCGCCTTTCGGCGCGGGTCCCGCTCTCTGATCGCCGGATGGCGGCGCTACTCCTCTCGGTCAACGCCGTGAACGCACCGATCGTAGCACAGGGTTCGTCACTATCCGGTCGGCGTCGACGTGGGCTGGCTCGTTGGCGCTGGAATCACCGAAGACGGGGTCGTCGAAGGCGAAGCAGCCGCTGGGGGCGTTGGCGGTGGAGTGATCGTGGCCGCGGGCCGAAGCGATCCCTGTACGGCCCGACCGGATGTCGCTTGCCCGAAGAAGAGCCGACCGCCACCGGCGTATAGGACGCCATCCGGAAGCAGCCACGCCTGGCCGCCGCCGGGCAGGCTGCCGATGTCGCCACCCTGATCGAGCACGCGCCAGTGACCGTCGCCAACGCTGACGTAGAAGGTGGTGTTCCAGCCATCGGCAACCAGGATGTGCCGCCCGTCCGCGAGGGCCTGGAACGGGAACGAGCCGCTCGTCCATAGTGGGGCTTGGTCCTCATCGAGGGTCCAGCTGACGACGTCCGATGAATGCAGACCCAGGCTATCGGACCCAAGCAGACCCAGATAGATCCCCATGTCGAGCGTCTGGCCATTGGGCAGCGTGGGCGAGATCCGTGACCACGTGAATCCATCGCCGGAAGCCCAGTACTCAAGGGTGCTCTGGTCGCCAAGCCTGGCTTCCCCCAAGGCCATGTAGCCCGAGGGTATCCGAACCACCTGCAGATCCAAGCTCTTCGACATGTCGTCGGGGGTGGACGCTTCGCGCCAGTTGATGCCGTCGGTGGTGACGTAGAGCAGCTTGGGATCGGTAACGTCCGCGCTGGTCGGGGCTGGAACGCAGATCACTGCACTCTCAGATGAGGTCGTCAGGCTCATCACGGACCCAGAGAACGGCAACAAGGAGGATGTCCAATCGACCCCGTTAGTCGAGGTCCAGATCCTGCTCGAGGTCAGGCACGGCCCCGCCGCGGTCTCATCGCACGAAGCGACGGGCTGCGAGAAAGCGAGCAGCTGGCCGCCCAGCGCCCCGAGGTATGGGACGTATTCAGGGCCGGAGACACGGCTCCAGGACCGCCCATCAATAGAGGTCCACACCCCAGAACCGGTGCTCGCCGCCAGTCCGCCCGGCCACGCCACGACGGTGCCACTGCCGATGCTGGTCTCCCAGGGGTCTTTGGAGAATAGCCCGCCGGAGGTGGCGGTGATGTCGTGCCACTCGATGCCGGTCCACTGCTCGTTGGCCGGAACAGACCTGGCGGCAGCTTGCGAGGCGGCGACAGGTTCGGCGTAGCGCTGGGCAGCCAGGAGGACACAACCGGCGAGGGCCACGACGAGCGCCGCGACAATTCCAGCCATGACCTTGAGATGCAACCGGCCAGGCGCCAGAACCGGTTGCATGGCTGCCATCGAGGTGGGTCGGGTCGGTTTGACAGCGCCTCGGCCGAGGCCGGCAAAACGAGAAGCCGACACAGGATGCGCTTCTGGGAGCTGATGCAAGTAGTGATTGAGGGACCGTGCCACCGGCGGCTGTGGATCGGCCCCGATGTTCCGGAGCCGTCGCTCGAGCTCCTCGTCGGAATCGAAGCGGCTCATCGAGAAGCCTCCCTGGTCTGGCGATCCAGTTCGTATCGGAGGGCGCGGAGCGCGTAGTGGAGCCTCGACTTGACGGTGCCGAGTGGCAGCTCCAACCGTTCAGCTATCTCCTCGAGGGACAGGTCCCGCCAGAATCTGAGCGCGAGCAGCGTCTGATGGTCCGGACTGAGGGTCGCCACGAGGCGCCCAACCTCGTCGCGAGCCAGAGCGGCGCGAAACGGATCGGCCGTCCTGATCTCGTTGCCCATCTGCTCATCCAGCGGCAGCGGCCGTATCCCCTTGCGATCCCGCAACCGGTTCTTGCAGACGTTGACGACGATCCGATCGAACCAGGAACCAAAACTGCTGCGATCGCGCAGTCTCGGCCAGGCCAGCCAGGCCTTGAGGATTGCCTCCTGCGTGGCGTCTTCGGCCTCCGAGGCGTCCCGCAGGAGGAAGCCGGCCAACCGGTACGCACCCGGCAGTTCCGGCTCGGCGAGATGGATGAACGCCGCGGACATCTCCTCGGCCGCCGTCCCAATCAGCACCCTGAGCGTCCCCTCCATTCGTTCGACTCCATTCTCGGCGACCCTTCGACCGCGACGTGCATCCAGACACGGCCCGGGTTGAAAAGGTTCGATGGAGTCCCAGCGGAGAGACTACTTGAGCAGCGAACAGCAGACACGACCAAGCCCTTGGCCCGGATTGGCAGCCCGAACGCATCGACCGCTCAGTGCAGTAGCCCGTACGTGACCGCCCGCCACCGCCGGTCCCCGTAGCTTGGGCGCGACGCCCCGGCTGCGACTCGACCGTTATGCTCAACCGATGCCAGACCCGACCGCGACCCCGGCAGCCACCAGCGGCCCATCCACCGCCCTGCTTGCCGGCCGCGAATCCCTTGCCGCGGACCTGCGCGCCCACGTCCGCGGCGAGGTCCAGTTCACCGCGGGCGACCGGGCCCTGTACTCCACCGATTCGTCCAACTACCGCCAGCTGCCGATCGGCGTCGTGCGCCCGCTCGAC
>Ga0182027_10001228_pt1 | contig 42898 bp, 34 predicted proteins | sample 712E1DmetaG_FD_121300 | JGI IMG/M metagenome (GOLD analysis project Ga0182027, IMG submission 121300) | Permafrost microbial communities from Stordalen Mire, Sweden - 712E1D metaG (Illumina Assembly) | ecosystem: Environmental > Terrestrial > Soil > Wetlands > Permafrost | place: Sweden...
AACTGAGAATATGACCGTATCCGGCTTGCCATATGCCCACGATTCATGCCGGGGTAAGCAGGTCCCGCTTGAATCTTCATTCAGCGTAAACTCCGCGTAATAGCTCGTGATCTTTTCCGTATTGGCTTTTATGTTGTTTATGATGGTCTGCACGTCCGTAAACGCTTGCGCGCTCATGACGCATAAAGAAACAAGGCCTATGCACATTCTGATTGGAAGAAACCTCATACGAATCTCCTTCTGGTTGTGATGAACCTGATAGGCAATTTGATTTTTCGTGAGCGGGTGGGCATATAAAGAGAGTTTCTTTACCCTCTTGGCCGCAGGCTACACCCCGTCGGGTGCTTCGAAGCGTCGCGGGATGTCGCAGAAGCTCCACAGACGCTCATCTTTTCCTCCGTTTTCCCGGTTTACCCCTTCGGGCTACGCACTCGTAAGGGTGTGCTTCGAAGCGTCGCCGCCGTCTACAGCCTGACCTTCTCAAGGAAAAATATAGGTGTTTACGCTCATCCTTGTCAAATCTGAGAATGTTGGCCTCGCGGCTTCGGTGCAAGGGCGCGCCAGTGGCACAGCTATATGCAATCTACCGGGTCCCGCGTGCCTAGCTCACAGCACGCCGTCGCGGTCCGGAAAGAATACTTCTGTCAACGCGGCGCTGATCGCGACAAAAAGGGTGAAAAGGAAAACGCGCCACATAAAAACGGTAAGCAGGTGATTGACCCCTGACTGCACCGTGCCGAGCCAGACGGAAGTCCCTGTCGAGAGAATTCCCATGAGTACACCAGCAATCGCCGCCGACACAATGCGCTTCTGAAGCGAAGCGCCGCCGCACCCCAGCGTGACAGCCGCGCCCGTGAACAGCGGCACGACCACCATCGGCAATGCCATGTCCTTGAGCGTGGGCAGGGCGTGAAAATGCTGCTGAAAAAGATACTCAGCTGCGCCCATCGCCGCAGCGCCAACGACCGCCCATACGGCGACATGCCAGTGGCGGGCGGGCTGCGCGGCGCGCTGCTGTTCGCGGCGGACCAATCGGCTTCGGATTGTCAATGGCCAGTTGTAGAAATAGCCGAACACCCCATGTTCCAGGAGCGCTCCGGACTCGCCGAACACCGGCACGATGTGCACCGCACCCGTTGCCCAATGCACGGCCATAAAACGGGCAAGAACCGGGTAACGATATGCCATCTGAATGGGAAAAGCCAGGTACCCGACATATTTGAAAAAGGCCAGTACCAGCGCGATGTTGTAGTCCTTGATGTTGCGCTCCCTGATGACAAGATACAGCACGTACAGGCCCCGCGCGATCGATCCGGGGGAAATGGGGATCACCTGGAAAAGCGCGACAATGCCCGCCCCGACCGCCCAGGCCTGCGCACGGGGCATGTCGGGGTGCATGGCGACATACCAGATGGCAAGCGCGATCGCCACGACATGGGTGGTCGGCGCCAGACAGACGTGGACGGCAAGACTCTTAAGATACTTTTGAATGAAAGTCTCATGTACCTGCGAAGTGATCGTTACGGCATCGCCTTCGCTGATCTGCCGAGTCTCGCGGCCTTCGGCCACCATGTCAAGAAGCCATCGCTCTCGCGCTGCGTTGTTGAATAAAAGCCGAAACGGGCGGATGAAGATAAAGTCGAACCGATCCTTGGCGAATTCCCAATTAGTCAGGAATGTGTGGATGCCGGCAGGAAGGATTGACAGGCAGAAATGGAGGGCGAAACTGCCAAATGACGACGCGCAGGTTCTCGCTCCCCTCTCGTCGATACGGCCCGCCCTATGCCATTTGACCGCCTTTTCCGTCATCTTTCCCTTGAGCGCACTGCCGAGGTATTTCCCGCTTGTCACCAAGCGGGAATAGTGACGGCGCCACCCCTGGTGGGCCCACAGGCGTCGGACAATTCTTCCCGCGACCGGAACGCATCCGGCCAGGCCGAAGAGCACGGGGTTGAGGCTGTTCTTTCGAAGCGCCTGCTCGCCTGAGGCGTCAACCACGCCCCGGACGCTCCACCCGGTGACAGCGCTGTCACGCATTGTTTTCCAGAGGCGGGGGCTGAAAAGAACGCGGACGTGGTTGTGCGTGATATCCGCAACCGAGTCGCGATAGATTGCCTCCATGGCCTTGAGTTCGTCAAGCATTCCGTCCATGTCCTTGAACTGTTCCTGGTGGGATGAAACAAACGCTTGGAGCTTCTTCACATCGCCGCGGTCGAACTGGACAATGCTTCCGCGGGCAAGCCCTTTAAGAATCAGCATTACGTCGCCGGGGCTCATTGGCAAAAAGGGCAGGAGCACCAGGCCGGACCTGAAATCGACCGCAACAAGCCCGCCGGCCGGCGATTGTTCGGTTTCGAGGCGTTTGAGGCAGTTAGGCTGGCTCTTCCAGGTGCTCCATTCGTACTGCCGTGCAAATTCGTGGGCGCCGATATCGTGCAAAAGAGAGACAAAATCGGCCATGAATCGCTTTTTGTCGCGATACTCCGGGGATCCGAGTTTCGGTTCGTCAACTCTTCCGCCCCGCATCCAACGACCCAACAGATCCATGCGTTCGTCAATCTCCAGCCGCCACGTGCGGCCGGCGACCCAATCGCTCATCTCTCCCATGCTGCCAAGCGTTGTGTCGACAAAGGTCCCGTGGACGTCATTGACCATGCGCTGGTCGCCGAACTTCACGCAGGCCGCCCGGCGGATGAACTTCTGCCACAGGGCGCCGCTTCGGGCGGCGGCCGGATTGCATTGGAGCTGAAAGGCTCCCTGGAACCCGATCGCGTAGAGCGCGTCGCGAAACCATTTTGAGAATGCCGAGGGTGGAATGAGAATTTTCAAGGCGTACACGCCGCCCACGGCCACCCCGGGTAGTCCCTGCGGTTCCAGGTTCTCGACGCGCACCCTGTAAACCTGGCCAGCAAAACCGCCGCCCACAAAACGCTCCACCCTCACCTCGGCACGGCATTTCTTTTGGGCGCCGGCCGCGGCAACAGGCTCAATGTCGTAGGTCAGAAGCGCACCTTCCTCGTAGCGTGAAGCGGGCGCGGGCCGGCTAAGGTTCAACCTTTGGTACGCCTGTTCAAGTTCCCGGCAAACCTCCGGGGAGTACGAAATGTTCACTGTTATTCCCTTTTGTTAATGAGTGCATGGCCTGTTTGCCGGCGCGCCTGTCTGGGCCGGCGCAGATCGGAAAAAATAGTATTTCGGGGGCAACTAGTTTTCGGTTATTATCGCTTTTAGCCAAAATTGGCGTGACGGCGGTATTCACAGAGTGCTGGGTTTCGGCGGTGATTGAGTTTTCCGGAATCTCGTTTTTTCTGCAAATCACCGCATGACACATCTCTTCTTTCCTGCGTTTACCCATGAATAGCCGCTGCAATCAAATACCGCCGTTTTCTTGAAGGAAAACGATTTTTGCATTCCTACCTTGTTTCAGGTTTCGGGATGTCGTATTATTTAGACAGGAATGACCAAGGAGAAAGCGGGATAACCCATGGTGAACGTCTTCAGGTATCTTGATTATCGTGAATTCCTGGAGGATTTTTATCGGGAGAAGAAAATGCTAAACCCGCATTTCTCGTTTCAGGTCTTTGCCGCCGCGGCAGGGTTTCGGTCGAAGAGCTTCATCAAGCTTGTCATCGACGGAAAAAAGAACCTGACCTCCGCGTCAATGGAAAAAATCAACCGGGCCCTGAAGCTTGCCGACAAGCCCTTTTCATATTTCAAGGATTGTGTCGAATTCAACCAGGCAAACACCCTGCAGCTTCGCAATTTCTATTTTGAAAAACTGCTCTCCTACAACAAACGCAGCAACGCACGCGTGATGCTCCAGGACCAATATGATTTCTATGTAAAATGGTATCATAACACGGTTCGCGAACTGGCGTGTGCCAGGAATTTCAAAGGCGATTTTGAAATGCTGGGCAGAATGATCAGGCCTGCCATTTCGGCAAGGAAGGCACGCCAGTCCGTTGAGCTCCTTGAAAAACTTGGCCTTATCCGTCGAACCGGTGCTGGAGGATACGCGCAGTCCGACGCAATCATCACCACCGGCCCCGAGGTCCGCTCATTAGCGGTACAGAACTTTCACCAGCAAAACCTTTTCATAGCCGGTCAGTCCATTGAAACGGTCCCCAGCAGCGAACGGGAAATTTCATGCCTGGTTCTCGGGCTCTCAGCCGAAGGCGCGGACCGGATAAAAGGGGAAATACAGAAATTCCAGGCCCGGCTCCTGAAAATAGCCGAGCACGAAAAAAGCGTTCACCGAGTTTACCATTGCAACTTTCAACTTTTTCCAACAAGCGAGCCTATTAATGACACACGGTAAAAAGACGTTCCGCTTCACTGTCGCCTTTGCGGCGCTCCTTGCGTGCGCGTGTTCCATGGGCGGCTCGCAGGTCGGAAACCCGGCAACGGTCGTGGGGTGCGTTGACAACAGCCAAAATGCCGCTGTCCAGGACGCGCAGGTTTATCTCTTGCCAAGGCTCTTCAATCCATCGCTGGCATCCCTTGACTCCGCCTTCGACACCGTTGGTGCACCAATGGTCTACGTTGACGATTCCACGGCTTTCGCCACCAAGACCGACTCAAACGGCGCCTTTGCAATCCATAATGTTCCGCAAAATGCCTACACCCTGTTCGTACGCGACGACAGCGGAAAGGTCGCGATCAAGAGAAACATTCAGATCAACACCGGCAGGGTCGACCTTGGACGCGAAACGGTAAAACAGCCAGGCGTTGCCATCATCGATATTGCGGATAACGCTTTCAGTCCGGGAGGGTATCTCATTGTTGCGGGCACGCCGCTGAACCTCAAGGTCGCGGCACCGGGCCAATATCTCATGCGGCTTCCCGACGACACGGTGACGGTCAGCTATATACTGGGGACAAAGGACAATACGCCATCAACGAGCATTCCCCACAGTATCAGCGTCACCCCTGGCGACACCGTGGACATGACGGGAATTCCCGCGTTCGTCATCAATGGTTCTCTTGGATACTCGCTCGGTGGCCCCGCGCTTCCCTTGACGGCCGCAGACACGATAAAAACCGCGGACTCAACGGTCCGCTTCGCCGTCACAGGTGCCTATTCAAACAAGGGCAACGCCCTTGCCTATCAATTTTTTCTTTTCCACGACTCCTCGAACACAATATTGACAACATGGAATGCTTCGGCCGCCTACGACGCGCACCTCTCCACCTTCGGCTGGTACTATGTCTCCTGCAGGGCGCAATGCACATCACCGGCGGGCCAGGTGGTTTCGGAGTGGCTTCCTACGTGCGCGGTCATGATCCTCAACCTCGGCGCCGGTTCGGTTTCCGCTCCGCGTGTTCCAATCCTCGTCGACACCGCCACAAACACGGACACGCTCAGGGCGCAATTCAGTACCGGGGGCGCGGTTTCCAGTCGCGGCGACGCCGCCTGGTACAGGTTTCAGATCCAGGTCGACACCACGGGGATGTCGATGACCTCCTGGTCACCGGATTCGATAACGTACCTCAAATTTACGCCCAAACCCAGGTTCCTATACGTAGGCAGCCAGGCGCGAAGCTCATTTGATACAACACAGGTTTCGTCCTGGTCATCCTTTACTGATACTCTTCACTTCAATTATTAAATAACAAAGGAGGAACGATGAACACGGTTTTCGGAAAATGTAAGACAGCGCTGGCGTGTTCCGCCATCATCGGCATCGTGATGATGTCGTCATGTACAAACCAGGCGTCGCTCACCGCGAGCCCGGAACAACTGGGCCGGATACAGGGCGATGGGTCAACGGCAATCAGGATTCTTTTTCCCTCCGGCGGCCAAATCGTCACCCTTGGCGATACGGTGCAGATCCTTGCCGAGGTCGGCGACTCGGCGCTCGACTCTTCGGCCGGCTCGTGGCATGGGATAGTCTCTTTTTATCAGAACGGGGTTCTTATCGGCAAAGATTCCATCTGGCCGTACCGGTGTTCGTGGAAACCCGCCTCACCCGGCGCTGTTTCCCTGACTGCAAAAGCGGTGTCCGGCTCTTCGGTGATCGTGTCTGCGCCGGTCGCAATAACCGTGCGGGACGCGTTTATTTCCATAACGTCCCCGCACAATTACCAGGCATTTTCCCCGGGCGACACGATTGTGACCATTGCAACGCCTATCAACGCATCGCAGCACACGGTGCGAAGTGTTGCGTTTTACCGAAACGGAACACTTCTGGCGACGGTGACCGCTTCGCCGTTTGTCTATGTCTGGAAAAACGCGGCCGCGGGAACGTACGCCATAATGGTCGTTGCGCGTGACACAAAGGGAAAACTCGACAGCGCAACAGTCACCATTTCCGTCGTCCATTATCCGCCCCGGGTCTGGATCAACCAGCCCGCAAGCGGCGACGTGTTTTACAAAGGCGACACGGTGCACATCGCGGCCATGGGCACGGATTCCGCCGGATCCATCACGCGGGTTGCATTCTATAAAAACAACAGCAAAATAGGCACTGCTGCAAAGCCGTCCCCGGCATCGGGCTTGTTCGAGCTTGCCTGGTACGACACCGCGCAGGGGACCTTTGTTCTGACGGCCAAGGCGTACGACAACACCGGCGATTCCGGCATGTCGCAGCCTGTGACCATTGCCCGCAAAGACGGCTTCATCGTCCTGACTTCGCCGCTCAGCGGCCAGACCTTCAGGCCGGGTTCAACGATCCCGGTCAGGGCCTCGGCGGTCGAAACAAAATATCACACCATCAGAAACGTCAAGTTTTTGCGCAACAATAGGATCATTGCCACCTTGACCGCACCCCCGTATTCCTATTCCTGGAAAAACGCCACGCAGGGTTCGTATCAGGTCAAGGCGGTCGCTGTTGACACAAAAGGAAAGTCTGATACCTCGGCCGTCGCGGCGATCACGGTGAAAAGCGATTCTTCGTCGCTGCTTCTGTTCCTGGGCGGCCCTACCGGCATCGTTTCCGCCGTCTATGGCAAAAGCGATACCCTGACCCTCTGGGCGCAAACAAACGATTCCGGCGGCGGGGCGATCAATTCCGTCTCATTTTATGAAAACAACAAGCTTCTCGCAACCCGCTCCATGTATCCCTATGTCTATTCCCGCTCCCTGCAAAGCACGGCGCTGGGCACCTACAAATACTATGCGGTCGCCGTTGACACCTTCGGCGCGACCATCACGTCCGGCACCGATACCGTGGTCGTGGTTTCAACCGTACCCAAAATAACCATCACCGGTCCTGACACAAACGCATTGCTTCATCCCAACGACACGGTTACCATAAATGCGGCTCTCAGCGGTTTCGGGACCGTATCGGTTGTCAAGTTTTTCGTTGATTCCGCTGTTTTCGCGACAGACAGCACTGCGCCCTATTCCGGAAAGGTCGTAGGACTCGGGCAGGGCTATCATACGCTCCATGCCGTTGCATTCGATGGCACAGGCCGCGGCTATTCCTCAAACTATTTGTCCGTGTACGTGCAGCAGCCTGTATCCTATGACCCGGTCGTGTATATCACAAGTCCTTTTGACAGCGCGGTGTTTTCAGTCAGGGACACCATTCAGATCAAGGCTGACGCCTCTTCTCCCTTTGACAGCATTTCCATGGTGCGGTTTTACCGGGACTCGGTTATGCTCGCCACGGATTACGCTGCGCCTTTTTCCTTTGCCTGGAAAAACCCGGCTAAAGGAACCTATTTTCTGAAAGCGGTTGCGACAGACACAAAGGGGCGAGCGGCAACATCGCCTTTGGTAAAGGTGATGGTACAGTAGCAGGGAAATCCGTCGGGATGGGTTTTCTGCGGGCGGGTTTCAAACCCGCCTGCATTGTTTTGGGGGCCTGGCTTGCCTGGCGCGCAAAATCGGTCCGCCGGTACGGTTGTTTCCCTCTCTTAGTAGATATCATATATATTTAATAGGTTTTCCTCCAAAGAAATCGGCTGTTTTACGCCATAACCATCGAAAGATGGAAAGGGATACGTATGCCCGTTCGAAGCATGACAGGATTCGGCATTGCAGAGGCGCGGACACCGTCCGGCCAGTACCGGGTTGAAATCAGGGCCGTGAACAACAGGTTCCTCGATATCCAGATCCGGCAGCCCAAGGCGATGTACGGTCTTGAACAGAAAATCAAAGAACAGATAAACGACACGATATCCCGCGGGAGCGTTTCCGTTTTCATTTCATGTGACAAGGAAAATGAAGAAGGCAGGCTTTCCTGGGACAAGACGGCAGTCAAGAATTACATCGACATCTTCGGGCAAATCCAGAAACAGTTCAAGCTCACGGGCGGCACCACGCTGTCAGACCTTCTGCATTTTTCCGATTTTATCAAGTCCGAATCGACGCAATGTGACGAGAAGACGCTATGGAAACATTTCAAACCCGTGCTTGTCAACGCGGTAAAGAACTTCCAGGAATCCCGTGAGGCTGAGGCCGACCATATCATCAAAGACCTGAAGAAAACCCTGGACACCGTATCTCGGCTCCTCAGCGATGTCGAGGAACGCGCACCGCAGCGCATCCAGGAATACATGACCACGCTGCACGAGCGGGTGGAAAAACTCCTGAAAAACCCGCCGGACGAGACACGGCTTGCCATGGAAATCGCGATCATGGCGGACAAGATGGACATTTCCGAGGAAATCACGCGCCTGCGGGCCCATATCGCCGCCTTTGTCAAGGACTTCGACAAGGGCGAACCCGTGGGAAAACGCATGAACTTCCTGTTGCAGGAGATGAACCGCGAGGCGAACACCATCGGCTCAAAGGCCAACGACACGATCATATCGCACTTGTCTATTACGCTCAAGGAAAACGTCGAAAAAATCCGTGAACAGATTCAGAACATAGAGTAACATATCATAAGGAGGGACGATGCTGGAACTGCAACTTGACGACCTGGAAAAACGAGGAATCAACCGTTACAAGGCGGTGGTCATGGCTGCCCAGGAGGCACGGTTCCTCAATGACCAGGCTCGTCTCGGCATTATCAAGCCGGAGGCCAAGCCCACGACAACGGCGCTGAAGCGGCTGTTCGAGGGTCGCGTGGTGGAAAACGAAGAAAACGAATCCCAAGGATAACGGCGCCGCCGCAGCGTCATGGAACGCGATCGCGTACAGCGCATCATTCTCGGCATCAGTGGTGGCATTGCCGCCTACAAGATGCCGCAGCTCATTCGTCTTCTGCGGAAGGCAGGCATTGACGCCACGGCAGTGCTGACGCCCAATGCACGGGGACTCGTCGGGGAAGAAGCGCTCCGCGTCGTTTCGAAACATCCGGTGTATTGCGAAGACCGGCCCGCGCCGGGTTCCGCCGAAATGGCGCATATCGAACTTGCAAAATGGGCGCAATTTCTTCTCATCTGCCCTGCCACAGCGAACACCATTGCAAAATGCGCACACGGCATCAGCGACAACCTGCTCACCTCTCTGGCACTGTCGTTTGAGGGACGCATCATCATAGCTCCCGCCATGAATACAAACATGTGGCACAACGCATCGACACAGGCAAATGTCAAGACCTTGTCTTCCCGGGGTGCGATTATCTTGCCTGTTGACAGCGGCGAACTAGCCTGTGGCGACGAGGGTGAGGGACGGCTTCTGTCGCTCGAATCCATCGTCGAATTTGTCGCCTCCGCTTTCCAGCCGCGCGTGCTCGTCGGTAAGAAGGTTTTGATCTCCTCGGGCCCAACCGTCGAGCCGGTGGACAGCGTGCGCGTCATCACCAATCGCTCGTCCGGCAAAATGGGCGCGGCCCTGGCACGCGCGGCGCTTGCATGCGGCGCAGAGGTCACGGTTGTGACCGGCCCGTCGCGAACGCCGGTCCCGTCTGGATGCCGCGTCGTATGCGTGGAAACCGCCCTTGAGATGAAGGCCGCGCTCGACAAAGAGTTTGACAACTGCGACATCTGCATCATGGCCGCAGCCGTGAGCGATTACCGGCCGAAAGAGACGATCCCCGGGAAAAAGCGCAGGGACGATGCTGGTTCGTGGTCACTTGAATTCGTCCCAAATCCGGATATTGCCGCGGAACTCGGGGCCAAAAAGAAGCATCAGGTATTGGTCGGATTTTCCCTTGAGGCAGGCGATGACCTGGAGCGCTCGCGCCAGAAAATGGTTTCAAAGAAATGCGATTTGATGGTCGTCAACGATGCGGCAGTTTCACTTGAAACGGACTCGACCGCCTGCCGCATACTCTTTCCGGATAAGAAGGACGGGGTCATCGAAAGGAGTTCAAAGCAGGAAGCAGCCAGTGCCATTGTTCGGCTCATCGCCGAGCGGATGAAGCTATAGAAGATTATTTTTCAACAGTTAAATCAAGGTAATCCCCTTAATCGGAGAATCCTGGTTAATGATGGATGATTTGCGTCGCGGATTGCACACGTACCTTCGCCAGCAGCAGGAGCTGGGTGCGCCTGATTACATCCTGAGCGCTCCCCTGAAAATGCTTGCGGTTTCGGAATCTCCCCGCACCATGCACTCATCCGCCAAACCGCCGGCGCAATCGTTCTCCACGGGTTTTGCCCCCACGTCCCCGGTATTGAAGCAGAAAAGAGACCGTGGACTTGTGCCTGCAGCCCACCTTCACGGTTCGCATGCTGCGACGGCCGCATCGGCGTCAGGTCCTGATCCAGTCCGTGATGCTCTTGTCAAACTATTTACAGACAACAAAACGTGCACGGCATGCGGCCTGAGCAACCTTCGGAAAAACTTTGTTTTCGGCAGCGGCAATGCGCATGCGCCCCTCATGGTGATCGGCGAGGCGCCGGGCGCGGACGAAGACGAGCAGGGATTGCCGTTTGTGGGCAAAGCCGGCGAATTGCTTACGAAGATGCTCGCCGCCATACAGCTTGACAGGAAGAAAGACGTCTTCATCGCCAATGTGCTCAAATGCCGTCCGCCGGAAAACAGGAACCCGGAAGCCACGGAAATCATGGCGTGCAAACATATCCTGATGTCGCAGATCGACATCATAAAGCCAAAGGTAATCCTTCTTCTGGGCAGGATCGCGGCCCATACGCTTCTTGAATCAACGGCAAGCATCGCGTCTTTGCGGCTCGAACCGCATTCGGTGCGCGGCACCGTGGCCTTCGTCACCTATCATCCTGCGTCTCTTTTGAGAAACGAAGAATACAAGCGGCCCGCGTGGGAAGACATGTTGAAACTCAAACAGGCGCTGTCGTCCGCGGGGGTCTATGCCGATCAGACAATCTGATTCCGTCTCTCTTGACAAGATTCCGCCGCAGGCGCTCGATGTCGAGCGCACGGTCCTGGGCTCCATGCTTATCGACCAGAACGCCGCAAACAATGCCATGGCTCTCTTGACCGAGGACTGCTTTTACGCAACGCAGAACCAGTGCATTTTTCTCGCCATGGCGTCCATGTTCGAGAAGAACGTTCCCTTTGATGTCCTCACTTTGGCCGATGAACTCAAAAAGAAGAACTGGCTCGAATCAGTCGGCGCCGAGCCGTATTTGTCCGAACTCGTTTCGAGCGTGGCGACGTCCGCAAATGTCGAGCACCACTGCCGCATCCTCATGGAAAAGTCCACGCTTCGCCAGCTTATTTCAGCTTCTGCCGAAATCACCACCGACTGTTTTTCCAACGACAGCGAACCGCAAAAACTTCTGGATCAGGCTGAAGCGAAAATTTTCGGCATATCAGAGTCTCGCATCAAGAAATCGTTCGAGTCGCTTGGGCAGCTTTTGCCCAAGACCTTCGAGGAGATCGCGAGCTATTCCAAGGGCGGGGTACAGGGCGTTCCCACCGGGTTCAAAGAGCTTGACGAAATGACATCCGGGCTGCAAAAGGGCGACCTGATCATCGTTGCCGGCAGGCCGTCCATGGGTAAGACGGCGTTCTGCCTGTCAATCGCCATGCATGCGGCGGTGCTTGCAAAGCACCCGACCGCGATATTCTCGCTTGAAATGTCCAAGGCGCAGCTCGCGCAGCGCATGCTGTGCGCAGAGGCGCGGATCAGTATGCACCTCTTGCGCAGCGGGCGGTTGCCGCAACGCGACTTTCCCAAACTGTCGCTCGCAGCTGGGCCGCTGTCGGAATCGCCGCTTTTTATCGACGACACGCCGGGCATCACGGTCCTTGAGGTTCGCGCCAAGGCGCGTCGGCTGAAAAAGCAGCAGAACCTGGGGCTTGTCATCATCGACTACCTGCAGCTCATGGACTCGTCATCGCGCCTGGAGAACCGTCAGCAGGAAATCTCGCAGATCAGCCGGTCGCTCAAGGGGCTGGCAAAGGAGCTTGACGTACCGGTCATCGCGCTATCGCAGCTGTCGCGCGCGCCGGAGCAACGCGGCGGGGACCACAAACCGCAGCTTTCCGACCTGCGCGAATCGGGCGCTATCGAGCAGGACGCGGACGTGGTGATGTTCGTGTTCCGTGAGGAATTCTACAACAAGGACGATGTCTCGAAACAGGGAATCGCCGAGATCATCGTCGGCAAGCAGCGCAACGGCCCGACGGGCACCGCCACGCTATCATTTGTCAAAGACTATGCACGGTTCGAAAACCTTGCCGCCGGCAGGGAAGAAGACGCGGGATTCTGATGGTCGCAGCACGGATGGTCGAACGGGTCGGGTCTTCCTTTTTCTCTCTGGTTAATGGGGGAACGACCTTTCTCGTGCATGTCGCCCGCATGAGCGCGCTGGCCAGCACCATTTTCGGCCGTTTTCCTCTGATGGTGAAGAACATCTCCCTTTCCATCGAGCAGATGTACTCCATCGGCATCGAGTCCCTTCCTTTGGTTTCGGTGATCGCAATTTTCATCGGCGCCACCACCGTCACACAAGCGGTTTACCAGTTCTCCGGGTTCATACCCCTCAAATTCCTCGGGCTTGCGGTGTGCAAAACCCTCATTACTGAGATCGGGCCCGTCTTCACGAGCATGGTGGTTGCCGGCCGCATTTCCACCGGAATCGCGGCGGAAATCGGGTCCATGAAAACCGGCGAGCAACTTGACGCGATGGTATGCCTGAACCTGGACCCCGTACGGTATCTGTATGTTCCCAAGATGATCGCTTGCATGATCATGATCCCCATGCTTGTCATCTGGAGCGAACTTGTTGCCTTTATCAGTTCCATCCTGACCGTGATTTTTTCCGTCAAGGTGACCCTCTATGTTTATCTTGCGGGCCTGCGGTCCTTTTTTCTTCCTGCCGATCTGTTCGTCGGCATCGCGAAGACCTCGGTATTCGGCGCCATCATCGCGTTGACAGGATGCTATTTCGGGCTCGAAACACGCGGCGGAGCCGAAGGTGTCGGCAGTTCGACCACAAAAGCGGTCATGACGTCATTCGTTTTGATCCTTATTTTTGATTTCTTGATAGCATTTTTGGTTTTCTGATCCATGACCTATTTTAACATTTTCAACGACACCGTATAGATTCTCCGTATGCTCAAAATAGAACACCTCAAGAAGCGCTTCGGAAACCAGCTTGTTCTCGACGACATCAGCCTCGAGATCAACAAGGGCGAGGTGATGTGCATCATCGGACAATCGGGCGGCGGCAAGAGCGTGATCCTCAAGCACATCATCGGCCTGATGATCCCTGATGGCGGCCGGATCCTTATCGATGGCGAAGAAATTTCCTCTCCTTTGAAAAGGTCTTCGGATTTTGAAAAGGTGCGGACGCGCATGGGCATGCTCTTTCAGGGCGCTGCTCTGTTTGACTCGAAAAGCGTGGGCGAGAACATCGCATTTCCCCTCCGCGAACATACGAGTTACTCCGAGGAAAAAATAAGCGAAATCGTGGCCGAGGCCCTTGAGATGGTCGGCCTTCAACAAAACTTCCAACATAAAATGCCGTCCGAACTTTCCGGTGGCATGCGCAGCCGCGTGGGTCTGGCTCGGGCGCTCGTGATGAAGCCGGAATTCATGCTCTACGATGAACCGACATCCGCGCTTGATCCGATCATGACCGACAAGATCAATGACCTCATCCTGTCGCTCAGGGACAAACTGCGGGTAACAAGCATTGTCGTGACCCATGACATTTCGTCGGCCTACAAGATCGCAGACAAGATCGCCATGATTTTCGAGGGCAAAATAATTTTCAGCGGTACCCCCGCCGAAATCCGTGCTTCGCGTAATCCCTACATCCAGCAATTCATCCGCGGCCAGCGAAAATTGCATTATGCGGTGGGTTCGGAAGCCGAAGAAGAGTCGCAGCTGCTCAAGACCGTTGACATAGGACAGGTCAAACAACGCGTCACCCTGGACCGCAAACTCCGGCGCGACAAGACTTTCGACGCGGCGTCGCGCGACCCGCTTACCGGTCTCATGGGGTTTCAGCAGTTTTCCGTTGTTCTCAAGGACGAGATCGAGCGCTCATTTTCCGAACAGCAACCCATGGCGCTCGCCCTATTTTCCGTGGACCGGCTTAAAGAGCTTGGCGACACTTTTGGGCAACAATTCTGCGAGACCGTGATCAAGGAGGTGGGCAGGAAACTGGGCATGAGCATCCGCGGCACAGACAGCGCGGGCCGTTTCTCAAGTGAGGAATTCGGCCTCATCCTAACAAAGACCGATCCCGCACTTCTTGACAAGACAGGAGACCGCATTCGCAAGCGCCTCATGGAAACCACGATCAAAACGCCGCGCGGCGACGAATTGCACCCCGTGCTTTCCTGCGGCATCGCCCTGTGCGAGGAAAGCAACAATTCTACGGACGCGCTCATCAAAACGACCGGTCAAGCTCTTGCCCATGCGCGAAAGCAGGGCGACCGGGTGGAGATTGCCCCCACGACGTAGGGGCTTTGCCCCTACGTCGTGTTTTTACCGTCATAGGTCCCATGAACAAGAAAACCGCCACCGTTTACGTATGCAACAACTGCGGCCAGGATTTTTCCAAATGGCTCGGCCGGTGCACCAATTGCGGCTCATGGGACACGATCACCGAAATGCGCGGCGTCAAGGCCACGCCTTCGTCTCGCCCGCTTGTCGCGGACCGCGCCGAGGCCATTGCGTTCCCGGAAATCAAAGTTGACGAAGCGGGCCGGGTCATGGGCGCGTTTCCGGAAATCGACCGGGTTCTGGGCGGCGGCCTGATCCTTGGCGCTTTCGTCCTGTGCGGGGGCGATCCCGGTATCGGCAAGTCAACACTCCTGTTGCAGCTTCTCACGTCCTGGGCCGCGCAGGGAAAAAAGGGGCTGTACGTCTCGGGCGAAGAATCCGTTGAGCAGATTTATCTGCGGGGCAAGCGGCTCGGTGTCGCGGACACTTCTATATCCATGCTGACGGAAACATCGGTCGAGGCGATCTTGCTCACCCTGGAAAGTACCAAGCCCGACATCGTGGTCATCGACTCGATCCAGACCGTGTATTCCGAAGCGCTGGAAAGCGCGCCCGGCAGCGTGTCCCAGGTTCGCGAAAGCGCGTCCATGTTGCTCCGGTTTGCAAAGCAGAACAGGACCGCCATCGTCCTGATTGGCCATGTTACGAAAGAGGGCGCCATCGCCGGACCTCGCGTGCTGGAGCACATGGTCGACACGGTGCTCTACTTCGAGGGTGATTCGCATTATCAGTACCGCATCTTGCGGGCCGTCAAGAACCGCTATGGTCCAAGCGGCGAGATAGCCATTTTGTCAATGACTGATCGCGGCTTGCGCGAAGTCACCAACCCGTCGGATTTCTTCCTGCACAGCCGCGCCAATCCCCAGGTGGGCACCGCCATCGTACCGGTGCTCGAGGGCTCACGCGTGCTGATTGTGGAAGTTCAATCGCTCGTCAACAAGTCCCATTTTGGGCTGCCGCAGCGCGTTGCGTCAGGAATCAACCCGAAGAAACTTGCCCTCCTGCTCGCCGTACTCGAGCGGTTCGGCGGTCTTTCTCTCGGGGACCACGACATTTTTTTCAATATCGCCGGCGGCCTCGTGGTGCCGGAGCCGGCCATCGACCTCGGCGTCGCTGCGTCAATCATTTCCTCATTCAGCAACAAGCCCCTCCGGAAGGATCTTGCCTTTTCCGGTGAGCTCGGGCTCGGCGGCGAACTCCGTCCTGTCAATAACATTCCGCTGCGGCTCAAGGAACTCCAGCGTATGGGCTTTAAAGAATGCCTTGTCGCCCAATCGCCGAAGAAGACGGACTTTTCGGATATCAATCCGGGAATCAGGTTGATCCAATGCAGCAAGATCAGCGAAGTCAACGGCCTGATCTTTTAGCCTTTTTCAATGAGGGCAAATTATTTCTTTCTCACAAATGCGAATGCCGTGTTTGCAATTCTGACAAATCTTCAAAATATCTTTACATTAGCTTATACTTTTCCTTCCGGGCCAAACAGGCATACTATTTGCTTTCTTGATAGTAAAACAGGTAATGCATAGTGCCGTATATGAACGGCCTAACAGAAAAGGGGCTTTTATGGCTATTGTAGGAAAGAATGAATTGGTCCAGCTGCAGAAGAAGCTTAAGACCGATGAAGCGATTGCTAAGAAATTCGGCGTAACGAGGCAGGCCATCCATCAATTGCGGAATAAATATGGTATTGCGTCCAGATGGTCTTTGAACAAGGAGCGCGACAAAAAGATTGTCGGCCTTTTCAAGGCCGGGAAAAAGGGAGCCGATATCGCTGAAAAATTCGGGTTGTCTGTTTCCCAGACGTATAGGATTTTCAGCTCCATAGGACGCAAGAAGAAGTAACCGTGATTTTGTAGCGCACAATTGTCCATCGATGCAAGCCATCTCCAAATGGAGTGGCTTGTGTCGTTTTGGAACCGCATACAATGGCTGCTTAAGCCTCAATTTGTTCACCGCCTTTTTCCTTCTTCTTGTTTCTCAATCTTGTTGACTGTTTCGTTTTCTATAGCTATACTCTACTAAATGGACCCTACGATATCGAAGACATTCCGTGAGCCTGCCCTTTCTTTCAAGGAACGACTACTGCGATTCGTCAGCGGCAGTTCCACGGTGAACGCGGGGCTGGAGCAGCGACTGTTTACCGCCGTCATGTTCCTCGGAATGGCCGCAGGCGTTACCGATTTCATTTCAACATCGATCAACGGGCTGGACGTGCTTGTCCAGTGCATCACCGTCCTGTCCGGAATCCTTTTCGGAATTCTATGGTTGCTTGCGCGGCGGGGCATCCTGTATTCGACTCTGGTGTATCCCGTAACGTTCATTCTGATCGCCGTGCTTTCTCTTGAATGGTTTCTCAATGCCGGAAGCCGTGGCGGCGTACCCCTGTATCTGCTCATATGCCCGTTTATCATTCTCATTTTCTCCCGCGGTGTGGGCCGCATCGCCACCGTCTGTCTCTTCATAGCCGCGTCCGCGTTTCTCCTGACCGTCGAGTACGTGGACCCCGGCATTCTACGGGGATATGTTTCGGACAACCAGCGGCTTGTCGATTTCGGTGTATCCTTTTTCCTGTGTCAGCTCATCGCCTCGATCTTCGTCCTGGTGATCCACAACGGGTACCGGCGGAGTATCGAAACTATCAACGAGGAAAAGCGCGAAAGCGAGGCGCGTTTTTCCGAGACGGCAGATATGCTGCCGGTCATGGTCTGCGAGACAGCACGCGATCTCAGTTTGTCTTTTGTGAACAGGGCGGGATACGCTCTCACGGGATTCGTCCATGGAGAACTGGGCCGTAACCGAACGGTCCTTGACCTTATCCATTCCGAAGACCGCTCCCGCGCAAAAAAGGACCTGGACCGTACCCTTTCCGGCGCGCAGCTGAATCTTCAGGAATACCGGCTTGTCCGCAAGGACGGCGCCTTGCGTTGGGTGCTCTTGCAATGCGACCATGTGTACAAGGAAAGCACCGTGACCGCGCTTCGCATGTGCATGATCGATGTCACGGAAAAGAAAATGCTGGAGGAGCAATACCGGCAGGCACAGAAGATGGAATCGATCGGGTTCTTGGCCGGCGGCATGGCGCATGACTTCAACAACATACTGTCCGTGATCCTGGGATATGCTTTTCTCATCCAGAAGGATAGCAAGAACAGGAATACAACCGGTGCACCCACAAAGCTGGACGATCAGATAGCCGCGATCCTCAAGGCAGGCGACCGTGCCGCGGACCTGGTCAAGAAGCTGCTGGCATTTTCCCGGCAGGGCAATTTCGAGGTCAAGCCGCTGGACATGCACGACCTCATCAATGACGTCGAGGCGCTGCTTTCCCATAGTATTGACAAACGCATATCTATCGTGAAGAATCTGCGGGCGCAATCACCGGTCGTATCCGGCGACCAGGTGCTTCTGCAAAGCGCACTCCTGAACCTTGCCATCAATGCCCGTGACGCAATGCCCGGCGGCGGGACGCTCTCCTTTTCAACGGGTTTGGCCTCGATCGAAGGCGGTCATACCGCAAAATCAGGATTTTCCGTTGAGCCGGGCAGGTATCTGACCGTCACGGTCGAAGACACGGGCATCGGCATGGATGATAACACCAAGGCTCACCTGTTCGAGCCTTTTTTCACGACAAAGGCGCCCGGCAAAGGGACCGGGCTCGGGCTTGCGAGCGTTTTCGGCACGGTTCGCAGGCATAACGGATTCATCGAGGCAAATTCCGCACGGGGAAGCGGCACGGTCATGACCATATACCTGCCGATGAGCTCCGGGGACATCCGGCCCGCCGAGTCCGCCTCTTTTGACACGAAACCCTCTAATCAGGTTCGTGTCCTTCTCATCGACGACGAAGAGATGATTTGTTCTTTTGTCAAAGAATACCTCGACGACGAAGGGTATGTTTCCACGGCCTTCACCGACGCGGCGAAAGCAGTTGAATGGTATAGGGATCACTATAGGGAGGTGGACATCGCCATCATTGACATGAACATGCCCGGCATGGACGGCAAGCAGTGTTTTACGGCCATGAAGAAAATCAATCCCCGGGCCCGCGGCGTTTTTGCCACGGGGTTTGCTCTGGGCGACACCGCCACGCTGATCAGGATGCCCGGTATCAACGGCTTTATTCAGAAACCTTTCTCGTTCGAAAATCTCACCAAGACCATTTCACGGATCCTGGAAGACGACGCGTAAGACGCTTGCTGGATGCGTATTTGCTTCCCGGGAGTCGGTTTCCCCTGGATGAAAACTAGGCTTTTGTCAAAGCACTGTCCTCAAATTCCTTGCCACGCCATTGACACAGACATATTTTTCTCTTACTCAAGAAAATCAACATTTCGTTTTTTCGAAGGGAGTGGACGTCGTTATGGCACGGATCAGCAAACAGCAATTGATAAAGCTTCAGGCCAAGTACAAGACCGACGATGCGATCGGCAACCTTTTCGGCATCACGAAACAGGCTGTTCATCAGCTCAGGAACAAATACGGAATCGAGCCGGTTGCAGACAAACACGAGGAGCGGAACAACGAAATTGCGCGGTCCTTCAATGCCGGAGTGTCCGGAACCGCAATTGCGAAAAAATTCAAGCTATCGATTTCGCAAGCATACCGGATCATCCGTGGCGACTTTCCCCACTCCGGCAACGTGAAGAGGAAAAAGCCGAAAGGCCGTTGATTGGCCACCGCCCGAATGGAATGAAAAGCCCCTGCCTCAAGGTTTGCGCTGCAGAGGCTTTTTTTTTATCCGGTTTGTTTGTATTTTGCTTGCGTACGTCTGAAAGGAGCCCCATGAAGCAGCAATGGCTTTGGTATGCCGTCCTCGTCACGATCCTGCTCTGCGCCATTGCCAAAGGAGGAACTATGTCCATGACCGTCTCCAGCACCGCATTCGGCTCTCACGAATCGGTTCCCTCTCAATACACCTGCGACGGGCCTGACATTTCGCCGCCCATTGCTTGGGATTCCGTGCCGCTTCACGCAAAGAGTATTGCCTTGGTCTGCGACGACCCCGACGCACCGGGCGGCACTTGGGTCCATTGGGTTTGCTATGACATCCCGCCCGGGACAGACAGTCTCGCTGAGTCGCAACCCAAAACCGGTGCGCTTGCCTGCGGCGGAAAGCAGGGAAAAAACGACTTCGGCCACACTGGTTGGGGAGGACCGTGCCCGCCGTCCGGCACGCACCGGTATTTCTTCAAGGTCTATTGCCTTGATATAATGCTCAACCTGCCGGCTGGGAAGACGAAAAAAGAGGTGGAAAATGCGATGAAGGGCCATATTATAGACAAGGGCGAATTGGTTGGCGTCTATTCAAGGGCCCGTTGACCCCGCATGCCTTCTGAATCAACAAAGCCGACAGACACCGACTGGGTATTCAAGCAGTTCCTCTATGAAGATGTGCTTCGCGATCTCGACAATCATTTTCAACGTTTGAACATCGACTACATGCCGATCAAAGGCGCGTATCTCATTTGCGCGGGCTTGGCGCAACAACTGAAAACACGCACCATGTTCGATATCGACCTCCTCGTGCGCGAGAAAGATTTCGACGCGGTCATTTCCTATTTCACAAATTTGCCGGGCGTAGCGATCGTCGAGAAGAGTTGGCCTATTTACAAGAAAGGATGGCCGTTTGAGGTCTCCATGTATTACCCGTTTGAGGGGCGGACGATAAACATTGACATTCACAAATTGATCAATCTGCGACAACGGTTCTTGCTGCCGCCTGAAGCGCTATTTGCCCGCGGGTCGAAACAGGGCCTGCGGCGGACATTGCCGTGCGCGGAAGACGCACTCGCTATTTGTTTGTGCCATGGATTTTCGCACATAGCACATGTTTTTTCGAAGCACGTGTTCGACGACATAGCGGCGCTGACTTCCGCCTCTGTCAATTGGATAATTTTCCGAGAAATCGCCGAGTCGACCGGCATCTCGGCGTTTATGTACTACGCGCTGAAATTATGTCAAAAAGAAAGAGGAGCCCCGCTGCTGCCGTTTGAAGACGCGACGGTTCGTCGAGCGTATGCCGACCTCCTGTTAACGGCGTTTTCGGGGAGACGCAGTGTTCATGCTTTGCCGAAAATAGCACGCCGGCTCTTTCTGGAGCTTCCGTTTTGCCGCGATCCGATCGGATTGATGATAGACAAATGCGGCAGAATACTTTGCAAATAGTATTCCTAAAAATGCGAATTGAATGGATAGTTTGTGCCGCCTGAGCAGCAGGGACAGGTGGAAGTGATTTTTCTGCCAGCAACAGAGGAGGGGTGATGTGAGCATAGCATTTGCAGCATGTCTATCGACATTACTTCAACCATAAGCTCGGGCTTCTCATATTTCTTTCTCATGGCATTGTCCTCTTTTCCATCGAATTATGCAAGGACCTGATAATAAACCTTCGGATGCGGTGAAGGGCCAGAACATCCGGAAAAAGCATCATGGCCGTACTGAAAAGACTGTTGATCCACCTTATAATAAATAAAATCCACTGATTTTGGCAAGCCGAAAGTTCGCCGACAACATTCGGCAAAGGAACAAGGTCCATGAGGAGGCAGTTGTCTCCTGCAAAGAGCGCCGTATGCTGGTCATGACACCTGATGAACCGATGTATCGACAGGGTGTTGCCGGAGATAAACGCGTAGCAGTGTGCTTTTTTCAGGCCAGCTCCATTCGGCACGATGGTGACGTTCTCTCCGTAGGTAAGAAAGGGGTCCATGGAATGGCCGTAGACCATGCATTCCTTTGTTCCGTTTTCAAAGAAAAACCGCATAACAGCTTCTGACAGCGACGGCTTCACCGCCGTATATAGTGCGCTGTCCCCGATGCATGGCGATCGTTTTGGGCGTGATTTCATGTGGAAACGTCCGTCTAAATTTGCAAATCAATAGGTAAGATCGAAGAGCGCCTGTGCGTAGTTGCACATCTGATCATCGAGTCCGCACAGGGAATTGTTCTCCGTATGGATGTTGCCGAGGCAAATGATGCAGAAATTGTAGAATTTGCATTGTACGCATTTCTTCATGTCCCGCTTCCTGATTGAACAGATGGAATGGTAATCGGGCGCCTGCTGCAGGATATCCCGAAGAGACCGTTCCTCCAAGACATTCCCAAGATTGACATTACGGAACGAAATGCACGGTGCAAGATCGCCCTGGGCATTCATGAAGACCGCGTTCCACCTGCCGAAGCACATCTCTGCGTCAAGCTGCGGGGGCTTTGCAAGCGATTCCTTCATACGCTGCTTGTCCCGTTCAATTTCTTCCGGACGCAGGTTCAGCAGATAGCGTTTGAAAAAGTCGTACGTGTTTGATTGGGCGAGCACTCTTCTGAGGCGGGGGCCCGTGACTGTCTTGAAATAGGCAAGCGCGACAGACAGGCCGCGGCTCTCAAGAAACCTTCGAGTTTCCTCCATGGTCTCAAGGTTAAAATCGCAAATGGTCAAAGCGATTATCGCCCTGAGTCCGTTTTCTTGCAGGAAAAGGGCGTTTTTTACGACGGTTTCGAGCGCGCCTTTGACGCCGAAATAGGAATCGTTAATCATCGGATCGTGGGAAAAAACCGACATCTGGACGGTGCGGAAAAAATCCTTGTGTTGTGTGAGAAAATCAAGGTGCTCTTGTGAAAGCAAAGTCCCATTCGTAAATAACGTGCAGGCAAGAATGCCGTTTTCCATGGCAAAAGACAACACCGTGAGGATGTCCGGCCGAAGAAAGGGCTCCCCGCCGGTGCAATGCAGGTGATACACGCCGTTGTCGGAAAGCTTGAGAATGGCCGCGCAAAGCTCCTGCGTGGAGAGTTCCTTGAATGAGACATCCTTCAAATAGCAGTACTCGCACTGGGCGTTGCAGCGCGCCGTTACCTCGACGCTGGCAGATTGCGGATATCCCTGCCGGCCGAGTCGGTCCAACTTGTTGGAAATAGTTTCCGAGGCCATGGGGTCATTCCATTGCGAACGAGACGAGTCCATTATCGGAAATCTTCTTCACAAACTCAGAAACATCAGTTTGCGCCTCAGCGGCGGTCACATCGTACTCTTCACAGAGCCTGCAGGCGATGTGGTCCACCGGTACGTTTTCGCGGAGCCCGTTCCAAATGAAAACGCCGGTCCCGTTGAACGAATAGATCGTCGAATTCTTGCGATTATAGATGAACAGTTCTCCGCCGATATCCTTGAAGGAGAGGTCGGAATTTATTGAATAGCTCATACGAGGCCTTTGACAAAATGTTCGATAAAAGGACGAAATGTCCCATCATATGAAAAGTGGAGCCGTTTGCATTCCACGATTCGGCAGATCCTTTCCGCATTGTCCAGGATTTTCTTGCCGAAATACTCCGTGAGAGGAAAAATATGTGTCTGACCGAGCAAAAGAACATAATTCTTTTTAAACAACAGATTCTCAACGGCGTTTCGCGAACTTTGCTCGATGAAGAAAATCACCCTCAAGTTCACCTTGCGGTTCACGCAACGGCTGAGGGTCTTTGGCTGCGTGAACGGGGTTGAATAAATACCGTAAGCGTTTTTGGCTTCGGGAAGGACAATATTGAAATCATCGTTCAACAATTGCCAAGGAGAATCGAGCATTTTCGCAATGGTCGATTTGCCGGCGCCGGACGGGCCGGAAAATGCAATTCCGCATTTTCCGAGAGAGAGCGCCGAGGAATGGATCGGCAACCCGCCCTTTCGAATTGTAAGCAGCGAGAGTGCAAGCCTGACAAATGCCAAAAGAGTGGCATTGTTCTTCACCAGGCTCTGCCGGTATTTAAAACCAAGCGTCATTTCTGTCGTGCCGGCATTCACTCGTGCGACTGCAGTCCTTGATTTTATGGTGATAGTACCCTTTCCTTCATGATACCAGTGACCCTGCCGCCGGACAAATTCACATGAGGCAGGAATTTTCTCGTCGTAGGGAACAACGGTAATGAGAAAATCGATTCGTCTGCTTTTGTCGATCAGATATTTGCTGAACTTTTCAAGGAATGACGTGGGAAAGGCAAAACCAGAGGATCTGCTGCTTTGAATCTTGATCCTGAAAGTGGCAATTTGGAATATCACGAGTTAAAAATAATTCTTCGGGCCTATCAAGGCTCTAATTGATGATATCACCCGAAAGCGCTGTGTCTCAAAAAAGGAGAGGGAAGCCTTCGCTTCCCTCTCTTGTCCTGCATTTATCGAAATTTTATTTGAGCAACTGCAGCATGCTTTGCGGAACAGAATTTGCCTGGGCAAGCATGGCTGTTGCAGATTGCGTCAAAATCTGGTTCCGCGTGTACGTGGCTGTTTCGGAGGCGAAATCGACATCGCGGATCTGCGATTCTGCGGCCTGCTGGTTGTTAACCCCGGTTTGCGTGTTGTTTACCGAGTGCTCAAGACTATTTATCGAGGCGCCGATCTTCGCGCGCATCTCGTTCACGCGGCGAAGCCCGGTCACATTCGTACCGTTGCCGACGCCCCCGGAGAAATAATTCGCCTGCAATTCAGGATCAACCGGATCGCCGTCTATCATGTTGAGAATCAGCGTGAGTTTGTCTTGCACCGTTGCCGTGTGTGAATTGATGCACATGGAAATGCTCAAGTCCGGATCCTGCGTCGGGTCCCAATCAAACGCATTCTCGGTCTTGACGCCGCCATTTTCTTCAAGCAATGCCTGGCCTCCTACAACATCAGGTGCGGGGCTGAAAAGAGCGTTGGTGTCCATTTGCCCGAATTGAATGGTCATCAAATCACTCGCCCCGGAATTCCACGCTTCGCTGGCATTGTTCAGCGCCGCGGCGTCCTGCGCAGTATAGTTTGCGCCTATGAACATGTTGAAATGCGTTGAACTCGAGAAATCGTTAGCTCCGAATATCGCATCGTTCTGGTTGGCAGAGATGGTGCGCGCATCGGCAAGTTGATGCGGAGCAGCGGCAAGATTATCGGCGGCATACGTGGTCTGCCCTGTCGTGATTTGTGGAGTCGCAAACAACTGCATTTTGTTGTAGTTGGTTGCACCGGCAATACGGTCCAATTCCTGGAACAACGCATCAAACTCTTGCCCCATGTAGTGACGTTCGGTGCTCGTATAGGTATCGTTCTTCGCCTGGACCGTCAACTCTCTCATGCGCTGAAGAATGGACGACTGCTCGCTAAGAGCTCCGTCGGCAATATTGAGCAATGCAATTGCATCCTGTGTATTGCTCATAGCCTTCCCCAGACCATTCACTTGCGTGCGTAGGTTCTCAGATACTCCAAGGCCGGCTGCGTCATCAGCAGCGGAATTGATTCTTAGGCCTGTGGACAGCTTCTGTAGGGACTTCTGCATTGATTGGCCCACATTATACAGTGCGCCCTGCGTGATCATGGCAGAAATGTTGTGGTTGATTCTCATAGCCAACATCCTTGTTGGGGTAGAGGTAATTCAGGGTGTTTCGTCCTTGCCCCTGAAGGCGGTAAGGGCACCGCCTATTAAGATTCATCGGCATTAAAGGCGACCACTTCACTTTTTCATTGACATTTTCCACGATTTCCGAAGTAAAATAAGATCACCTATATGAATTATCGGCAGAAACCGTGGTTTCTTTAATACTTTTTTCTGCATTTGGTACCGTCCACATTATGGAAAGTTAGCAAGCTCATTAGGGGTTTTACTATATTATGTATATGTGTGAAGTCTACCCCAGGAGGTTTTACCATGAATAAGGCGACATCAACCTTTCTTGCCATTGTTTTCATTCTGGCTTGCGGCGCGTCTGCGCAGATTTTTACGCAGGCAGAAACAATGAATTTGACAAACTACTCCCAGGAGAGCTGCGAGTTCGCTTCGGGCGGGAAATGCATTAAGGTCAACAAAGACGCTACCGGCACCGCCGCATGGAATTTCACTGGCTTGGACGGCACCTACGACATCAAAGTTTGGTATTTCGATGAACGGGACGGACAAAGCACCTTTGGCGTTTATGTTGACGGCACAAGGGTTGATTCATGGAAGGCTAGCCGCAGTTCCTGCAGCGACGTACCCGCAAAATGCAATCTCAAATCCCGCGCCCTTATGGGTATCAAGATAAGAAATGGATGGCAGATTAGATTCCAGGGCACCTATTCCTCTCCTGGCGAGTATGCCCGATTCGATTGCGTGTATTTCAATGCAGCACCAAGCGTTTCCGTCCCAGTTGCTGTTCCTTCCGGAATATTTGCTGGCGGCAAGACTACACTGAGCGTCATTGCCGCTGATGATGGCGGCGAATCGAACCTGAAATACACCTGGAAAAAACTTTCCGGACCCGGCAAAGTATCCTACAGCCGACAAGGGACGAACGCGGCGAAAACAACGGTGGTGACAATTCCTGTGGCAGGAACCTATGTCTTTGTAGTTGACGTATGCGATCGCGGCTTCACCTACGGCCATCCCCTCTCCGGCACCGAGCCCGCAAAGTCGAGAATAAGCGCTCCGGTGACTGTAACGGTCGGAACGGTCAATACGCCACCGACAGTCGCAAAACCTGCATCCGCTGCGTCTAACCCGGTTACCGGCACCTCAACCGTCGTAAGCGCACTGGGAGCGGATGACGGCGGCGAGGCGAACCTGATCTACACGTGGGATGTCATCGGCACTCCTCCGCAACCCGTGGCCTTCAGCATCAACGGGACCAATGCGTCCAAGACCACGACTGTTTCTTTTGTCAAGGCCGGGATTTACGGGCTGCGGGTCACCATGAAAGATACCGGCAACCTCTCTGCGGCAAGCACCGTGAACATCACCGTCCAACAAACAACCAAGGTGATCTCGGTAAAACCGGACTTTCAACGCATCCTGATCAATACGACACAGCAATTCACCGCTTCCGCGGATTCGGATCAATTCGGCAATTCCGTTACACCTCAGCCGTCATTTGCATGGACAGTCAGTGGAGGCGGAACGATAAATGATGCCGGGCTATTTTCAGCTCAAGGCTTTGTCGGCGGCCCCTACACGTTGACTGCCTCGGTTGGATCAACAAAGGGTACCGCCGGAGTGTCTGTGTGCAACGACAGCTTCGACGCATTCAGCAAAATCGCGGCAGCCTCATTCAGTACCATGTCCGGAATCATGACGGAAGCCTGCGCAGAGGGCGGTCTTGACGTAAGCGGAATCAACGACCAGGACTATCTCGTTTTTTACAATGTCAATTTTGGCTCGCAGGGAGCGACGATATTCTGCGCCCGGGTCGCCAGCGGAGCCTCCGGCGGCGGATCTATGGAACTCCGGCTGGATAGTCCTTCAGCTTCACCGGTCGGCGTGTGCACTGTTCCGGCTACAGGCGGATGGCAAACCTGGGCTGACGCGATCTGTAATTTCAGCTGCCCTGGCGGAAAGCATACCCTGTATGTAAAATTCACCGGTGCCGGGAAGCAGGATTTGTTTAGTGTAAACGTCATTCATTTTACCACCATTTCCAGTATTGCCGCTGGCGATCTCACGACATTCTTCCTGACGTCCGACAGCACGCTGTGGGCTCTCGGCGACAATTCATACGGTCAGCTTGGCGATGGTACCAAAATCAATCGTATAAGTCCGGTGCGCATACTCTCCGGCGTCAAGGCCGCGTCCTCGGGCGGTACGCACTCTCTTTTCTTGAAAACAGACGGCACGCTCTGGGCGTGCGGGGACAACTCTTACGGCCAGCTTGGCGACGGCACTTTGGTCGACCATTCCACCCCGATGCAAATGATGGCCGGCGTCACAAGCATGAGGGCCGGCGGAGAATTCAGCCTCATTTTGAAGTCCGACGGCACGCTCTGGGCGTGCGGGTACAATAACGAGGGCGAACTCGGAGATGGCACGGCCGACGATCATTCTCTGCCCGAACAGATAATGTCGGATGTAAAGAGTTTGGCAAAAGGCCAATCCTGGCACAATTTGGTCGTCAAAACCGATGGCACGTTGTGGGCCTTTGGATTCAACGAAGCCGGTCAGGTGGGCGACGGAACGCTCAACGATCGCTACGTGCCCATTCAAATCATGGAAGGCGTATCGTGCGTTGCCGCAGGTTGGGATCACAGCCTTATCGTGAAAACTGACGGAACGCTGTGGGCCTGCGGGTACAATGCAGAGGGCGCTTTGGGTGATGGAACGGGTGTTGATGAACTTACCCCGATCCAGGTCATGTCCGGCGTCAAAGATGTCACAGCCGGCGATGACTACAGTCTTGTTCTCAAGGCAGATAGCACGGTTTGGGGGTTTGGCATAAATAACGGCGGTGAATTGGGTACTGGAGATACCGGAAATCGTTTTTCTCCGGTGCAAGTACTATCAGGCGTTCAGAGTATCGATGTGGGCCAATGCCACAGCATCATGCTGAAAACCGATAAGACGCTTTGGGGATGCGGTATCAGCGGGTCTGGCGAACTTGGCGTCACTGGCGTGCCGAACTGGTTGACACCCCAACTGATAATTTTTAAATAGAGCCTTCCTACAGGTATTCCTGATTACTTTGAGGGGCACTCGCTTGCGAGAGTCCCTCTTTTCATATGAAATTTTTGCTGATTACCTGACTATCTTGTCCACTCCGTATATGGCCCTTGATTTTTTCAAGGACCTTATGTGGGGTGGATAAATTATTTTATTAGCCCAAATTCCTCGGGAACAAAGATAAGGATAACTATGGCTGGCAAGATCAAGATCGGTATTCTCGGCGCAACAGGCTACACCGGCGTCGAGCTCGTAAAGATTCTGAAGCATCACCCGCAAGTTTCAATTGCATTCGTTTCGTCACAGTCATATGCTGACCAGCGATTGAGCGATGTTTTTCCGGAATTGAAAATGATTTGCGACGATGTCCTTCTTGCGCCTGAGAAAACTTTGGAACAAAGTCCGGATTGCGTGTTCTCCTGCTTGCCGCATGCCACATCTGCGGCGCTTCTCATGCCGTTCATCAAAAAGGGAATCAAGGTTATTGACCTGAGCGCTGATTTCAGGATCAAAGACCCGGATACGTATGAAAAATGGTACAAGGTTCCGCATCCGTGTCCCGACCTGCTGGAAAAAGCCGTGTTCGGGCTGTGCGAACATAACAGGGCCGAGATCGCAAAGGCAACGATTATCGCCAACCCGGGATGCTATTCTTCCAGCATCATGCTTCCGCTGCTGCCGCTCTTCAAAGACAAGGCAACGACACTTTCCCTTATCATTGCGGATTCGAAGTCCGGCGTTTCAGGAGCAGGGCGGTCGCTAAAGCTTACCAGTCATTTTGTCGAAGTGCATGAGGATTTCAAAGCATATTCAATCGGACATTCGCATCGGCATATTCCGGAAATCGAACAGGAATTTTCAAAGGCCGCTGGCAAGCCGGTGGCCATCACGTTCTCGCCGCATCTCATCCCCACCAACCGAGGGATTCTTTCGACCATCTATATCACGACAAATAGGACTGCCGCCGAATGTCTTGACATAGTCAAGAAGGCATATGCGGGCGAGCCCTTCGTCCGGGTCCGGCAGCCCGAAGACCTGCCGAGCATCCGTGGCGTGGCGCACACAAACTTCTGCGACATGACGTTTACCGGCGGAACCGACGACCGGCCCATTATCGCGGTGTGCACCATCGACAACCTTGTCAAAGGCGCAAGCGGCCAGGCTGTCCAGAACATGAACATCATGTTCGGGTTTACGGAAACAGCAGCGCTTCTATGATCTAAAGGATACTCTCAATGGATATCGTATGCATCAAGGTGGGCGGCTCAACGCTCGACTCTAAGAATTTTTTCAGCGAATTCGGCGCAAGCGTCGCTTCCGTGGCCCGCCGCCATTTCCCGGTCATCGTTCACGGCGGCGGCAAGGATATCGCCCGCCAGCTGGACCTTCTGAAAAAGGAATACAGGTTTGTCGAAGGCTTGCGCGTCACTGACGCGGAAACCGTCGGCGTGGTGCAAATGGTCCTTTCCGGCGACGTCAATAAGCGCATCGTCAATGCGCTCTTGTGCGCCGGGATCCGGTCCATCGGCATCAGCGGGGTCGACTGCAACTTGTTCAGCGCCTCTCGCATGTCGGTGGGGGGTCAGGACATCGGGTTTGTGGGGAAAATAGACCGGATCGACCGCGGCATTCTTGACATATGCATCGCAAACAACATCATCCCGGTCGTGTCGCCCATTTCGCGCGACGGCGCCGGAAATATCTATAATGTCAACGCAGATCTCGCGGCAAGCGAGCTTGCCAAAATGCTTGGCGCCGCGCATCTGGTCTTCGTGTCCGACGTGCCGGGCGTGATCGTTGACGGAGACGTCCGCCACCAGATCAGCACGTCGGACGTCGAAGGGTTGATCGCAAGCGGCCAAATCAAAGGCGGCATGATCCCGAAGATTCGGGGCGCCAAGGAATCGGTGGAAAGCGGCGTGGCGCAGGTCCACATTTGCGGTTGGAAGGGAAAAGACACCCTGACCAATGAATTGACAATGGGAACTGCGACCGGGACCATAGTTTACAGGTAAGAACATGAACTCATCAAACTACAACGATTACTTCGTGCCTACGTTTTCGCGGACCGGGTCGCCTATGGTCAGGGGCGAGGGTATGTATCTTGTGGATGCGGACGGAAAACGGTATCTGGATTTCGGCTCAGGCATTGCCGTTTCCGCGCTCGGACACAGCCATCCGCGGCTTGTGTCCGTGCTCAAAGATCAGGGCGACAAACTGCTGCATTTGTCGAACCTTTATTTCTCACAACCCCAGATTGACCTTGCAAGAATGCTGATTGAGCACAGTTTTGGCAAGAAAGTTTTCCTGTGCAACAGCGGTACAGAGGCAATTGAGGGTGCGATAAAATTTTCTCGGAAATGGGCTTCCAAAACCGCACAGGACAAATACCATGTCCTTTCGTTTTACAAAGGATTTCACGGCAGGACCTACGGCGCACTGTCCGCCACTGCTCAGCAGCAGTTTCACGACGGCTTCGGCCCGTTGCTCGAAGGGTTTCATTATGCCACTCTCAACGACGTCGCAGCAACGAAGGCGGTTCTTGACAAAAACAATTTCAGCACCATAATCGTGGAGCCTATACAGGGTGAAGGCGGGGTTAATATTGCAACCCCGGAATTCCTGTCGTTTCTGAGGGAGTATTCAAGAGAGCACGGCATAGCGCTTGTTTTTGACGAAGTACAATGCGGCATGGGCCGGACGGGAAAGCTCTGGTGCTACGAGCATTATGGGATCACGCCGGACATTCTCACTGCCGCAAAGCCCCTCGGAGGCGGCCTGCCTTTGGGCGCAATACTTTGCACAGAACAAATCGCCTCTGCAATTTCTCCCGGAAACCATGGCACGACATTCGGTGGCAACCCCCTTGCCTGCGCGCTCGGTTGCGAACTCTTGTCCATTGTTTCAGAGCCCGCGTTTCTGGAAAAAGTAACGCGCAGTGGCGAAACCATTCGGGCAAAGCTTTGGGCCCTTGCAAAAGAATTTCCGGTCATCAGAGATGTCCGGGGCAACGGTTTGCTCATCGGTGTGGAAATGGCCGTGGACCCGAAAGCGATCATTCCTCTATGCAAAGAGAAGGGCCTGTTGCTCATTAAGGCGGAGCACAATACGGTCAGGTTCATGCCCCCGCTCATCGTGGAACAGGCGGATATTGACGCGGCATTGGCAATTTTCGAAGACGTGATGAAAATCATAGCAAAGGAACAGCACAAATGAAAAAAGTCGTGCTTCTGTATTCAGGCGGGCTGGACACGTCCATTATGATTCCGTGGCTCAAGGAAAACTACAATTGTCAGGTCATTGCAATGTGTGCGGATGTTGGCCAGGCCGAGGAAACCAGCGGTCTAAAGCAAAAAGCGATCAATACCGGCGCGTCAAGATATTACCTGGAAGACTTGCGGGAGGAATTCATTACCGACTATATCTACCCGACCCTCAAAGCCGGCGCAGTGTATGAAGGAAGCTATCTTCTGGGTACGAGTTTCGCGCGTCCGCTCATTGCAAAGCGGGCGGTGGAAATCGCTCACAAGGAAAATGCGGATGCGGTTGCGCACGGCGCAACCGGCAAGGGCAATGATCAGGTCAGGTTCGAACTCACGGTCATGGCGCTCGACCCGACGCTGGAGATCATTTCTCCGTGGAAAGACCCGAAATGGACGCTCCATTCCCGGGAAGACTGTCTTGCGTACGCGGCAAAGCGAAAAATTCCGGTTACGCAATCCAAGAAACGGATTTACTCCGAAGACCGCAATATCTGGCACATCAGCCATGAGGGCGGCGTGCTTGAAGATCCCGGCAGAGAGCCGCCGGACAATGTTTTTACGCTGTCCAGCACGGTTGAAAAAGCGCCGTCAAAGGCGCAGTACGTGACCGTCGGATTTAAAAAAGGAATTCCCGTTTCTGTGAACGGAAAACAAATGGGCCCTCTTGATCTGCTTACACAGCTCAATCGCCTCGGCGCGGTCCACGGCGTCGGCCACGTTGACATGGTGGAGAACAGGCTGGTCGGCATCAAATCCCGGGGCGTGTACGAAACGCCCGGTGGCGCCATTCTGTACGCTGCGCATCGGGAGCTGGAACGGCTCGTGCTCGACCGGGAGACCTTGCATTACAAGGAAATGGTGGCCCTCAAATACGCGGATCTTGTGTACAACGGCCAGTGGTTTTCCAAGCTCCGGCAGTCGCTGGACGCATTTGTCGACGAAACGCAGACAAACGTTTCCGGTGATGTCAAGCTCAAGCTTTTCAAGGGGAACATCTATCCGGCAGGCGCGACCTCGCCCAAGTCACTGTACCTGTCCGATCTTGCGTCATTTACAGACACGGATTTTTACGACCAGAAGGACGCGCGAGGCTTTATCCGGATTTTCGGTCTGCCCATGAAGGTGGCGGGCATCGTTGACCGGAAGAAGAAATAGGAAAGAGACGGTCAGCGGTTCACGATGACGGGAACGGTTGCCGACGCGCCGCTTGCAAAAAACCAACAGAAATATGTTCCGCAGGAAATGCTGACAGGAACAGAGAGCGTCAGCCCCGCCGATTGTGCTGCTGCGCCGTGCGTTTTCGCAATGCAGTCTCCTCGAAAATCATAGAGCGCAGCCGAAACCGGCTCCGGGGTCAAGAGCGTGTATTGGACTGCAATTTCACCGGCACATTTGTTGTACGTGGCAGACAACCGTACCGCGGACGCGTTTCCGGCATGGCGAGGCAGACGTGCGGCCGTGGGATTCCGCGCCAGAGAATCGCTGAAAAGAAAAATGCCGAACTTCGACGGCGTATGAAAATCCGGCGGATTGCCGCCGACCGGGCTGAAGCACGACATTTCCTTTGTCTGGCGTCCGTCTATTCTATAAATATTGGCCGAATAGTGAGTACCGTCTTTGGGCGCCTGCGCCGTATAGGAGGAGGTCTTGAGATCCGCAAAGGGTATCTTTTCTTCAATGACAAGCATGGTATCGACGTCGTTCGGATTATTTATCGTCCCATGCGCAACGGTTTTGAATGCCGAGCCCGGGCTTTCCCATCCGAGGTTTCCGGTCGCTCCGGTACTCCAGGGGGCGGGCATGAAAATATCCAGTGTTGCGTTGCGGCAGTTAACTTCGTATTCGAAATAGTTTTTCCCATCACCGTCGGGATCGATGAATAATTCCGAAGCCTCCTCGGTATAAAGATTTCCGTCATGGGCGGTTATCGTGGCCCAGATGTCCTTGTCATAGGCGATGACGGCAACGTACAAGTTCTGCGCGTCCCAGAGTACTTTTGCGGTTGTGCTTTGCACCGGCGGGGAGCCGGAGGAGCATTCCTTGAGCGTAACGCTGTCCGCGAATTTCCAGGCCGTCTCGCCGAGTGATCCGTCGATGGTGATCGGTTGATCGGTTTTCTTGACGACTATGGTCGGGTTGGTTTGCGCAACCGCGCCATAGACAAAGAGCATTGACAACAAAACGATCTTCATGGGAACCTCTTGAATCGTGGAAGATTTCGTTTCTCGGAAAAGGGCGGGTTCATATAATATATTTAATGACTCGGCGTGCTTCTCGGTTCCTTTTATTTTAGTTACAAATAAGGATGACAACTGTTTCATGACAAAATCAATTGACGCAATCATCGTTGCTGCGGGAAGCGGGCAACGGCTCCGGGCCGAAGTTCCCAAGGCGTTCGTTTCGCTTGCCGGAAAGCAGATGTACGTTCATTCCCTTTTGCGATTTGCCGCACACTCGGCAATCAACCGGATCATCGTCGTCGTACCGATGGCCAAGGTTGAGGAGACAAAGACTGCGATCAAGGGTTTGGCTGGCCCAAAGGAAATACTGGTCGTTGCGGGCGGTAAGCACCGGTGGCAATCCGTGCAAAACGGCGTGAACGCATCAGGAGCGGAATGGGTCATGATTCATGACGCTGCCCGGCCGTTTGTGTCAGAAGTCGTCATTAACGCGGTCATCGCCTTGTCAGACCGGTATAACGCAGTCATCGCCACAACACCCGAGGTCGACACAATCAGGAAATTTGTTGGCGACCGTGCGCTGGAAACCCTGGACAGAAGCAGCGTCGTCCGCGTGCAGACTCCCCAGCTGTTCCTGCGCGAAAACCTGGTTTCTGCGCTTGATCACGCGCCGTTTCTTGCGACCACACCTACCGACGAGGCGATGCTCATGGAGACTTCGGGCATCCCGGTCGGCATAGCGCCCGGCGATCCGCTCAATTTCAAAATTACGACACAGGAAGATCTGGCCCTGGCCGAAGCGCTGTGCGAAAAACGCCTGAGGTAATCCGTCGACACTATCATAGGACTTGACAAAGCTGATAATGATGAGCAGCGGGAAGATCTATCTTCTTGTGAACTTGATATACATTACTTCTGAAGCATATGTTCTGCCATACTCCTCAAGACTACGCGAAGCGGTCGGTTCCTTGACGCGGCACTGAAAAAGCTTTTTCCCCGAAAGCGAGTACGCTTCCAACCCGACGGCATCTTTCGGAATTCTCATCGAAGCTCTTGCCAAGAATTCTCCAAAGCATAGCTTCCCTATTGAAGATTCATTATTCGTGTTGTTGGTTTGCGCCCAGGCCATGATCTTTGTCGGCGCGGTTAGGGCCCGGTATATGACGTGCGCGATCGTGTCTTCACCGGCAATATTCGGATGAACGCCGTCGCTAAAGTATTGCGGAAAAGGCTTCAAAGGCGTATTTGCATCGATAACCGACAAACCTCTTTGCGCGGCAACTTGTTTGATCATGACGATTACTTTCTGCAAAGCCGTATCGTTTATCCCATAGTTGGTTTGAATGACCGGTACAGGCAAAACGAGCCAAATTTTGGGATGTGAAGCAATGCCGTTGAGCGTGTCGATCATTGCATTGTAGTCTGCTTTGAAACTCTGGTAATGGCTGTCCCAATTCTGGGGCTTGGTATCATTGGTACCAAGTTTTATGGTGATTATATTGGGCAAAAAGGAAAAAACATCGCTCAACATTCCATGTGTCCAATAGGGGAAATCGCTGCTCTTCAGCATGGTGGTTGTACTCACCCCGTCATTATGAACGACGTACTTTGTGCCCAACAGCGTCTGTAGAAATGCGGGATAGGCATTGGCAGTTCCCCCAACCGCAGTCCCTGCCGTGATGCTGTTTCCAATACACGCAATCTTTGTTTGGGCAATTGTAAACCAATTTATGAGTAACAGGCAAGCCAAAGCCGCGACAAATCTTTTCACGGACACAACTCCTTGTCTAGGGAACCGCCTTGATATTTACGATGCAAACGCCGCGGGGACTGCTGATATCCTTTTTGATGGACACGGTCCGACTGCTTGTGATTGACCTCTGGACGCATTTTCCGGAACAGTCATACACCGCCACGGCGATTTTCTTTCCGGCAAATTCAGCGGGAACGTCAAATCGATTGCCGATAAGTTTGAAAGTTCCCTTCTTGGATATCCATTCCGACTGAAATGGAACCGCAGAAACGATTGATACAACATTATCATCACGTTTTACGACAACGCCTTTTGTCACGCCGCATTCGCTGTAGGCGTCCAAACTGAAATAGTAGGTGACGCCGACATTCAAGCTTCTGATGACGCAGGACGTTGTGTCTGCGCTGAGTACCTGGTAATTGTTATACAGCTTGTCCGGGGCAATGCCGAGCCGAATGACATAGCCATTGACATTGACGGCTTTGGTCCAGGTTACGGTGGCCATTCTTTTGTCTGTCGAATTGCGGGTGACGGTAAAGGAGGTAATCGCCGAAGGCGCAGAGCAATTGGCGTTTCCAAAGACTCTCAGGTCACGTACCGCGAACGTGCACCCGCCCGGCATCGGGCCTGCATTGGTTAGCCTTACGTACCGGACGTTGACAATAGAGTCAAGCGGAAAAAAATCATGAGGCACATCCTTGGAATTGGCGGTTTTGTCAATAAGCATTTTCCAGCCGGCCGTTGTGTCCGCCGTTCCTTCGACTTTATACTTATGAGAAAAAGAGGTGCCGCGGCCTCCGGCATAGGTGATGTCCTGTTCAGCAAAATTGGTCTGGATCGCGGCAATGTCGCAGGCCTTTCCAAGATCCACCCTCAGCCATTCCCCGGAATTCGCGCTTGTCGCGCTCCACCAGGTCTTGATGTTTTCATCAAACGCATCCGATGCGGGATGACCTGAAAGCGTTGAAGATGCGCTTGACGCTTTTTTGAATGAAAGCAGCATGAGGCCCGCAAGATTGTCTGCGGCATTGGCAGGAGCGAAACCGGGAAGATACTGCGGATAGTCCCCAAAGTACGTGTCCGTGTGGAGCAAACTGTCAGCGTCAAAGCCAGCAGGAAAAATGGCCAATCGGCGCTCGAAACTATGAAGAACCGAAACCACAACGGTCGTAATGTGCCAGTATTTTCCGTTCCTGTCAACAAAGGTGCAGCTGTGGCCGGTCCCGGTTACGAATCCCTGAGGCTTCATGCTTATCGGACTTTGCGGGCAAAAGGTAAAAGGACCGAACGGCGAGGATGAAACGTAGCAGCCGTCACCATAGCTCCTGTATTGCGTTCCAGGAACAGCGTATTGAAGGTAATATTTGCTCTTGTATTTCGTCATCCACGAACCTTCGATCCAGGAATCGTTTGTGGGAGTTTCATTGTAATCGCCCGGAACTTCAAACCCGTGGGCCGCGCGATTTGACGTAATACACGTGTCGGTTTTGCCGGTGACGCCAAAGCTCTTGGCCGGATCAAGCTGGGAGACAATAATCACGCCGTTTGCCGAGCAACCGCTGTAGCAGTAGAACTTATTGTCATCGTCCCTGAAAAGGCATGGATCGGAAGGCACGGAATTGCCGGCAACGGTCCAGACTCCGCCTTTGGGATTTGTCGTCTTGTAAATGCTGGCGCCGCCGGCAGTGAAGTACATGGTGTCGCCCTGTATTTCGACGGTCGGTGCATAGTTGTCGACATTGAGCCCCGAGGGCGAGACGAAGGTCCAATTCAGCATGTCGGTCGACCACCAGTAACCGCCCGAATGCGAGGCAAAAAGGTAATAGTCATTTTTGTACACGACTATGCCGGGATCAGCTGCTTCGCGATATGATGGCGGCGTGGAGCCGGGTTGGGCCCAGAAGTTATAGCTGACATTGACCGGATTGCAGAAGGTGTTCTTGTAGGGACTGGGAGCAGAGAGGATTGACTGTGCGCTCCCCATAATGATAGCCACAATGCCGGAAACGGTTGTCAAAAAAAGAGGTTTTTTCATGCTTCCCCATTCGCTTAATTAGCCATACTATGATATTTTAATTCAAAAGTATTTACTTGCTCAATATACTAACCCACCTGCTTCGCTGGTGGATTGCTGTAGCTGATTTTATTATCTACGCAGGAAGCGTAGATAATCCACATATAGATGCTAATATACAACTTGAAGCTCATCGAGGCAGTGCTTAGAAACATGCGTCTGCCAATAGAAGTGCCAATGCGCGGAAAGCGATTAGCGTTCTTACATCAACGATTGTCTCATCCGGTATCATCGTGCAATCATCGAGGCCTTGATCACTTTTTCATTTTCCGCCGTTGTCACCTTAACAAAAAGAAGCGACGAGGAAAATCCTCGAATTTCTTTTTGCAAATCAAATGCGAGAACAGGAGTGGCCGCAGACACCTGCTGGCCATGCGACCAAAGCATCCTGCCTTGCGCGTTCCACACGGTTATTTTCATTGGGCCAGGCTGCGGATTACGCAGGGTCACCTCGGTTCTGGACATCGCGATACGCATCGGGTACACGGCCGCACGCTGGCTCATCGTGAGGCCTGCCACCGGCAGGCCATAGACTTCAAACTCCCTAAGCGCAATGTTCTGCTGAAATCCAATCTCTCTTGCAAACACTCGGACATAGCGCCCCAGACTCGAGGGAAATTGGACATCGTCTGTACCGCCGTCGGCCTTTGAAGTGGAAAACGCATCGGTCCAGATTGTCGTATCCAAGGCTGCGACCTGTATCTTGTAGGACTGTGCGAATGACGTGTCCCAATTGAGAATTACTCTGTTGATGGTATAGAAACTGCCCAGATCGACCGTGATCCATTGCGAATCGGCTTTCTGGTTGCTGACCCATCGCGTTGCTGCATTTCCGTCCACGACTTGGGCTGCCTCAGACCCCGCGCCCTGAATACTCGACGCCCTGGCAGTTTTCGAAAGCGCGATATTCGGTCCTGACGGAGGGAAACTTGCCTGGGCCGTGATCTGGCCTCCTAGCTTGATATCTGCGGACGAGGTCCCTACCATGATGTCGAAAGCGCCCGGCTTGACCACGAATTTCTGGGATGTTGAGTCCCAGTACGCAAGATCGTCGTAGGAAAGGGTAAACGTCGCAGTTTTGGTCTGTCCGGGCGTCAACGTGAGGCGCTGGAATCCTTTGAGCTCTTTGATGGGCCTTTTGATGCTTGGGGCAACCTCGTGAACGTACATCTGCGCGACCTCGTCGCCAGCGCGCGTTCCGGTGTTCTTCACATTTGCGGTAATGGTGATGGTCTGGCTCGGGGCGATCGCCGTTGAGGTCAACGTCAAATTGTCATAGGTGAATGTTGTATAGCTCAACCCGAAGCCAAACGGGTAAATCGGCGTTCCGGTGAAGTACATATACGTCCGGTTATTTTTAATGTCGTAGTCGTCCATGCTCGGCACCTCAGTAAGCGAGGAATACCATGTGGCGCTTAGTTTCCCGCCGGGATTGTATGCGCCGAACAGCGCGTCGGCAATTGCCGTGCCCTGGGACTCGCCGCCGTACCATGCACAGAGGATCGCCGGTATGTTGGCAGCGGTCCAATTGATGGCCAGCGAGTAGCCGTTTACCAGCACGACAATTGTTTTCGGATTGGCCTGATATACTGCCTGAATCAATTGCTCCTGAACGCCTGGTAGCGTAATGTACGACCGATCAGAGCCTTCACCGCAAATGCTGTTATCTGTTCCAACCACGACAACGGCCACGCTCGCGGCTTTTGCAAGGTTCACTGCCTTGTCAAATTCCGTCTGAACTTTTGCCCCGGTCATAGTGCACCCCTGCGCATAGGTAACATTTGCACTGTTGGGGGCATAGAGAGTGGAACAAGCCTGATACGTGCTGACAGTGAACGGCGGTGTACCATTGTAATCACCGATCTGGGGCGTATTGGCATTGGGCCCGATGACTGCTATGGAATGGACAGAGTCTTTATTAAGCGGCAGAAGGCCATTGCTGTTTTTCAGGAGCACAATGGCCTCGCGTGCCGTTTTCAAGCACAGGTCCCTGTTTGCCTGACAGTCAAGTTTCGATGTTGGAATTGACTTGTACGGCACTGCCGACGGCGGGTCAAACTCACCGAAAAGAAATCTTGATTTGAGCTGATGCCGCAGCCCGACATCCATGTCTGCCTCGGTGCAAAGGTTGCTGGAAATTGACGTGGCGAGATTTTGCGGCATGGTTCCGCCGCAATTCATGTCCGTGCCGGCCCTAAGCGAAATCGCTGCGGCCTGTGCGGCCGAGGATACGTAATGATGCTGCGAATAAACGTCGCCAACTGCATCACAATCCGAAACCACAAATCCTTTGAAGCCCCATTCTTTTCGCAGGATCTGTTTCAATAGCAACGTATCCGCGGGGCATGGAACGCCATTGACAGCATTGTACGCGGCCATAATAGAGAACGCCTTGCCTTCTACAATACACGCCTTGAATGCAGGAAGAAAATACTCCCGTAAACTCCGTTGGTCTGGGTTGGAAGAACCGCTTTCGCGGTCGCTCTCTTTGTTATTGCAGGCGAAATGTTTTGGAGTGGCGGCGCCTTTTAGATAGCGAGGGTTGTTTCCTTGGATACCCTTGACAAAGCTTACAGCAATCCTCGATGTAAGGTAAACATCTTCACCGTATCCCTCTTCGTTCCTGCCCCACCGCGGATCACGCGACATGTTGATGACCGGCGACCACCACGTCAGTCCGGCGCCGCTTGTAACGTTTTTCACTCTCCCCTCGTCCCCAATTGCACTCGCGACCTGCAGGATGAGATCCGGGTCCCATGTTGAGGACATAGCTATTGCCTGAGGAAATACGGTCGCGACTCCGTACCTGGCCACGCCATGCAGCGCCTCGTTCCAGTACATGTACCCGGAAACCCCGAGACGGGAAATCGCAGGATTGTTATTTCCCATTTGGGGAAATTTCTCCGCCAACGTCATAAGCGAGACTAGATTGGCGACTCGCGCATCGATGGAGAGGCTGGTATCCTGAAAAGGATATTGGGCGGAAAAAACCGAAACAGCGCTGCCCAACACACAGAGGACCAGAAATAATCGCCTCACCTTCTTCATAAATGCCCTGCTTTCTCTCATTGTCAATGGCAGTTCAATTCACCACAAATTTCCGCGTTGCCACGCCGGCCGCAGACCGAACGGTCGCGACATAGATCCCGCTTCCGGTGGTTTTTCGGTTGATTGCAAAGCTGGAATTGCCTTTTCCACTAAACACCTTCACCGTCCTGCCGAGCGCAGTCGTTAATGTCAACTGGTATTCTCCGTCATGCGAAACAAAGAGCCGGCCGGCGTTGTAGTTAACTTTTAACCGGCCATTTTCCAAAGTATTCGCATTTTTCACGCTGAAGGGCGCCAGATTTGCAACCGGCGGAGGCGGCATAACGCCAAACGAATCCATGGGGAAGTTCTTGAAGCCGAGCGCCAATGCGCCCGGTGACGTTATGCTGAAATCGCCTCGTGGCGCATAATTGGGAAAGACTTTTGTCGTGTCTGCATAGGTCACCTGGCCCAGGACCGTATGCACGTCGAGCCCTGCGGCACGCCACGTAGACCAGGAATAGCATTGATCGCCGCATATCTGTGTGGCACTGCTGGTGATGAAGTTGGAATCAATCATCTTTGTGTGCAGCTTGATTGTGTCAGGGATATTGGAGCCTTGAGGATACATATTGCACCAATAGCATTGGCCATTGTCAATTATATTGCGGGCGACATAATGGTTTGAGCCCCACCAAACACCGGTGATGGCCACGTTGCCCGAACGCAAAAGTATGTTGTTCAGATAGGTGTTGTGCCTGTTCCACTGGACCTTGAGACCGCCTCCGATGAGAAGATTATTGTATTGCACATAGTTCGACGCCTGGTCGTCAAGGTCGATGCCGAAGTCGCCGTACGGGGCCTCGAACCGGTTGTTGCGGATGATTGTTGTTTTCCATGCGTCAAGTTGCGTGGCGGAAGTGTCGTTCTGCCACCGGCCGTTGCGGTCGCGCCCCCACGCATTGATTGGGCCATGGTCGCCGGTTTCAAGGACATCATTGTACACCCAGTTGTATTCGATGACGTGGCCGCCCCAGCAGCCGTCACAGATACAAATTCCCGCGCGCGGACAGTCGTGAATGGTATTGTGGCGCAGGGTATCGCATTCCGTTGCAGACAATGCGATGCCGGCGGGCTGCTTCTCGAACCTGCCGAGATGGCTCATCATGGTATTATCAATCTTTACATAGGCCGGAAACTCTCCGTTGACCGGATCAACCGGTCCCGGCGTCTTGTCGGTGCAGGTCGGCGTTGACGTATAGGAGCTTGGGCACCGCACCGAGCCGGTAAGACCCATCAACGCGATACACGAGGCGCCGGCGTCGTTGAACACGTTGTTGGAGAATACATGGTTGCGATTGTACCCGCTCGCAAAAATGCCGTTTCCGCCCACCTGATCAAACAGGCAATTCTTTATGACAATGTTTTCCGCGTTCTGCAGGAAAATCGCGCCTGCCCGGGCTATGGCCCAATCGGATTGCAGCACGGTTTCGTACGGTTGGCTGAAAAGGGTGCGATATGCATGAGTAAAGGTTATTCCATTGAACTGGATGTACTTTACGCTGCTCGCTGTGGCATTGGACGTGCCGATGAAGCGGACCAATTCGTCCTGGGAAGCAAGCTCGATTATGGAGGTACTCAGGTTCGTTCCCGCAGGTGGCCAGAAAAAGAGTTGTCCCGTTGATTTTCTGTAAAACCATTCCCCGGCCGCATCCAGTTCTTCAAAAATGTTTTCCACCATCCGGTGCGTCGCATCAAGCGAGCTGCCGCGGTTATTATCGCCCACCCACTTGGTGGTGAGGGTATTATTGGATGCGTTCTTGGCGGTAATGATATATGATTCTCCACCCCACTGCGCGGAATTCAATGCGCGGATATAGCCGGGACCTTCCGCCGGGTTTGCCCAGCGGCTGACGCGGGAGGCATCGATGCAGTCCGCCGCATAGCCGTCGAGAATCACCGTGGTGGCGCTGAAATTCGGATACCGGGCGAGTACCTGACGTTTACCATTCAGAAAAAGCTGGTCGACCTTCAAATTCTGCGCGACCGTGGTCACCATGATGTTTGCGTTCGCAGGGGAGGCTGTCCAGGCCGACGTCACCTTGATCCCGCCGCTGATGACCGGCTTTTCCGAACCGTACGCCGCATAAACAATAGGCGCTGTTGCCGAGCCGGAATTAGTAGGCCCGAATGTGACTGTCGTATCCAGATAATAGGTGCCTCCGCGCAGGTACACGGTGACCGGCGTATTGTTGGCCTTCAGTTGGTCCGCCTTATCACGGGCGGCCGCAAGCGTCGCAAGCGGCGCAGTGATCGTGCCCGCTGCTGCGTCGTTTCCGGTCGGCGGCGGCGCAACATACAGCTCTGCGCCGGCGGCAAGAAACACGGCGCAATACACCAAAA
>Ga0182027_10001229_pt1 | contig 42882 bp, 41 predicted proteins | sample 712E1DmetaG_FD_121300 | JGI IMG/M metagenome (GOLD analysis project Ga0182027, IMG submission 121300) | Permafrost microbial communities from Stordalen Mire, Sweden - 712E1D metaG (Illumina Assembly) | ecosystem: Environmental > Terrestrial > Soil > Wetlands > Permafrost | place: Sweden...
ATGATGTGAACCTGACGGTGGAGTTGATTGTGCCGGTGGCGTTGGAGCAAGGCTCGAAGTTCGCCATTCGCGAAGGCGGCTTGACCGTCGGCGCGGGCGTCGTCACCAAGATCCTGGAATAAAATCTTAAGGAAGTTAGGTAGTAAGAGATGCCTTCTAAAAAGAAAGATGCCCGCCCGGTGATCACTCTTCAGTGTAGTGATTGCAAGGAACGGAACTATACAACAGAGAAAAATCGCCGCAACGATCCGAACAGATTGGAGTTCAAAAAATACTGTCCGCGTTGCAGGAAGCATACGCTTCATCGCGAAACAAAGTAGTTAGATGGTTGGATGGTTCGCTGGTTTGGTGGTTAAACTACTGAACGAATAACCTGTGTAACGGTCCAACTAAGTTAGGCCAGTAGCTCAATTGGTAGAGCACTCGTCTCCAAAACGAGCGGTTGTGGGTTCGATTCCTGCCTGGCCTGTATTTAGGCGCCTTGCGCATATAATAGCTGGCGTCTTGTCGTAGTAGCAAAGGAGATTGACTTGGCTGAGAAAGCAAAAAAACAAAACGCCATTCAGCGTTACTTTAGTGAGACTTTGGGTGAATTGCACAAAGTCTCCTGGCCAACGCGTCAGGAAGCCGTTCAATTGACCATCATCGTGTTGGTGGTTATGGTGTTCATGGGTGCGTTCCTCGGATTGGTCGATCTCATTGCCGGTCATTTACTGAATTTGGCTTTGGGTATTTAGCTGATCTGGGATTGAGGTGTTGATGGATGTGCAGGACCCTCTAGAGCAGTTTGAATCTGAGCCGCAGGAGTCGGTGACCTCTCAACCAATTGAGGAGTCCCAGGTTCCGGTGTTGGATTCAGCGCGACAGGAAGAGGTTGCTCAGGAAACGGAACCAGATCAATTGGCTGGGGAAGAAGCGGTGATGGATTCTTCCGACCTGGAATCTGAGCATATAGGCGCGCCTTCTCCCCGGCTGGAAGTGGATTCCGCGGCACGCAGCGAAGCGCCGACCCAGACATCCACCGAACCGGCGTGGTACGTGATCCATTGTTACTCGGGATACGAGAATAAAGTTCGCCATAACCTCGAACAGCGTATCGAGACGATGGGAATGAAGAACATGATCTTCGATGTGGTCATCCCGACGCAGGATGAGATCGAAGTGCGGGATGGCAAACGCCGCACGGTGGAACGCCATATCTTCCCTGGCTATGTTCTCGTCAATCTGATCCTCACGGAAGAATCCTGGTACGTGGTGCGGAATACACCGGGCGTAACAGGCTTTGTGGGCATGGGAAATCAACCCACGCCATTACGGCCTGAGGAAGTTTCACAGATCGTCAAGCGCATGGAAGCGGAAGCGCCGACGGTCAAGGTGTCCTTCAAGGTTGGAGAACGCGTTCGCATTATCGATGGGCCGTTCAACGACTTCCGTGGCACGGTTTCGGAAATCGATATGGAGCGCACGAAGGTGCGTGTGATGGTGTCGTTCTTTGGACGTGAGACACCGGTTGAACTGGACTTTCTGCAGGTTGAGAAGTCATAACTTGTAAATCACATTGAATTGCAAAATTCAGTGTTGAGTGGGAGGGCGTCCCTTAATCGCCCGCTAAAACCACTAGGAGCATAAGAATGGCAAAGAAACTAAAAGCAATCGTTCGACTCCAGCTTGAAGCTGGCAAAGCCAATCCGGCGCCGCCCGTTGGGCCTGCGCTGGCCGGTCATGGTATTAACATCATGGCCTTCTGCAAGGAATACAATGCCCGCACATCGAATCGTCCGGGCGAGACTCTCCCTGCGGAAATCACCGTTTATACCGACGGTTCCTTCACGTTCATATTGAAGACTCCGCCCGCAGCCGTGCTTCTGCGAAAAGCCGCCGGTGTGCCGAAAGGTTCGGGCGTGCCGAACAAGGAGAAGGTCGGCAAAGTGACGCGCAAGCAGGTCCGTGAAATCGCCGAACTAAAGATCAAGGATTTGAATGCGATCGATATCGAGGGCGCCATGAAGCAGGTGGAAGGTACGGCGCGCTCGATGGGAATCAACGTTGTAGATTAATTTGTGGGAGGGCTGACCGCCCGTTTGCACCACGGAGGATAAAATGCCGAAACAAGGAAAGAAGTACAGGGCCGCTTTGGCCAAGGTTGACCTCAACAAGCAATACACGCCTCAGGAGGCTGTAGCGCTTGCAAAGGATACTGCTTACACCACTTTTGATGCGAGCGTCGAAGTTCACATGCGCACCGCTCTTGATCCGCGCCAGGCGGATCAGCAGGTACGCGATGTGGTCGTACTGCCGAATGGCCTGGGTAAATCGGTGCGCGTGTTGGTTTTTGCATCCGGTGAAGGCGCGGTGACCGCTCGTGCATCCGGCGCCGATCTCGTCGCCGACGATGATGAAACGTTAAAGAAAATCGAAGGCGGCATGACCGATTTCGATGTCGCGATCGCAACGCCGGATATGATGGGCAGGGTTGGACGCCTCGGGCGTGTGTTGGGCCCGCGCGGCCTGATGCCGAATCCCAAAGCCGGAACCGTTGTCCCGCCGCAAGACGTGGCGCGTGCCATCAAGGAAGCCAAAGCCGGCCGTGTCGAGTTCCGTCTCGATAAGACTGCCAACATTCATGTGGTGATTGGCAAGGCATCCTTTGATGCCAATAAACTTTATGAAAACTTCGCGGCGCTTATGGATGCCATCAACAAAGCGCGTCCTGCGGGCGCCAAAGGTTTATATATCAAGCGCATTGTGGTTAATGCTACAATGGGTCCCGGGATCAAGGTTGATCCAAGCCTTGCTCTCTATGTGGAGGCTGCCAAGTAGAAGCCCTTCGACTGGTTCAGGGCGATTACTTGTATCCTAAATAAGCCACTGCCAATGACGGCGGGTGTTCATCGTTTGATGGACTTAATATCCTGCTTAGGCAGAGACTCAAAACAAATCCCAACCCCAACGGGTTGTGTCCTTTCGTGGACGTTTGTGAAAAGTCTTTGCCTGTTATGGTAGGTTCCCATCCTACCGCATGTGGCAAAGACTTTTTGATTGAAAGGAGGTGATACTCGTTGGCTATTACTAAACAGCGCAAAGAAGAAGTTCTCGAAACGTATCGAGACTGGTTGAAGCGCAGTCAGGCTGTGATCCTCGTGGAATACACGGGCGCGACCATGAAGAACATGGATGGAATCCGATCCAAGATACGCGAAGTGGGCGGAGAATTCCATGTGGTCAAGAACACTTTGGTTCGCCGCGTCTTCTCGGATAACGGCTGGAATCTGCCCGAGGGCTATTTTACCAAATCCACGGCGGTTTCATTCGCGTTCACAGATCCTGCCGCGACCGCCAAAGCGCTTTCAGACGCGACCAAAAGCATGGCGTTTGTTAAAGTCAAAGGCGGCTTCATGGCCGGCCAGGCTTTGAATCCGGCACAGGTCAAGGCGTTATCCGAATTGCCGCCCCTGCCGGTCGTCCGTGCACAATTGCTTGGTGTTTTGCAGGCGCCGGCTGGAAAGCTGGTCCGCACAATTGCCGAACCCGCGCGCTCGCTGGCTTCTGTCTTCCGTGCATACTCGGAAAAGACACAAGCCGCCGCGTAATATTCGTAGTAACGACTTGAGTCGTTGCCAAAACCAAAATTATTCCTAAAAGAAAGCAAGGAGTTTCTGTACAATGGCTGCAAATCTCGAAAATCTGGTGGAGGAACTGAGCAAACTCTCGGTTCTCGAAGCCGCTGAATTGGTCAAGGCTCTCGAAGCGAAGTGGGGCGTTTCTGCCGCCGCTCCGGTCGCAGTGGCCGCTGTTGCCGGTGGCGCTGCCGCCGCTGAACCCGTCGAAGAGAAGACTGAATTCGATGTGATCATCAAGGATGCCGGTGCCAAGAAGATCGATGTCATCAAAGTTATCCGCCAATTGACCAGCCTGGGCCTCAGTGAGTCCAAGACCATGGCCGAAACCGTCGGCGGCAAGGTGCTCGCCGCGGTGGGCAAGGAAGCCGCCATGGACGCCAAGAAGAAGCTGGAAGACGCCGGCGCCGCGATTGAAGTCAAGTAGAATCAACAGAAAATCTACTTCAAAAAAGGATGATGACAAATCATCCTTTTTTGATTCTCGGCCGCGGAACCAAAAAAGGCCGTATCAAGTTTGCAGGTCAGTCGAGTTCCGCATCCCAAAAAGGACATGTGAAACTTAGTAGCAACAAAAAATCAGGCTCCGAGCAGAGCCTGATTTTTTATGTTGTTGCTTTTAGGTTACGATACCATCTCAACTTTTCGGATCACCATAATCACCTTGCCCTTGATTTCCAATGGTTCATCCTTATTGATATAAATGGGCTTCATGGTTGGGTTGGCGGGCTGGAGGCGATAGCGATCTTTCTCCTTGAAAAAATACTTCAAAGTTGCTTCATTGTTACGCGGCAGCCAGACAGCGACCATCTCACCATTGCGAGCCTCGGCGGCGCGCTTCATCACCACAATATCGCCATCGTTGATCATGGCGTCGATCATGGAATCTCCCTTGACTTCCAGCGCGTAAAGGTCCGTGCCTTTATCTTTGGGGGGCAGGAGGTTGCGGGCTACATCCACTGCGTTGGCTTCATTCTCGGTCAGGTAATTAACTCCCGGTTGAAGTTCAGGCAGGGGCAGGCCTGCGGCAATTGGGCCGAGAATGGGAATTCGTAACGTATCCACTGTAGCGTTGGGACCGATCACACGTAAGCCGCGCGAAATTTTACGATCCCGTTCTATGTTGCCATTCTTCTCGAGTTGATCAAGGTAATAGTTCACTACCGATGTGGATGAAATGTTGCAATTTTCACCGATCTCGCGTATTGACGGCGGATGTTTATATTCGTGCTGATATTCCTGGATAAATCCCAGAATTTTTAGGTGGCGTTCACCCAATCCTTTGCTTTTTCGAACCATCATCATTTGTGCCTCCTGAACGAAAGCGATCCCATATCTTAGATATCAATAATCGCTCATTTGTGCTATGAATGATACCTGAACATGCGTTCGATGTCAAGATTTTTAGCGCCTTTTGTTTACCGGCTCAGTATTTTTGGCCTTTGGAAGGTATTTTTGTTGTAGAATCTAAGAAAACACAACTATTACTTTTAAATATGAAGTAAGATATTAAGAAAATTAATAATAATACTTGACAAAATAAAAATATTGAATATAATATTGATAAAATGAAATAGAGAGCGAGAGAAAGGAGATAATTATGTTTTACTATGACAGAATCGAAGATGATTACGCAGTCCACCAGCGCGGCCATGCCTATTTAAAGGATGAGTTGGATATAGTGGTTGCTGATGCAAAGGTAAGGAGAACCGATTGGTATCAGGATATTTTGGCGCATCTTGGAGACCGCTTAATCGCCATCGGGAGTTCGATGAAAGAGTATGATGACGACTTAAAGTCTATAACTTTATCTCCATCCATGAGGTGAATAATGAAACCATCTTTGAATAAATGTCCTGTCTGCGGAGATAACCTGTGGGTCGCTCGTTATCGTTGTGATACCTGCGATACGGTTATCGAAGGACGTTTTGAAAACAGCGCCTTTCCCGGTTTGACTGCCGAACAAATCGAATTTGTCAAAACTTTTGTCCGGTGTGAAGGCAGGAGCAATCGCATGCAGGAGGAATTGGGCCTGTCCTATCCGACCATTCGGAATCGCCTGCATGAAACCATTCGCGCCATGGGCTATGAACCCGGCAAGGATGAATCGTTGGATGTTGACGAAGAGAAGCGGCACTCCGTTCTTGAAGATTTGGATTCCGGCAAGATTTCGGCCGAAGACGCCATGCGCATGTTGCGCGGCGAGGAGTAACTCATGACCACTCAAACTTTGTCCGTGGGCTCCAAACCCCAAATTGAAATTACCAATGTAGGCGGCGACTTGGCTGTTCAGGGCTGGGAACGTACCGACCTCGAAGCCCGCAGTGACGATTCGCCTCGTCTCGATCAGGATGGAAATGATATAACCCTGTCGTGTGGAAGCGATTTGAACGTCTCCATGCCGCGCGGTGCAAACCTCACCATCAGCTATGTGGGCGGTGATCTGAAAATAGAAAACCTGGATGGTGAAGTCGAGCTTTCTTTCGTCGGCGGTGACGTGGTTCTGCAGAACATGCCGGGTCAGGTTTCGCTGGAGGGCGTGATCGGCGGTGAGACCCACGCACAAAATGTTCAGAAGATTACGATGGGCGCGCAAAGAGGAAATGTCAGCGCGGATGTTTCAGCGAAAATTCAACGCAAGGTTAATGAGACCATGCGGCGGGCCGATCGTAAACTGCGCGAAGCGGAACGAAAATTACAGCACGCCCATTCGGAGCATTTGGATTTTAGGCTGCATTATCCGGGAGGCCCCATTCCGCCGCGCCCACCATCCCCTCCCCGCTGGAATGCAGGCTTGAATCCTTCGGACGCGGAAAACACAAATCCACCCGTTTCTGACGAAGAACGTATGACCATTTTGAAGATGCTGCAGGAGAAGAAGATCACCTCCGAGGAAGCGGATAAATTGCTGGTGGCGCTTGAAGGAGGTGAGTGATGTCTTCTGAAGAGCGGCAGCAGATTCTCAAGATGGTCGAAGATGGGAAGATCAATCCGGATGAAGCCATGAAGTTGATGAAGGCCCTGGATGAATCTTCGGTGGAGATGGAAATCATCGCAGGCGCGCCGGCCTCATCATCCGGGGCTGAAGCGGGACCGGATCCCGCCAGAAAAACGCCGGCGCCTGAATTTGAAGAAGTGGCGCGCCGGGCCCGTCGTCTCTGGCAGGTCCCGATGTGGATCGGTGTGTTGATTACCGTACTTTCTGCGTACTGGATGTACACATTGGTAAATGCGTCGAATTACGGGTTCTGGTTTTACTTTGCGTGGCTTCCGCTTATGCTGGGAATTTTGCTGATTGCATTGTTCGCCAGTTCCCAGACCTCGCGCTGGTTATATGTGAATGTGGAACAAGCGGGAGATGAATGGCCGCGCCACATCACACTTGGATTCCCGCTTCCGCTGGGACTGGCAAGCTGGTTCCTGCGTAATTTCGGGCATAACATTGAGGGTTTGCGGCAGGCCAATGTGGATCAGATCGTTGAATTGCTGTCGAAGGGCATATCGTCGAAAGAACCGTTGATCGTGAATGTGGATGAAGGCGAACACGGTGAACGCGTGCAGGTTTATATCGGATAGGAGAGGAACCCATGGCAAACGCAGAAGAACGCATGAAGATTTTGAAGATGATCGAGGAGGGCAAGATCAGCGCGGAAGATGGCGCCAAGTTGCTGGCAGCCTTGAGTGAGGGACGCCGCTCCAGTGCCGGGAATCTGAGCCGGTCCGCCGGCGCAGGACGCTGGCTGCGCATCCGTGTCACGGATATCGCAACAGGGCGCTCGAAAGCCGCAGTCCAGATCCCCTTGGGATTGATCGACGCCGGTATGAAGATCGGTGCCCACTTCGCGCCCGAAGTGGAGGGCGTGGACATGTCGTCGGTCATGGATGCCCTGCACGCCGGAGTGACCGGCAAGATCATTGATGTCACCGATGAAGAGGATGGCGAGCACGTCGAGATTTATGTGGAATAGGAATTTAGCACTGTATATTTTATGCGCCAAATAGCAGAGCGATAAGGCCTCTCGCTTCTGAACTAAATGCAAGAGACCTTATCATCCTCAACCGATTTGTTTTGAACTTGCTTAACTGCGCACTAAATATCCTGGAGATTTAATGACCGAATCCATTGCTCAACCGATTGCTGCCAACCCGATGAAACGCGTGCTGGCGATCCGCGACTTTCTCCTCCTTTGGATTGGGCAAAACACCTCCCTGCTCGGTGATCAATTCCATTTTATCGCCATGTCATGGCTGGTATTGAAAATGACCGGCGATCCGTTGGCGCTCGGCATCGTTCTGGCAGTGGGCGGGATTCCGCGCGCGGTCTTTACCCTGATCGGCGGAGCAATTACGGACCGTATTTCGCCGCGCCGGGTGATGCTGACTTCCGATGTCATCCGGCTTTTCATTTCGGCTTTGTTGGCGGCGCAGGTCTTGACGGGCACTTTGCAGATTTGGATGATTTATGTTTATAGCTTCATAGTGGGGGTTGTTTCAGGCGCCTTCGAACCGGCTTCGATGTCCATGACGCCGTATCTCGTTCCTTCGGATGATCTCCAGGCCGGGAACTCGGTGATGCAGGGCAGTGTGGGGTTGATTGGGTTTGTCGGGCCCGCCCTCGCCGGGGTAATGATTGCCGCATCCCGTGACGTGAAAAACGGTGTCGCCTTGGCGATGGCCTTCGATGCGATCACCTTCATTGTTTCAGTGATTACTTTGTGGATGATGAAGACCGGAGGGGAGGTCATTGCTTTTAGAACGTCGGGATCGGTCAGCGTGTTTGAATCCATCCGCGAGGGCATCGTATTTATGTTCAAGGATCCCGCCTTGCGTGCCATGTTCATCCTGATCGCGGTGGCGAATTTTGCATTTGGCGGACCGGTGGTTGTGGGTGTGCCTTACCTTGCCAATGCGCGTTTTCCTGAAGGCGCCGCTGCTTTCGGCTTGATCATTTCCGGTTACGCCGGCGGAAACTTGCTGGGCATCATTCTTTGCGGCGCGTTGCCCAGGTTGTCACAGAGATGGATGAAGGTTCTCATGGTGGTGATGTTTGCAGTATTTGGTATTGGGCTGGGCGCACTGGCATGGATCCATATCACCGAAGCTGCGGTGCTGGATATGTTCGTTCTGGGTGTGCTTAACGGTTATCTCAGCATCTTGTTGATTACCGGTTTGCAGCACAACACGCCCAGGGAAATGCTCGGGCGTATCATGAGCATGGTTCTGCTTGCCAACCTGGGATTGGCGCCTCTCTCACAGGCGATTGCCGGTGTCATGCTGCGCTGGAACATCCTGGCGTTATTCCTGGTGGCCAGCGGGATGCTGCTGGCCTGTGCGGTTTATCTGGCCGTGCCGAAAGTCAATTCGTTGCTGACGGAGCGTTTTCTCAGCGAATCCCCCGAAGAAGCCGTAGTAACCGAATAATCGAAGTAAGATAAATCGAGTCCGAAGCCTTGACTTCGGACTCGATTTATCTTATGAGATGAAAATGCAGACGCAAACACAGCAGAAACCGCGCTGGAGCGGGATGATCGGATTTACCGTGGTCTGGATTGGGCAGATCGTCTCGGTGCTTGCCAGCGGCATGGCGCTATTGATCTTTTTCTGCGGCATTGGCATACAATGTGGTAGAGATGTTCCGTGATGGCCGACATGCCTTTGCCGATCGTGCGTGCTGTTGTGACCGTGCTGTATTTGCCGTCCATATCCACGCGGATGACTGGCTTGAGATGCAGCAGCGCGCCGGCCATGGCTTTGACGCGTCCGATGCGTCCGCCGCGCATCAGGTAATCCAGTGTATCCAGCGTGTAAATTATTTCGGTCTTCTCCCGGATTTTTGCCAGCCGTTCCTGAATGGCGTGCATCGTCCAACCCGCTTTGGCCGCCACCGCCGCGCTGATGACCTGAAGACGTTCGCCGCCGGATAAGGTCATCGTATCCCAGAAATCAACGTTCGCTTCGGATTTGGCCTCTTCGCCGCCTGCACGTGCCGCGTTGATCGTTCCGCTCAGGCCACGGCGCCGATGAGCCAGCCAACTAAACCCGTCCGGCTGCGCCGAAGACCTCGTACAGACGGCCGCACCACTGAGAGTATGCGGCGCGAATGCCCGCGTAGATATCGAACATACTCGCTTCCGGTTTGGCGGCTGCCAGGCGCATATTGTCGGCGGCAGTATTCATGATGCTGGTGGCGAAGTTGATCTTGCTGATGCCGGCCGCAATGGCCGCGCGGAACTGTTCGTCGGAAAGACCCGTCCCGCCGTGCATGACCAGCGGCACATTCACCCGTCGACGGATTTCAGCAACCAGCTTCAGGTCCAGGTGGGGCTCGCCTTTATAAAGTCCGTGGGCATTACCAAAAGCAATCGCCAGGAAATCGACGCCGGTCGCCTCGACAAAATGTTCCACACTAACAGGGTCAGTGAAACCAAGCCCCCGGCTGCCCAGGGAATCGTACTGGTCGCCCATGCCCACATGCCCCAATTCGGCCTCGACACTCACACCGGCCGCATGCGCCGCATCCACCACCCGCCGGGTGTTGGCGATATTCTCTTCGAGCGGCAGGCTCGAACCATCATACATCACGTCGGTAAATCCATAGGAAAGCATTTCCAGGCACTGATCCACACTGGCGCCATGATCGAGCATCAACGAGACCGGCACATCAGTATCTTCCGCCCGGCAGCGGACATAGGCTGCCAGGGCGCGGCAATTGGGCAAGGCGGCATAGGGCGAGTAAATGCCAATGATGGTCGGGGCGCGCTTTTCAGTCAGTGCATCCATCACCCCTTCCATGCCCTGCATCTCAAACACATCGAACAAGGGGACCGCATAGCGCCCATGGAGCGCCTTGGTTAATTCATTTTTGATCGAAATTATTGTCATGGATGCACCTATAGTCCTTCACTTACTTCAATTTTTACTTGGAATTCACGCTGCTCGCCGGGCTGCAAGGATTGAAGCGTACCACGTGCACGCTCCTGGCTGCGCCCACCGACCCGGCAGTTGGCCGGTTCGATTCCCAATACATAACTGCCTTGCCCCATCATCTTCCACTGGGCGAGATTCGGCAAAGTAGCCTTCTGGAAACCGACGCGCAACCCCAGTTTGCGTGAATGGTTGACCAACTGGATACAGGCCCAGCCGTCTTTATCAGCAGGCAGGTCATGATAAAAAACCTGTTCGGCGTAACCCGAGGTGGGTTTCTGGAAGCGCATCCATTCCTGCAGACCTTGTTTGGCTGCAGCGTCACGCGGCGCAACCGGATGCGGTTCGGTCACCAGTTGGCTGGTCTCATCCAGGAATGGGAATCCCAGGTTGATATGATACAGAAGCATCAGCGGACTTTCGGTCGCGCCCAGGTTTTCGACCAGATCGTGGAGAGTGATGCGATTACCGCCCAGCTCGACTGTAATACGGCGTTTCAGACGCAGGTTCTCGCCAAACACGCGCGCCTGGCGCATTTCCCCTTCAACCCAAAAAGAATATTCGTCCCCCTGCCAGGCGTCATCCATATGCACTTTTTGAGCAGGCAGGTGCGACAGGCGGCCATGCAGCCCGAGCGACTCACCTTCATCTTCCTCCGGCGAGCCGAGATAGGTCAGGCCGCAGCCGGTCAGCAGGCCGGCGCCAAAAGTGCGCAACCACCCGGTACCCTGCGGATCATAGTACATCGGATGTGCCCAACCAGTCGGCGAGACCCAAGCCAACGGCAATCCTTTATATGAAGCCGGGCCAATGTCCATGCCGCGGTCGAGCAATATGCTGAACGCCAACCCTGATCCGGTTCTGATATCAGCGACGCGCAGGCCGCGTTCGTTCCCATCCGCCCATTCACCCAGCTGGATGCCGGCAATTTGGGACAGGTCGCCCACGTAGTTCAATAACTCCGAACGTGTCCAGGTACGGTTGAATAGATTAGCCATCCGAAAGCCTTCCTTTTTATTTTATTCCAGGTCATGCAAATAATCGGCCATCAACGGCCAAAGACGCTGGTATTTTGCAAAACGTTCGGCATATAAAACCTGCTTATTCGGGTCAGGATCAAAAGTCCGGCCCAATCTAACCATGGTTCCGGCGCCTGCTTCCAGCGAGGGGAAGATCCCACATCCCACCCCGGCAAGAATAGCTGCTCCCAGGACACCTGCCTCATTTACTTCAGGACGTATAATGGGGCGCCCCAAAATGTCGGCACTGATCTGAATCCAAACATCCGATTTGCTGCCTCCACCCACGGCGCGAAAATCCTCCACAGCAAGGCCTGCTCCTGGCAGAGTCTCAAAGGTGGCGCGGATGTAAAACGTCATCGCCTCGATGAGACCTTTTAAAATTTCGCCGCGCGAAGTTTCCAATTTCAAGCCTGCCATGACGCCGCACGAATCAGTAATAAAGTCTGGCGGGCCAGTGGCCGTAAAATGTGGCAGCACCATTACCTGGCTCAAATCCTCCGGCATTTCTGCCAACAATAGCGCATAAAGATCTTCTCCGCTGGCCTGGGCCTGCTGGCGCTCCACGGCGGCGAACGTGTTGCGGAACCATTTGACCAGCGCCCCACCCTGGTTGTAGAGGAAGCAGACATATTGCCCCGGCACAGCGTGATGCTCGGTGTTCAGGCCGCGTTCGATCATGAGCGATGTTTCAGGCCGCTGTTCAAAAACCGGCGTCAGGCATAAATAAGTGCCCATGCCATACAAAGCCTGCCCCGGCGCGAGCACACCGCATCCAACACCATTACAGCACTGGTCGTGCGCACCGCTGACGATGGGAATCCCCGCCGGCAAGCCCAATTCAGCGGCAATTCCGGTTGCCACCGAACCAATCACCGCCCCGGAGGGAACCGTGGCAGGCAGTTTCTCCCGATCCAGTTGCGCCAAGTCCAACAGCTTATCCGACCAGTCTCTGCGTTCGAGGTCGAAAAGCAGGGTACGGTTAGCCAGGGAGTAATCCGCCTTGGCATCCGCGCCCAACATGAAGGAAATAAAACCGCTCCAAGGCAGGAAAACCTGCGCCTGCTGGTAAAGTTCGGGCTGGTGCTGCTTGATCCATTTCAACTTGGTCAGCGTATACTGGTTGCCGAGTGTATTTCCGTTAATCTGGTACAACTGTTCAGCGCGGATTAATCCACGCAATTCGTTGAGATATTCTTCCCCGCGCAAATCGAAATTCAACAAAGCGGGACCGAGAATCTTGCGACTGGCAGTTACCGGAACAACACTCTCTCCCAACGACGAGACACACACAGCCTTGACAGGATTGCCCTTGGCCTCAGCAACTGCCTGTGCAATGGTGCGTTTCACCTGCCGCCAGATCTTGAGCGAATCCAACTCCGCCCAGCCCGGTTGCGGGCACTGATAGTCATACTCCTCATACGCCAAATCCAGCATTCGCCCGTCTTCGGAGAAGACCGCCGCTTTGCAACCACTCGTGCCAACATCGATGCCCAGGAGACTCATAAACTCTCTCTCATGCCCGGTCCTGAGGCAGTGTCACTTCGAAATCAAGATAATGCGCCAACGCATGCTGTAACGGCGCCTGAACATTGCCCGGTGTGATACTGACGTGGTGGCGGTGCCCGTTATTGCCAATGTGGAGCAGCACATCCTGCAAGTTGCGGATCTCAGCCACGCCGGCCACGCCAAAAAAGTTGTCCGGGATCGGATCCGAGGTGAAACGCCCCTGGCCCAGGTACATTTTAACCCGGCCTTCATCGGTCATCAGGCTGCCAAAGGTGAAATCCATCGGCTTGATGCGGCCAACGTTGCAACCGAAACCATTCCCCTCGCCGACCGCGTTCATCAGGATGGCGTGGTCGACGACACGTCGCTGCCCCTCCATCAGGCTGGCCGGCAGCGGGCCGCAGTGGAACAGGATGCACTTGTCGTCTTCGTTGCCGTAGTTGTTGTTCCAGTCCAGCATGCCAATCGGTTCGTAAGAGGCGAGGTGCAGGGCGCGCATGACCACGGCGTTGCCCAGATCCACTTCGCAAGCCGAGGCGAGACCGGTCTCATTGAGGATGCCCATCGCCACACAGGGGCTGATGCCCATCTGCAACTGCATTTCAGTCCAGCAGCGGATCGCCATGGCATCCAGCCCGGCCTCTTCGGCTAATTTATCCAGAGTAACACCCAGGCGCGCCAGGTTGTCAAAGGCTTGCTCGGGTACACCCTGCCATGAGGCGGCGGCGCGCAAAGCCTGGGCCTTTCCAATATATGCGGACTCTTTCGGCTTGACCGCTTTCATGCGCAGGAAAATATCCGACAGGTCAAAGGTCTCGATTGTGATTCCGTGCCGCTGCAAAGCGACCTCGTCAATACGTACCGTCTTAAAGGGCGTGGTGCGCGCCCCGATCGCACCGACAACCATGCCCTTAACGCCGCCCACCACGCGGCAGATCCGGTCGAACTCATCCACGTTGGTTTTGAAGTTCTGGCTGCCCGGTTTGACCGTGTGCGGCTTGAGCGCAGTGAACTTTACGCCATACTGGCGGAATACGTCCATGATCGAAATCTTTCCGCAGAATGCGTCGCGCCGCAGAGAAGGGCTCATCTTGTCAAATTCATCCGGGTAAGCCTGGATCCAGAGAGGCACACCGGCTTCCTGGAGGGCGGCCACCGCGCCGGTCTCGTCGCCAAAGTTGGGCAGGCAGACGATCACGCCACCGAACCTGCCGCGGTTGGCCCGCAGGAAGCTGGCATAGACATTGCCCTCCTGCGGTGTTTCAACCGCGCCATAACGCGTGGCTTCAGTATCCAGCATCAGAACCTCATGCCCGAGGGCATTCAGTTCACGCTTCATCTCCTCTCGAGCGCCGGCGATCAAGGATGCTGGAAAGAAGCTGCGCGTGCCAAAGAACAGTGCAAAAGTGGTTTTGTTCATGGGATTGACCTCGCTTTTAGGACGCGGATTTGGGCTGATTTAGGAATTGACTACTCCGCAGAGGAGAGTAAGAAAAGTTTGTCACAACAATCGCGCCTTCGTAAAACGGAGCAGGCACGCTGGAGTCTATCATCAAACGGCTGGAAGCCACAATCTCGATGTCTGTACCCGGATTGGACCCGTCGCCGATCAGCGGCAAGTTGCATGGCAGACTCAAGTTGAGCCCGGAGCAATCAGGGCTGTAGCCTGCTTTTTACGAGAATATTCAACAAGATCATGGGTTCTCTCAAGTAATGCTCCTGGCTGGGCGATGTTTGATCGATATTCATCAAATAAATCCATGGACTTTTTCTTCCATACATAAAAGATGTTCAATCCCTGGCTTTTCTGCTGCCCAACGGTTTGCGTTATTGGCAGGTGGGCAGGCGTGGACTCTGTTTGGGAGCAATATAAACTCGAAGGTTACAAGTTGCAATACTCGAAGATGACCTGGTTCATGGCCTTCTCAAAGTCCATGGTGAACCTGTGCTCCGTCATTTTTTTTAACGCGAAGCACGCAAAGTTCGCTAAGTTTCTTGTTTTTTCTTCGCGCTCTTGGCGAGCTTTGCGGTTCCTTCTCTGATCTTGAGAAAACCATGATGACCTGGCCGAGGATGCTGACAGATTGCGACAATTAGGAAATCGAATCGACCAAGCTGCATTTGATGAGAAAAGGCGAGCCGTTGAAGAGCTTGTGAAAGCAATCTTGGTACAGCCGACTTTAGTTGATGGGAAAGTGATTCCTGTTGTAACATTAACCTGCCGATTCAATGAGCCGTGTCAATCAATCGCATCATTTCCCGCCGTTGTAAAAGACCACATGCCTGAACATGCAGTTATTGCGACATAGTGCAAACAACGATCCGAGTCGCCTTTCCTGTTTCGGGTGCAGTTGGTGTAACACGCTGTAGAAACCATATTCTCAAAAGACTGTTTTTGCCTCATTCCTGCAACAGTATGCCCGTTCTTTCGCTGTATATGAACCATGGACAAGCTTTTTGAAAACTCTGGATCAATTGGTTCAGGGTTCACGTGTGCCTGCGCCTTCCGGTTCCTATTCTGGCGCAGGCAAGTCCCTGGTGGGTCACCTAAATACCGTTTCTCAGCGGTATTTTTATTTTAATGGGCTATAGGGCTTGAGAGAACGTGAGGAAGCCGCGCGGCAGGGGAGCAGCACCGGATTTTTTAGTAAAATATTTTGAGGAACGAATAAAAACGAATATCCTGGCTTACAGGTAAATTTTTGGGTATGAACGATTCCCCAATGACTATGATTCTAAAACAGAAGTGTGTATTTGAGAAGATGGGAGTGGATAAAAAAGATGGTTTTCGTAAAGCCGCAGTTGGGTTTTTTATACTACGAAATTCAGCCGCGGAGGGCAGCGATCTTGCATCATTCTTTACTCCAACTCCATAAATTTGTCAAATTTTATGGACATTCAATCCTTAGATTTACGCTTTTTAGGCCAGTCTTGACGAAAGATCATGTTATCCAGGAGAGCGAACACGCCTTTTTTCAGATGTGATGTCGCGGATACTTATCTACTGATGTTACGCAGAGCCCCATCCCAACATCCCCATAAGGGTAGGTATTTTGAAAACCGGCTATGTGATCGTAGAATTATTCGCCTCAATGAGACCTAACCCCCGACCCCTTCCCTAAGAAGGAAGGGGAGTATGCTCACAAGAGTAGTTATTTTGAAAATACCTATCCCTAGCCCTACCCTGCCCTCCCCAAATGCCGGACCTGCGCTTCGCTGCGGCACGGCATTTGGGGGAGGAGAACCTGCGTAAGGTGAGTTATCTACATGGATACGTCCCTTTAAGGTGCTTTTGAACTTGTACTTGGTTTTTGAGCACCCGGATCGCATGTTTCCGATGGTATCCAGTGGCTGACGTAAACTCGTCCAGCATCTTCTGCTTTTCAAGCTTGCTCGCTTTCAGGTATCTGGGTTGTACGACTTCTAATAATTCACGCTTGCTTTTCAGGCTCATCATGTCGCTCCTCCAATAGGCCTCTTGGCCTATCGGTAAGTAACATTTTCCCTGATGCAATTTGGAGAAGAGACAACACCTATTCGTAAGGGTATAATTTCGAAGTCAGGAGGATGTGATGAAGAAATTGTTGTTTGGGCTGGTGATGGTTTGTGTTTTGCCGGCGGGGTGCGGAGCCGCGCAGGGCAGGGAACTGTCTTGCATGGTTTCTTAAGATCAGAGAATGAACCGCGAAGCGCGCGACCCTCAAAGAACAAAGGGCAGGCGAACGCGAAGAAAAAAACAAGAATCTTAGCGAACTTCGCGTGCTTTGCGTTAAAAAATGACAAAGCACATGTTCACTATGGACTTTAAGAAGGCCATGCTTGGCAGGCAGTTGGATAATCCATTCAGGTTACGAAGCTATACCGCACTCGGTCACAAATTGCGCTATTTCAGAAGGTGGAAAGCGCAATTTGTAACCGTGGGTATTATATAACAGGACTTGATTATGTCGTCACCAAAGAGTGAGCATGACGCAACACGCGGGCGCTGGAATGGGAAAAAAGGAAACCCATGTTAAAGCAAATCGGTTTAGCACTTACCCTGGTGGCCGCGTGGATGTGGAGCGGGACGGCGGTTGCCCAGACGCCTGCGAGCATTCCGCCGCCAACTTCGATCACGCCCATTAATTTTCCCCATGGTACCAGTTCGTACACATTCACAACCAATTTGGCCCCAGGCGTTTCGCAGGGATATGTGTTCTGGATTGCTGCACAGCAGTCGCTCTACATCACCAAGGGCGGCGATGCGAACGTAGAGGTGCTTGATCCTCTGGGCAATGGTTTGGCGACACCCACCTCACAAGCCGGGCCATGGGGAGCGGTTGCAACCCGCAGCGGTAACTATACTCTGGTGCTGTATGGCCAGGGTCCCGTCACCGTATCAATCTACATTCCGTCCACATTCTTTCCGCAAGCCTATGCCATGATCGTGCCTTACTCCAAACAATGGATCAGTTTTACGCCCGGGGCTGCCAGTTATTCCTTCAATCGGTTTTTTCAGCAGGGTCAGCCGCTGGCGTTCGTACTCGGCATCTCGGCTGGGCAGCAGCTTACGGTTTCGACACAGGGGAGCGTTACCGCTGCCGTTCTGGACTCGGATTACAACCCGCTGCAGGCAGCTTCGTCTCAGTACGGAGAATGGGTCTACAACATCCCGCTGACCGGTAACTATACATTGATCTTGTCGGGAACGGGTCTTAGCTGGATCTCGATCGCGATCCCCCCCTTTGGAACCAATCCGCCTCCTCCCGGTCCAACCCGCATCCGCTTCCCGCCGGGCAACGCCTCCCTCACGGTCTTTGCTAACATACAAAGCGGATCGCCCGCGCCGCAATATCTGTTGGGCATTTACGCGAGGCAAACACTTTATATCGCAAGCGGGGGTAATGTCTGGAATGTCCAGGTCTTTGGGCCAATGGACAAACCTGTCCGATCGAATCCCATCCCATCGTTTGTGAATCCCAACGGCTCGCTCGGTTTTGACATCCCAGATACGGGCGACTATCAGATCACCGTCTACGGCTCGGGCATGATCCAGGTTACGTTCTACATCCCGCCGATGTGGTTGCCGCTTTGGCCTCTGCTGTGGTGATGTGGGGGAAAAGGGAGAAGGGAGAAGGGAATAGGGGAATGAAAGATGAGATATTCGGTATTCGAGAATGGAGGTTGCGGAGACCGAGGATTTTTTACCACCAAGGCACAAAGATGGATGGTAAACGGGAGTCGGGAATGGGGGATGGTAAATGGTGGATGGGATATGCGGCGCTTTGCTGCCCTCACTTCGGACGGGCTTCGCACCGAGAAGAACACTCGGTATCTGCGACCTTCGCGCACACCACTCACGAGAATAATCTACTCTTTCAACCACTCCATGACGGGTACAGTTACGCCTCCTCCGAGCCAAAGTGCTATAATATTCTCATCGAATATTAACCTAACACCGTCTAGCATCCGACCCGCTTTTAGGCGATTATACGGTTTGCCCAAAAGGAATTATGCAGACCGTTTATACACGAGTTATCGTTGGGCAGCAGAAGGAGTCTGATGTGCCGTTTATCTTCTTCTTTGCAACCTAGGTTTTATAGACAGCTATGTCAGTAAAGGTAACATTACGCCCATGAGCAAACCAAAAGCAAGACAAATCATTTCCGATCTCGGAAAAATCGTAAATCCAAGAGGAATCCAGGAAACTTTCAAGACTATGATCGGTGGTGTGGAGCAATGGATTTACACACGGGGACAGGACAGAAACAATCCCATTATTTTGTTCATTCATGGTGGTCCGGCCGCACCGATGTCGCCCGTGATGTGGATGTATCAACGCCCGATTGAAGAATATTTCACGGTCGTCAATTGGGATCAACGCGCTTCAGGAAGGACTTATCTAGAAGCAGACCCTCATTCGTTGGACAACACAATAAACATAAAGCAATATGTCAACGACACAATTGAACTTGCAGAGTTTATTAAACACCGATATGAAGCGAATAAAGTAATTCTGATTGGGCATAGTTGGGGCACGATCATTGGTCTAAGAGCCGTATTAGAGAGCCCTGAACTTTTTAGCGTATATGTTGGAATGGGTCAGGTAATAAATACAAGAGATAATGAGCGGGTTAGTTATGACTATGCAGTATCCGAAGCCCAAAGGAACAGAAATAAAAAAGCACTTTCTGAACTGGAGACCATTGCCCCATATCCTGGTCAAACGCCACTAACACCCGGGCGAATCATGATTGCGAGAAAATGGGCACAATATTATGGTGGTTTGAGCGCATTTCGAACTGAGTCGAGTTACTATTTTTCGGCACCGCTTCTTTCACCCGAATATGATCACAATGCGGTATCTGCTCTCGACCAAGGCAGTATCTTTACGTTGGAACGGATTTTGCCTGAAATTCTTGATCTGGATTACAAGGATCTTACTGCATTTCCAATCCCCATATTAATGTTTATGGGGCGCCATGACTACTATACGCCGTCAAAAATGACAGAAGATTGGCTTAAGAAAGTAAGAGCACCTTATAAGAAAGGAATTTGGTTTGAGAAATCGGCTCATCTCATTCCGCTTGAAGAACCTGGTAAAACTCTAATGAGTATGGTGCAATATGTACGACCGATTGCCGTAAAAGCTGAGCGTTATCCATAAAAGCTGCCCAAAACAGTGCGCAGTGGACGCTGGGGACTCTGCGGCATTTTGAGCATTTTTCTGGCTTCGAGTTTTTTCTGCTCCCAAGCAGAGTCCACGTCCGCCCCAGAGCCAGTAACGCAAACCGTTAACCCTGCTTCCGACTTTTACCATAGCAAGACACTACACGGCTGAGCGTGTAGTATCTATATAATACTCCTGACTAACTCAGAATATCGCAGGGCATCATGCTTTGCGTAGCCGGTTCGCCCGCGCCCAACCACCGCGCCTGAAGAGCACACTAAAGCATTAAGCCTAAGCGCGCATCTTTTCGCAGAGCGCGCCTCGTTCGGTTCGCTTCGCTTGCCCGCCGCCAGGGCCTCGCGGTTCCGCTTCCTCATTCCACTCTCTACGGCTACTTCGCTCAAATACAAAAAGCACACGCTTGGGCTCGCCTCCGTTCGTTCCATTCGTCAAAGCGCTTCGCGCTTCGGCATTACTCCGCGGCGCTTCGCTTTCCCCCTCACTTCGGACGGGCTACGCGCCGAGAAAACGCTCGGTATCTGCGACCCTCGCGCAGCGACGAGGAGTTTAAATTGTGTCTTGTGTTATACTTCACATACTTACTCACTAAATGAGTTTCGGACATTAACAGCCAGCGCAAAGCTGTCCGCATAATTACTAGTTAGCCGCTTTTAAATCGCAATACTCTTTGACTAGGTCAGCAGATGTCTCCGACCGACTTGGATACATAGGATTGAATTGGGTAGAGAAGAAATGAATAGCAAGATAATAGAATCCTTGAGGCTACAAGAACTTATAAGAGGCGATCTTGCTATATTCTGTGGCGCTGGTATTTCACTAAATTCTGGGCTTCCATTGGCTAATCAACTGAAGTGGCACATTCTCGAGAAGTTGGCAGACAATAAAGTAGATATAAAAGATATAGAGGAGATATATGAGGCTCCCCTACCATTTGAAGCCTTCATGGAAACCATATTCACGAATTACCATCCTCCCGTTTCGCTCGACAATCAGAAGTTAGATGAGACTGACGATTCATCAAAGAAGGCTATAAGAGAGGCCGCCTTGGCTTTGGTAGCACTTGTGAGCTCCCTTGACGGAAATATGAATGCTAGTCATGCTGATCTTTTACAAATATATAGGATGGGACAACCTAATTCGAACCACCTTTTAATAGCCGAGCTGATGAAACATGGTTACGTCAAAAACGTATTGACGACGAATTTTGATTTACTTGTTGAAACCGCGCTTGAAATACTAAACCAGGAAGACGATAAAATGGTGAAGGGATGTGATTTTCAAGTCTTTTATGACGAAGAGCAGTTTGCTAAAGTCGATCCAAACAGCCTGGAATCGCCAGTGGTTTTCAAGATACACGGTAGCGCTGAAAGTTTAGTGAGTATTAGGACCACGCTTGAACACGTGGCAAATAGGACGTTCTCGGAAAATAGGGCAGGTGTTATAGACTATATTTTCGGAACAGGAGGGAGCCACAAAAAGGTTCTTGTGCTTGGTTATAGTTGCTCAGATGTGTTTGACATTACACCACGAATAGAGGAAATTGACAGCAGCGACAAAGAGGTCATCTTAGTGTGCCATAGTAAGAATGTTGAGCCACAGGAGAAAGCTATACGGGATATATCCAAGACGTTGTACATCAACGGAGCATTCTTGTTTAGCACAGGTTTGGATTTTGTGAGCGATTTGAAGCAGGGAATTATTTCGCATTCTTTCCGACATGAATTTGAAACTCAGAAGATATCTCTTTCTCCGAATGATCTGATTACTATTGTGATGGAAATGGAGAGCTACTGGTGGCGGATATACGATTCTGGCCATGAGCGAACATACATTGTAATCAAAGGAAGTGGGACATTAGGCATTTACAACGGAACCAGAAATCCCTTCACGAGATTTGCTGGTTGGGTAGTATCATGTGATACTGACAGGTTTGTCAGACTTTTCTGGGATTCGCACAGAGATATTGTGGGGCCGTATCAAGACGCGATGTGCCAAGAGCAAATATGGAAGAAGAGTATTGAAAAGTGGTGTTCAAATCTAACAAACGAGAAAGGTAGCAAGGATAGGTGTTTTCTGATAAGCCTATTGATGTCGAGAATAGGCAATTACAAGAAAATGAAAGCTTACACGGAAAGATGCATTAAACTGGTCGAAAGTAGCAGAGGTGATGATCAATTATTAATACCACATTTATACAACAATATGATTTACGCTTGTCAAGCATTGGGTGATCCTAATCTCGCAGAGAAGTGGCAAAGAAAAGCAACGAAATATATGGAAAGATAGAAAAGGAGAAAGCAATGAATCAGGCAAATAAGAAGGAAGAGGCTATAGGCTATATAAACTTATCCCCAACTTACCTAGCAGCGAACAAACCTCAACAGGCAATTGATTGTCTTCATAAAGCGCTAGCAATTGCGGAGGAATTAGGTGACAAGCATCTTGAGGCAGTTTGTTGCTGCAATCTTGGAAATGCTTACACGTTGCCGGGGAAATATCAAGATGCATTAACATTCTTGGATAGAGCCTTAAAAATTCCAGGCGCGACGATAGAAATGATGAAAGTGCAAGCATGCTCGCACTGTTATCTTGGCGAGATTTATGTAAATTTGAAAAACTATGAGGAAGCCCGCAAACATGGCGAGCAAGCTCTTAGCATTGCTCAGAAAATGGGAAGTGACGAGGACCTCGCCAAAGCCTACGTAGTATTAGCCGACATCTCTCGTGTTGTGGGTGACAAGGATAAATCGATCCTGTATTATAAGAAAGCATTGGAACCAATTTCCCGGACCGGCGCTGCGTATCTTGAACATTCTTGTTGTTTTCGTCTAGGCGAACTTGTAATTTCAAAAATTGCTAGCGGAAGTAACGTCAACATTTTTGAGAAGCAGGAAGCACAGGAACACTTTGAAAGAGCTATTGTCATTGCTCGTAAGATAGGTAGCGATCAGGCAGTAGCCGAAGATCAATCCTATTATGGGAGATTCTGTCTGCTGACAGGAGAATACAAGGAAGCGGTCAAATATTATCAGGCGGCAGAATCTACTTTTAAGAAAGCCGGCCGCAAAGCAGATTTGAAGATCCTATATGGCCAAATGTCAATCGCTTATGAGCGAATGGGTCAGTCATCTCAGGCAAAGAAATATAAAATTGAGTCTTCAAAATGAGGAGGTTACAGCAGATCAGGAGCTAAGTAGGCTTATATGGGATTGCCTTTCACATCGTGAATGATAACTTAAGGAGTATAGTATCGCTTATAGTTGACCTTTCGCTGAAATTAAAATGACTTTCGCGAATTTCGCGCTTTTGCTTGCCACTTTTGCCATTTTGTCGCTAAAAAACGAAAATTTGTCTGGATCATTTTATGAATTTCGAGTTTTCTGGATTAGGCCAAAAAACGATCTGCCAAATACAGGTTGTTTGCGGAGAAGACCGCCATATATGGTGGTTTGGAAATTCGCGATTTCACCAAAATTTTCAGCGAATGGACAGTTATAAGTGTACTAAACAACCAAAGCGCAAATACGTTCAACACTGGCTCCAGCTGAAAGGGCTTCGCCCTGAGAGCGCGGAGCGGCCTCCGCAGCAATCATCCTGGCTCGCGGCGGAGTCTCGCCCGTCCGCCCTGAGCCAATCCGTTATCAATTTCAGGTGTAAAAAAGAGTAAAGTCGCCTTTCCTGTTTCGGGTGCAAATCTTATGCAGTTGGGGTATTACGCTGTGGAAACTACACTCTCGAAAGACTGTTTTTACCCCATATCTGCAACGGTATGCCCGTTTTTCACTTTATATAAACCTAGACAGGCTTTTTGAAAACTCAATGAGTTCAGGGTTCACGTGTGCCTGCGCCTTCCGGTTCTCCTATTGTGGCGCAGGCAAGTCCCTGGTGGGTCACACAAAATACCGTTATCCAGCGGTATTTTTATTTTAATGGGGTATGTGGATTGGTGGACATCTAACTTCCGAGCCTCAGCTTCAACAAAGAAATCGTATCTTCACGCAGTTTTGCCTTTGCCCAATCTTTCCGGCTGGGCGTCAACAACTCGCCAACCCCATCCAGGATATGCCGGTTGCTCAGTTTTTCGAGTTGGCCGATACAGGTTTGCAGCAATTCATCGAGGGACATTCCCGAGCGCGCTTCGATAATCTGCCGATTGATGGGGAAGCGCTGCTGTAGGAAGAACCAGACATCATCCAAAAGGTCGAAGTCGAGATCAATGGAAAAGCGGTCCAGTCCGTAGAACATCAAAGCGGCGGTACCGCCCTTGAACCCCAGGAATGGTGCGACCTTCGTATCCGCATATTTTCTACCGTACAACCTAAAAAATAGCACGCGGATCAGAGCGGATGGTGCGGATGCGCGCAGATTTTTTAAACTTCATCTGCGAAAATCGGCTGAATCAGCGTCATCCGTGTTCTATTTTTAGTCATCACGCATAAACTGTACGATAGAGAACACGAATTTAAAAAAGAATTCGCGCCAATTCGCGGAGATTAGCGGACAAAAATGGACTTTGAGAAAACCATATCTTTCATCCTTCAGCCTTCAACTTTAGCCCGGCTCTTGACTTCCGCAACACCTGCGCGTTATAATAGTTTCGTTACTTAACTATTAAGGCTTTTATCCACTTTCAGAAAGGTCCGTTCCATGACACCCAGCCTGACATCTACAAAAGACATCGCCGAAGAAGTGCTCGACCGTTTTTGGGAAACCGTGCCGCCGCTTTGGGGGCAGGTGCGCGGCCATATTCGAGCAGCCGCGGCCGAGAAATTCCGCTTGAGCGAGGAGCAATTCCAGGTGCTGAGGCTGATCCGGGCAGGGAAAGGCTCGGTGAGCCAGGTGGCCGCCGCGCGCCACATCACCCGACCGGCGATCAGCCAGGCAGTGGATGCGCTGGTGCAGCGCGGGCTGCTGACGCGCACACAGGATGAGGATGACCGGCGGCACATGCAACTGGCGCTGACGGACTCCGGCAGGGAGACGATGGATGCGGTCTTCAAGGCGACGCGCGCCTGGATGCGGTCGAGGATGGCCGGTTTCAGCGAGCGCGAGCTGGAGAACGTTATCCGGGCGATGGAAACGCTGAGGAAAATGCTGGAATGATTGACGATTGACGATTTTCGATTGACGATTGTAGATTGACGACCCCAGATTGCTTCGCTGCTGAGTGGTTTCGATACGCCCGAAGTACACGGGCTACTCAACTAGCGCGGCTGCTCACAATTCGCGATTTCTGGAGACATCGCACTCCGTGGCCTTCTCAAAATCCATGCTGAACCTATGCTCTGTCTTTTTTTAACGCGAAGCACGCAAAGCTCGCTAAGATTCTTGTTTTTTTCTTCGCGTTCGCCCGCCCTCGCTTCCTACCCTTGTGTTCTTCAAGGGTTGAGGGTGGCGATCTTAGCGGTTCGTTCTCTGATGTTGAGAAATCCATGCATCGCACTCCCTGTACACCTTTTAACTTTTAAGAGATTGAATTAATTATCATGAATCATGTTGGCAGATTATTACCCCTCATCAAGCCGTATTGGAAGCGCGCCAGCCTGGCGCTCGTACTGCTGACCTCGCTGGTATTCTTCGATCTTTCCATCCCGCGCCTGATCCAGCGCATTATTGATCAGGGCATCCTCCAGCATAACCAGTCGGTGGTGCTGCAGACCGCGGCCATCATGATCGGTATCTCGGTCGTGAGCATGGTCATTGCGATCGGCAACAGCATCCTGTCGGTGCAGGTGGGGGAGAGCGTGGCGCGTGACTTGCGCGACAAACTGTTCCTCAAGATCCAGAGCTATTCATTCGGCAACCTGGACAAGCAGAAGACCGGGCAGCTCATGGTGCGCCTGACGAGCGACATTGACGCCATCAAGCGCCTGGTGCAGGTCTCACTGCGGATCGGGACACGCGCGCCGCTGTTGATGATCGGCAGCCTGATCCTGATGTTCAGCACGAGCCGCAGCCTGGCACTGACCATGATCCCGCTGTTGGTCGTGACATCCATCGTCATTATCTTCTTCATCATCGTGATGGAGCCGCTGTTCCGCACCGTGCAGCAGAAACTGGACCGGCTCAATACCGTGCTCCAGGAGAACGTGGCGGGCGTGCACCTGGTCAAGGCCTTTGTGCGGGCGGATTTCGAGGGCCAGCGCTTCGAGACCACCAACGAAGACTTCACGGTGCGGTCGGTCAAGGTCATGGAATTCATGTCCACCATGTCGCCCATCCTGACGATGTGCGTCAACGTGGGGATGGTGATCGTCATCTGGGCGGGCGGATTGCAGGCCGTGGGCGGAACGCTCTCGATCGGGCAGATCGTGGCATTTACCAACTACCTGCTCACCACGATGACCCCGCTCACGATGATGACGATGTTATCGAATACCTGGGCAGGCGGGATCGCTTCGGCGCGGCGCGTGGACGAGGTTTTCGACACTATGCCCGAGGTGCAGGATGCGCCCGAGGCAGTGGCGCTGCCCGAGACGACACGCGGGCGGATCGTCTTCGAGAACGTGTCTTTTCACTACAACGGCAATGAAGCCGAGAAGGTGCTCGACCACATCAACCTGGTCGTCGAGCCGGGACAGACGGTCGCCATCCTGGGTGCGACCGGAACGGGCAAATCCACGCTCATCAACCTGGTGCCGCGCTTCTATGATGTGACGGAGGGCCGCATCACCATTGATGGCATTGACGTGCGCCAGATCAAGCAGGATTCCCTGCTCTCGCACATTGCCATCGTGCCGCAGGAGTCCGTGCTGTTCTCGGGCAGCGTGCGCGACAACGTCCGGTACGGCAACCCGAAGGCAGGAGATGACGAAGTGATCGCGGCGGCCAAGGCTGCACAGGCGCATGACTTCATCATGGGCTTCTCGAAGGGCTATGATACACACGTGGAGGAACGGGGCGGCAACCTATCGGGAGGGCAGAAGCAGCGGCTGGCGATTGCGCGGGCGCTGCTGACCCGCCCGACGATCCTGATCCTGGACGACAGCACCAGTTCGGTGGATGTCGAGACCGAGACGAAGATTCAGGATGCGCTGGCAGCCAGCACGTTCAGCCACACCAGCCTGGTGGTGGCACAGCGCATCAGCACCGTCCTGCGGGCGGACAAGATCGTTGTGATCGATGATGGGCATATCGCGGCCGAAGGCACGCACAAGGAATTGATCCAATCCAGCCCCATCTACCAGGAAATCTACGAGTCACAGCTCGGCAGCGGCTTCAAGCCGGACGAAGCGGAACTGGCCGACGAAACTGATGAAGCGGGGGTGCAGGAATGAGCATGCAACCTCCGAGCAACGATACCAGCAGCATCCGCGCCGCCATGGGGCCTCGGCGCCCAGCGGCGGTCGGAAAGATCGAGAAGGCTCAAGACCCGCGCGGCGCCTTGGCGCGGCTGATCCCATACCTGAGCCAATTCAAGTTTGCGATGATCCTGGTCCTGATCTTTGTCCTGCTTTATACGGCTCTCGGACTGGTCGGCCCGTACCTGATGGGTGTGGCGATTGATAAGTTCATCTCAATCAAGCAAGCCGCAGGTCTCATGCCGATCGCGATCTGGATGCTGGTCACCTACCTGTTGAACAACCTGTTCCAGGCCGTGGCGGGCTGGATCATGTCGGATGTCTCACAGCGGGCGCTGAAGCAGGTGCGCAAGGACCTGTTCTCGCACTTGCAGACGCTGCCCCTCAGTTTCTTTGACAGCAACCCGGCGGGCGACCTGATGAGCCGCCTGACCAACGACATTGACGCCATCAACCAGGCGGTGTCGCAGAACGTGACCACACTGCTGGCCAGTGTACTCTCGATGGTGGGCATCGTGATCGCCATGTTCGCACTGAACGCCTGGCTGGCGCTGTCCGCCGTGATCGTGGTGCCGATCATGTTCTGGTTCACCGAGTTCGTGGCGCGCTATACCCGCAAGGGCTTCCGCGACCTGCAGAAATCGCTGGGCCAGATCAACGGTGTGATGGACGAATCGATCAGCGGGCAGAAGGTGGTGAAGGCCTTCCGGCGGAACGACTCGGTGGTCAACACGTTCCGCAAGAGCAATGCTGAGGTGTTCCGCGCGGGCGTCTTCGCCAACAGCTACGCCTTGTTGCTCATGCCGCTGACCACTGTGCTCGGCAACTTCTTCGTGATCGTGCTGGCGGGGCTGGGGGGCTGGCTGGCGCTGCAGGGATTGGTGAGCGTTGGCATCATCGCCACGTTCATCAACTACGGGCAAAACTTCGTCAACCCGCTGCGGCAGCTTGCCAACCTGTATAACTCGATCCAGGCCGCGCTGGCAGGCGCCGAGCGTGTGTTCCAGATCATCGATACACCGTCCGAGCTGGCAGATGAGGCAGAAGCTGTCTCGCTGGAGGGGCTGCGCGGCGATGTGTCGTTCGAGCACGTCAAGTTCGGTTACCGGCCCGATAAAACCATTCTCAAAGATATGACGCTGGAGGCCAAGCCGGGGCAAACTCTAGCGCTGGTCGGGCCGACCGGCGCGGGGAAGACAACGATCATCAACCTGCTAACCCGCTTCTACGAGATCAGCGGCGGCAGCATCAAGATCGACGGGACAGACTTGCGCGATATCAAGCGCGCCGACCTGCGCCATGCGCTGGGTCTGGTGCTGCAGGATACCTTCCTGTTCTCGGGTACCGTGATGGAGAACATCCGCTACGGGCGGCTGGAGGCGAGCGACGAGGAGGTGATCGAGGCGGCCAGGATGGCCGATGCGGATCACTTCATCAAGCAACTGCCGCACGGCTACCAGACGAACCTCTCCGAGCGGGCGGCCAACTTGAGCCAGGGGCAGCGCCAGATGCTGGCAATCGCCCGCGCGATTCTGGCCGATCCCAGCATCCTGATCCTCGATGAAGCCACCTCGAGCGTGGACACGCGCACCGAACTGCGCATCCAGAAGGCGCTGCTGCGCCTGATGAAGGGCCGGACAAGCTTTGTGATCGCCCACCGCCTGAGCACGATCCGCGATGCGGACCAGGTGGTCGTGATCAACAAAGGCGAGATCGTGGAGACCGGCACGCACCAGGAACTGCTCGACCGGAAGGGCTTCTATCACAGGTTATATATCAGCCAGTTCAAGGGGCAGGAGATTTAGAAGAGCAGCGGTCAGCATTCAGCTATCAGCCTTCAGCGGTCAGCAAGCAGTTTCAAAAGCAGACTTCCGAAATTTCCAAAATTTCGGAAGTCTTTTTCTGTTCCGTGATTCTGTTGTAATGGCAATGGTTTCTTGCACAGTGATATACTCCAAATAACCGCTGATCCTATTTCAATATAAAGCGGTATCGCGTTCGAAAGGTTTTAGGACTTTATACGAACCACCCGCATAATCCCTAGTTGGGAGGTTTCTTTCCAAAATCGGCAATTGGTTCAGGATATTATGTTAACAAGAAAAAAAGAATCGCAGAAAATAGAAAAAGATTGGTTCATGTTCTCTTCGGCATTATTTATTCAAACCTGCTCTGACTATATTGCGCTCAGATTGCTATATTATCTCGAACCCGTAACCACTGCACCATCAATTCTTGTGAAAATGATAGATGTTGCAGAAAAATCTTTGAAACTGTATCTAACCGTGCAGAATAAATCAAATACGGCGTTATCCGATTCGCGACAAAACTATGGTCACGATGTAGAAAAAATGAGAAGCGAAAGCGCAAAACATAACAAGGTGTTTGATGATGAAGACATTAAGAGGTTTTCAAAAGATTTACATGATAAACCTGGAGAGCTTTATCAATACCTTAGATATGGATCTCAGGAAACGACACAGGGAATAAGTGCAAATTTAAGTCAAATAATGCCGGTTATTGATAAGATCTTTTTCAAGTCAATTTTGCTCTTGCCAGAAAACGAAAGACGTTTGTTGAATTTTGTATCTTTACTAAAAAACTTGTTGATGCAATCTAAGTTTGATCAAAGCCAAAATCCAACCTTGTTATTATCAGCACTTCAAAAAAACAATCTATACATTAATGAGTACATTGAATACTGTCATTTTTTAGATAAAGAGCATCAAGAATTTTTAGAACAAATTATTAACACTCAAAAAAATAAGAAAACCACCTAACACTGCGTGCAGTGGACTGTGCATGATTTTAGATTCGACTCTTTCCATGTTGTGTACATAGAGAGCATCCGAACATCGAAGGCTCTCTTTATTTGATTATAGAAGCCTTATCCTTTCACCGGCTTGGTGGCTGTGATCAAGGCCGAGAACGGAACTCCAAAAGGCATTTTCGAGAGGATCTTTCCGCCCGCATCCTTCGGCTCGATCTTGATGTTTTCAAAGCCGGCTTCCTGCAGGCCGCGCGTGTATTCCTTGATCTCGAGCGCGCCGCCTAGGCAATCGCCCCAGGCCTCGACATTCTCCTTCAAGGCTTTGGGCACGGGGCCATTGGAAACAACATCCGAAATGGCAACGCGCTTGCCGGGTTTGAGCACGCGCTGGATCTCTCCAAACACTTTGAATTTGTCGGGTGTCAAATTGATGACACAGTTGGAGATGACCACATCAATGCTGTCATCCTCAACGGGCAACTGTTCAAGATAACCCTGACGGAATTCCACATTGGGCAGGTTCATGCGGCCGGCGTTGGCATGCGCCTTTTCGATCATCTCGGGCGTCATGTCCACGCCGATGACGTGGCCGGTTTCGCCGACCTGCTTTGCCGCCAGGAAACAATCCAGCCCGCCGCCGGAGCCTAGATCGAGCACCGTTTCTCCCTTATTCAAACTTGCAATGGCGATCGGGTTTCCACAGCCGAGCGAGAAATCGGATATGTCTGCGGGCAGGCCTTCCAGCAGTTCCAGCGGATAAAGCTTATTGCCCGGTGTTTGACAGCAATCGCTTGAATCACAACAGGAACCGGTTTTTGCCTTGGCCGCGTAACGCTCGCGCACGGTTTCGTGAATACTATCGGATGCTTGAGTCATGGTTGATTCTCCTTTTATATAGATGCTTGTCTATGAATCAAAGCAAAAAAATATCATTTCGTAAGGATGTGATGGATTGCCAGGGTGGCTTTATCTTCCGGTGCAAATTTGATCATTAGCTGGCCGCAGCAGAATGAGATGTTCTCCTGGTTGAGTGTGTAAAAGGTTTGCTTGCCCTCCTCACGGATGTTGACCAATCCCGCCTCGCGCAGAATGGCGAGATGATGCGATACAGTCGGCTGGGAAACATCCAGTTTGGCGACCACTTCATTGACGGACAGCCAGTTGCAGCACAGCATGTTCATGATCTTCTGGCGGGTTGCATCCGCAATGGCTTTCGAAAAGAGTACGGGATCAAATTTCATATAGATAATCTTCTATACGTAATTATATGGATAAACAGACGGTTGTCAAGAGGTAAGACGTTTCAGTTGATGGCTTTACCAAAGTGGAGAAATCCTTAACGCGAATTATGCGAATTTACGAATGCCGCAAATAACCCATGGAAAATCGGTGGAATTAACCCGTGTGTGAGAGGCGCGCTCCAAAATCTCCGATTCGTCTAGCAACTTTGGCAAGACCATACGTTTCGGCTCACGGCTTTGTCAAAGTCAGAGAACGAAACGCGAAGCTCGCGAAGGGCGCAAAGGCTTCTTTTTTTCTTGGCGTACTTTGCGGCCTTCGCGTTGAAAAAATGACAAAACATAGATTCATCATGGAATTTGAGAAGGCCATAGGTCGCCAATCATAGGGTCTTCTTATTTTTCCGGTTTTCCTGTACAATCCATCACAACAAAAATTTGTAAGGGGCGCTATTGCCCGGATAAAGCCTGTCCCTGTCTCATATCTTGTATGCCCACACCTGAAGAACTCGCCCGCGAGAATATTGATAAGCAGCTTGAAGCCTGCGGCTGGATCGTGCAATCGCGTGCCGAGATGGAGGCAGGTCTGGTCCGCACGACGAGGTTGATGCAGGCGGTGTCGAGGTCAGCGTTCGCATCAAGGAGAAAACAATGTTAAAACGTTATCTAAACACTTTTTCTATTATCGGTATCCTTGTTGTAATTGTCGTTGTTATAGGTTGGTTTGTTTTTCCTCAATGGAAAAGTCAGCCTGGAGGATTTTTTGTTCTACTAGGGTCTGCACTTACGGGTGTGATCGCGGCCCTAAAGGGGTTGAAAGATGCTCACGATTTTCTTAATAATGAAAAGAAAAAGGATAAACTCGAAGGTCTCGAAGGTATTGAAAAACTTGTCGTTCAGGTCATTTCAAAGCCGATATCAGAACGGGTCAAGAAGCGTGAATTGCCAAGCAAGGTAATGCACAATGTCCCCCAACCTGATTACGGAGAATTTATTGGCCGCGATGAAGAGATAAAAAAGGTAGTGAGCCTGTTACGTCCTGTTCCTCATTCACAATACCCGGTCGTCACTATCGATGGGATTGGGGGGGTCGGTAAAAGCGCTCTTGCTCTTGAGGTTGCCAACCGATATTTATATAACTATGATCACTTGCCATCCGAAGAACGCTTTGATGCGATTATCTGGACTAGTGCCAAAGAAACGGTGCTCACTGCCGAGGGAATACAAACTCGTCCACAGGTTCTGCGGACACTTTTAGATATTTATGCGGCTATCGCTATCACCCTACAACGTGAAGATATCACGCGTGCCAGAACCGAAAAGGAACAAACCGAGTTAATTCGAAATGCGCTAACAAATCAACGGACATTGATTATTGTCGATAACTTAGAGACAGTAGACGATGAAAAGGTAAGTACATTTATTCATGAGATACCATATCCAACCAAAGCTATTATCACTACCCGTCACCGGCTTGATGTTGCCTATCCAGTTCGTCTCGCTGGTATGCCAAAAGAAGACGCTCTCAAGCTTATTGCACAAGAGTGCACAAAGAAAAACGTAATACTTACTAGCGATGGCGCTAACCGTTTGTTTGAAAGGACCGCCGGTATTCCTCTAGCCCTCGTTTGGAGCATCGGTCTGATGGGGAAGTATGAAATTGAAAACGTCTTAGAAAAGCTTGGAGATGCCGAAGAAAATATCGCTGAATTCTGTTTCAAGGCGGTGCTCGAATCCATACAGAGTGAACCGGCTTACAAATTGTTATTGGCACTTGCGTTATTTGCAACAGATGCCAGCCGCGAATCTCTGGGAGCCATCTCAAGATTACCAATTAGAGACAGAGATGATGGCCTTGCTCGGCTGGAAGTTCTCTCATTAGTGGACAAACAAGCCGATCGATTCAAGCTCTTACCGCTTACTAAAACCTATGTACTGGCTGAATTGAAAAAACATGCAGATTTAGGCGCGCAAATTAATCATCGTTGGATCGAATATCTCAAATCAATATGTGCCGGAGTGGATAGCGAATATTACTGGAGATATCGTAGTTATGCCTTTTTTCAGGACGGAGAAACCATTCTGGATGCTATCCAATGGTGTAGAGAACATGGCCCTGCTGAGGATGCAATATTCTTAACCTATGCAGCTTATGATTTTTTGGAGGCGAGAGGCCGTTGGAACGAAATGCAAATTCTAGTAAATGACACTTTAGTGTTGGCCGAAAGCCTAAAAAACAATCTGGCGATTGCTAGGCTTTACGTCATTCTAGCTTGGATCTTAATGCAACAAGGCGAACTCGATGGAGCTGAAAATCTTTATTTAAAAAGCATAGAAAAATATAGAAATCAAAATAATCAAGAAGGAGAAACTATAGTTCTACACCACCTCTGTGCTATTTACCGTAAACGTTGTCAATTTGATAAAGCTGAAGGATATTTAAGACAAGCCGAGAACTCAGTTGGTTATTTGGAAGTTGGCGACTTGCGTGCTCTTGTAAAAACCGAACGAGGTAAGCTTGCTCGGGATAAGAAAGATTGGTTTGAAGCGAAAAAGATTTTTAATGAGATAGCCGAATATTTCGAAAAACGAATTGAACAAACACCTCGTGATGAGCCTCTCGCACGCGGTAATTGGGGACATTTGGCTATTGTCGCCTATCATCTTGGGAATTATAAAGAAGCTAAAGAACTGTGTTTAAAAAGTATGGAATTTTTTGAATCCTCCGGGACAAAGGGTTATTTGGCAACTCTAAAATATCGGTTGGCACTGACTGAAGAAGCCCTTGGTGAGAAGAGCGAAGCACTTATCCATGCTAACGAGGCTGTGGATTGGTTTAACCGATTGGGGATGAAACCCGATTATGGCGAAGCGAAGATACTCTTAGATCGACTACAAAAAAAAGTCAGAAAGTGATTACATAACAAATGACCAATCAATTATCCACTATCGTTCAACGCCCCTGGAATTATTGCAATTTCCTGCGCGACGAGCGGCGGCTGTCGGTTGTGGAAGTCGAGTCCGCGGTGGAGGTGGGTCTGGTCCGCGCGGCGAGGTTGATGCAGGCGGTGCTGAGGTCAGCGTTTGAGGGGAGGCTGTGACAATAAAAACGCTCCCAATTTGGGAGCGTTCGTTGATTGAATTATTGGATTTCTTCAAGCAATTTGTATCGAGAACAATCTTCATGCGGCGGTCGGTTTGCGTACTTTGCGGATTTCCTGCGCGATCTCATCATCGGTCAATGCAGGCAAATCCAAGGCCGCCAGGCGATCTGCGGCGGCGAACAGATTATCCACACGGCGGCGGCGAATCTCTTCGCGCAAAAGACGCTCGATGGCCTTCGGGCTTAATAAGCCCGCCGCTTCTGCTTCCTTGCGTAATCGATCCGATAAAGACAATTTGAAATCCAATGTGGTCATTTTGACCTGCTTTCTATTGCTAAAATGATTATACCATCCAGGAAAAAGGGAATTTTTCCATGAGCACACAACCCTCCGCCATCGTCCAGCTTCTCTGGAATTACTGATCGCAGGCGGTGCGGTTAAGTCAGGCTTTTTACCAAATACAATTCCCCTCGTTCGAAGCCTCGTCCGAGATAATATTCCCTCGTTCCCACGGCGGAGATGACGGCCATGCGCTGGAAGCCATTTTCTTTTGCGATCTGTTCCGCTTTATGGAGCAGGTTTTTTCCCAACCCGGCGTGCTGGGCCGCGCCGCTTTTCTCCTCGCCAACAGGCAGGGATTGCCCATAGACATGTACTTCGCGGATCAAGGCCGCTCCTTCCAAATCCTTCAATTGCGTCTGCGGCGCGTCCTTGGATGGCAGGGATAAGCGAATGAAACCCGCCAGCTTGTCATCCGGCGTGACATACGAAATGAAATGCTCCTCGGCCTGATCGGCTGGATAGACGAGATCGTTCAGTTTGAGCAGGGAAGGATCAACCGGCTTGCCCCGCACTTCCCGGCAGCGGATGCAATCGCAGTGCGTGCCGCGCCGCTTCATCTCAGTCTGTACATCCTGCCGCAAGCTGGTGCGGCGGTTGCCCTCCACCACGTTGGTCGAGGGGATGTCGCGGATGATGCGGTTCACACGGCAATAGCGCGGGATGGCCGTTTTGACATCTGCAATTAGATCAATCAATTGTTTGGTGGTGTAGGGCTGGAACTCGCCGCGCTGCCAGTATTCATAAAGCTCGGCATTGGCCAGCAATTGATTGGGGTAGATCTTGATCTCATCGGGACAGAAGCCCTGCCACAGGCGGGCAAAATCTGCGCGGTCTGATTCGGGCGTTGCACCGAGCAGGTTGGGCATCCAATGCAATACGATCTTAAAGCCCGCCGCGCGCAGCAGGGCCGTGGCCCGCCGCGTACATTCCACATCGTGACCGCGCTTGTTCATCTCAAGGATGCGGTCATCCAGACTCTGCGCCCCCATCTGGACTTTGGTCACGCCCAAATGCCTCAGCCAGCGGATTTCATCCGGCGTGATTTCATCCGGCCGCGTCTCGATCACCAAGCCCACATTGCGGTGCGCGGCGGACTCGTTTAACGTCTGCACTTTCAACAACTCATCACCCCCCTCTCCCGCTTCTGGGAGAGGGTCGCGCAGCACGCCGAAGGCGACGGGGGTGAGGGACTCATTCATCGCCTCGAAACAGCGCTTCACGAACCATTCCTGGTAATCGCGGCGGTATGAACTCCACGTGCCGCCCAGGATCAACAACTCGATCTTATCGGTGGGATGTCCCAGCGAATCCAAGGCCTGGAGGCGCGACTTCACCTGCAGATAGGGATCAAAGTCATGCTCGAGACCGCGCATGGCACCCGGCTCATCGGCCAGGTATGATTTTGGCATCCTCACGTCGGTGGGACAAAAAATGCACTTTCCGGGGCAGGGATAAGGCTTCGTCAGAACGGTGACCGTGGTCACGCCGGAAAGCGTGCGCATCGGTTTCATCCGCAGGCGTTCGAGCAGCCTGGCATCGGAGGGCATTTCGTTATTCCGCACCATCTCATGATAGGCGGCCACCAGCACATACTTGCCGAGATAGCCCCCGCCTTTCAGCGGATAATGCCGGAGCGCATCCATCACCGCACGCCCATCCCGGATCTCGCCAATGGCCTGGCGCGCCAAAACCATCCATTCAGGCTGGATGGTATGCGTCGAAACCCATTCTTCCTGCTTTGGCGATCTCATTTCCCTTCCTCAGGCTTAAGCACGAATTGATCTTTCACTTCGTTCAGCGTCTTGTGCTTGAAAAGATCGGTGTGGAGTCCGCATTCGGTTTTGCCGCGGCCCGCCCAGCGTCCGGCGCGGTCGTCGTCATCCGAGCCGACCGCGATCGTGCACGGCGCACAACCGATACTGCGATAGCCGCGCTCATAGAGCGGATGCCGCGGCAAGTGATGTTCATCCATGTAAGCTTGCACGTCGCGCTTGGTCCAGGTGAGCAGGGGATTGACTTTCAACAAACCGTCATCCTGTAATTCCAGGATTTTTGCGTGCGAACGTTCCGCCGTTTGGTCGCGCCGGATGCCGCTGATCCAGGCTCGCAACCCGCTCAAGGCCTTTTGCATCGGCTGGACTTTGTGAATATAACAGCACAGGTTTGGATCTTGCATGGGCAGGGTGCGTGTGTTCTGGCGTGCGAACACATCCCAGCGTGAATCGCGATAAAGATCGACCACGTTGAGCTTCCACTCGTGCTGGATCTTCTCGCGGAAGATCAGCGTATCCCAAAAGTGGTAACCGGTATCGAGGAAGAAGATGCGCAAGTCGGGTTTAATGGTTACCGCCATATGCAAGAGCGGCATGCTTTGCGTTTGAAAGGAGGTGCTCATGGCGATATCGGGCGCGAAGGTATCCACCGCCCAGCGGATGATCTCCTGGGGCGTCTTCGCTTCGAACTGCGCCGAAAGCGCATCCACTTCTTTTTTATCGAACACGAGCGAAAATTATACCCGTTATACCATGGGTATTATATAATCAGGGTGTGAATGCAATAATTGCGGAGCGATTGTTGGATTTGAACCGCCGCTTCTATACGGAATACGGGCGCGATTTTTCCGCCACGCGCGGACGATTGCAAACGGGAGTCATGCGCATAGTCGAATCTCTGCGCGGCGATGAAGCGATCCTGGATTTGGGCTGTGGCAACGGTGAACTGGCGCGCACTTTGTCCCGGAGCAGCCATCACGGTTCTTACCTCGGCCTCGATTTCAGCCTGCCTCTCTTGGCCGAAGCCGGACGCGCAGCCTTTGCATTTCCCGTTCAATTCCTGCAAGCCGATCTTACCCGGTTATCTACTGCCACTGATCGCTGGCCGCTGATTACTGATCGCTATTCACTGGTCTTTGCCTTTGCCGTTCTTCATCACATCCCGAGTCTTGAACTCCGCCTGGAAATCATCCAAAAGATTCGTGAACGGTTGAGACCGGATGGGCTGTTCATCCATTCCAATTGGCAGTTCCTGAACAGCCCGCGCTTGAAGGCCAGGATCCAGCCGTGGGGAAGCATTGGCTTGAAAGAAACTGACCTGGATGCCAACGATTATCTGCTGGATTGGAAGCGCGGCGGACACGCTCTGCGCTATGTGCATCATTTCGATGAGTCCGAACTGGCCTACCTGGCAAAATCCGGCGGCTTTGAAATCATCGAAACATTTTATTCCGACGGCGAAAACCACAGGTTAAGCCTGTACCAAACCTGGAAAGCGATCAAGGAGGCTTGACCCTTTCCCCTTTTCCCCTTCACTTCATGAGCGGCTTAAATCCCTCTCCCACGGCCTCATGTGCCTGCCCGATCACCATGAAAGCCTTGGGGTCAACCTCCTGGAGGATGGCTTTGAGCTGGGAAACTTCTGAACGGCTGACCACACAATAAAGAACCGGACGATCCGCGCCGGTATATGCGCCCTTGCCTTGCAGGATGGTCATACCGCGTTCCATATCCACCAGCACGCGTTGTGCCACCGCCTCCGGCTGGTTGGTGACGATCATCGCAGTTCGCACCATGCCCGGACCTTCGAGCACCGTTTCTGAAACAATGCCGCTGACATATAACGTAATGATCGCATACAGCGCCTGCTTCCAGCCGAATACAAATCCGGCGGCCAGGATGACGGCGGAATCCACCATCAGGTAACTTTGCGTCATGGGGACACTGCGATGATGATTCAGGATGCGGGCCAGCACGTCCGAGCCTCCGCTCGTCCCGCGTCCGCGATAGACCAATCCGTATCCCACGCCGCTGACCACAGCCCCATAGAGGGCATTCAAAAAAATATCATCCGTTAAGCCTTGCATCGGAAAGATATTCAAGCGCGGCATTAAATCCACGAAAAGGGAATACACCACCACCGCCAAGGCGGTACGCAGTGCAAAGCGCGATCCGCCCAGAAAGCGCCAGCCGATGATGAACAACGGAATATTCCCGATCAAAACCATCAGGCCGATGGGCCAGTTGGTGTAGTGATTGATCAATTGCGATATTCCGCTTACGCCGCCGCTCGCCAGGTTGGCGGGCACCAGGAACAGGCGCAGCCCGATGGCTTGTATGATCGCGCCGACCGCGATCAGGGCATAATCAAAGAATACCGGCAGGAATTTCTGGCGTGATGGCATGCTATTAATCGCAGAAAATATTCGATTCAATCCAGCAAATTTATGCCTGCCAGCTTCTCGATCACGCCGATCACAGCCGAGTTGTCCAACTCGCCCATGCCCAGTTCGATCATCTCTTCGTAAAGGCGCGTGTTCCCGGCTGCCGAAGGCAAGTACAGTCCATATTGATGTGCCGTCTCCATCACGATCCGCATATCCTTCAACTGCATATGAGCCTTGAAGCCCGGGGCGCGGTTGCCTGCAAACAAGCGCGGCGGCTTGACATCCAGGGTCCAGCATTGCGCCGCCCCGCCTTTGATCGCCTCCACCACCTTTTGCGGATCAACGCCTGCCTTGCGTGCGAAGATCAGCAGTTCACCCATGGCGGCCATCTGCGCCGCGACCATGATCTGATTGGCGGCCTTCGCCACCTGGCCCGCGCCTGCATCGCCGACATGCGTAACGGTCTTGCCCATGGCCTTGAAGACAGGCATGGCTTTTTCAACGGCTTCCGCCGGCCCGCCGACCATGACGGTCAGCGTTCCATTTTTCGCGCCGATATCCCCGCCGGAAACGGGCGCGTCCAGCGACAGCACACCTTTGGCGGACAGCTTCTCCGCGATCATGCGCGCCGAGGCCGGCTTGATGGTGGAGTTGTCCACGAAGATCAAACCCGGATGTGCGCCTTCGATGATTCCCCTTTCACCCAGCGCGACCTTTTCCACATCCGGCGAATCAGGCAGGTTTGTAAAGACAATATCAACCAAAGATGCCACCTCTGCGGCGGAATGTGCCGCGCTGGCACCTTCGTGAACCAGTTCATCCACCGCCGGTGTCGAACGATTAAAGACGACCAGCGGGAAGCCTGCTTTTAGAATGTTGCGGGCGATGGATTTGCCCATCAATCCGAGACCGATATAACCAACCTTGAGCATGATCACTCCTTGTTTGAAAGCGGAAATCTGGGTGGGATTATACCAATGAGAAACCCCTCTTCATCCTGTATGGTGCGGGATGAAAAGGGGTAGGGGGTAAGGGGTAAGGGGATGAAATCAAATCTTGCTTACTTGACTGATGTTACGCAGTAAGATGGTTATCCACCACCGCGAACACGAGCGCTTTGCGTGCTTCGCGAAGTTCACAGGGATTTTAAAGGGAATTTCTCCGTTTACTCTGTGCGCTCTGTGGTGGATTACTTACTTGAGCAGGTAGGTCATATCCACAGTGACCGTCAGCGTCAATTGGCCGGTGCTGATCGGTACCGCCGCCACAGGTGCATTGATTGCGCCGCCGCCTTTGCCGTACATATCCGTCACCGGCTGCGGGATATTGTTCGTGAAGCTGATGGTTTGCACATCGCCGAGCGTGACGCCGGAGGCGGCGGCAAGTCCCTGGGCCTGGCCCTGTGCGTCCTTGACGGCCTGGTCGCGCGCCTGTTTGAGCGCAGTGGTTTTATCGAACACATCGAATTGAATGCTGTTGATGTTGTTCGCTCCGGCCTGCACGGTGGCATCCAAAAGGTCGCCGAGCTTATCCAGTTGGTGAACGGTCACGTACACGGTGTTATCCACGACATAAGTTGTGGTCGCAGTTTTCCCGCTTTGCGGATCGTATTGTGTATTGGGATTGATGCTGAAGTTGGTGGTGCGGATATCTTTTGGGTCCACCCCGGCATTCTTCAGCGCGGCAATAACCTGTGTGGTCTGGTCGTTATTGGCGGAGACTGCCTCTGTGGCAGTCGGCTTTTCGGTATGCACGCCGATGTTGACGTAGGCGATATCGGGTGTAAGGTAAACCATGCCCGTGCCGGTTACGCTCATGGTGCGCAGGGTCGGTGACGGGTTGCTTACTACGGTGGTCGGCCCGCAGGCGCTCAATCCAAGGGCGGCCGCCAGAATGGCGGATAAAAGAACAAATTTGATGCGCATATCTTCTCCTTTGTGTTTTTCTTTTGACGTCCGAGGTAATCGAAAAGTTCCCACGTATTTTACTCGCTGATGTGAGGGTGCGTCGCACCTTCGAGAACGGGAATAATCCAACGATTAGATTTGCCTGCTTTTGTGGACCAATCCACCCGTCTGGTGCAACGCAGCATTGCCTACAAACCAGCAGGATTTTTGAGTAAAAAATAATGAGGAACGAATACTTCTCCGCCCAGGGGCACGGAGGCGATGAATAATCTCCCGATATATAAGATTCTAAAGTGAATGTGTTGGCTTGAAAATAAAAAAGATGGTTTTTGTGAAGTCGGAGAACCAATCGCGCACAAAGCACGCCGCCCTCACCCTCGCTTCCGAAGAACACGGAAGTGCTGCGCGGCCCTCTCCCGATGGGCGAGGGGAAGAGGAAGGGTGCAGGAGACCTAAAACGCAAGAACCAATTGGAGACCTTGCCTGCAAAGAACGGCGGACAGGCGGTCAGGTTCTTGGCGCAGGTCAGGAGACCCTGCGCCAGCAGAGGTTTTACCCGATTTACATGAAACGCTGAGGAGACCCACCATAAAGCCAGAAGCACATTCAGCGATTGGTTTTCAACTTAAAGCGCAGGCGAATCACTTGCCTGAGTTAAGAACTTTAAATGTACCTGTATACGGATCAATATCTAGAGTAAAACTGGCGAGACTATGAAAGTATGCTACCTTCCATCCTATATTACCAAAAAGGTAAAGCTGAATATTGCACTCATTGTTATAATCCGATCGAAATTTTGCTCCACCATTTTCTTCGGCGATTCGAAGTGCATCGTCAGCAGAGATTTTAAATTTGCTGAGATCAAAACCCTTCTGCCCAAATATTGGATGAGGAAGATTAGTTTCACCTCCCCACTCTACCCAATTTTGCTCTGGAGAAAATGTCATTTGCCGTGCTGCATATGACGGTAATTCGTTTATCCAAACCGTTTTAAAGTAGGTAATCTGACCCGCTCCAAAGCCTCTGGTGGCAGCGGTGCAATCCGTATTAAATGTAGCTGCGTATATATTCCAAGATGTTAAGGGCTCATGCCAAACAAATTCATGGAGCGCGTTCGCTACTTTCAGGTAGTCGAGTTGGCGCCAAAATATTGGGCTTAATGATTGATTACTAACCTCTGGCGTTTCTAGTTCTGGCATAAATACTTCTGTATCTCCGCGATCCAACGACGCAATGATGGTCTGTGAGTTTATCTTGTATTCACCATGTTGGGGAAAATCGCTGGTCGATCCAGGTCCAATTTGATTACCTATCGAGGATGCAAAGATTATGCACACCGTACATAAAGCTAACAGAAGGACAATTGTGCCAATGATCGGCAATCTTTTGAATAATTTATTTCTCATGGAGCAACTCCTCGAGATAATGAGGCAATTGTGTCCCAATTGACATCCGGAACGGACCAGCCTTGACTTTTTAGCACAGCGACAAAGTGGGCGAAAATTGGTAGGGCTTTTGCATTATAAGAATTATTAGCGTCGGGGTAAGTGTAGTAAGCGCGCCAATTTAGAGTAGTACCCGGTTCGCAAGATCCATTTTTAGCACAATTTCCATATGGTATTCCGCGCTCAAGATCGCCAATGTCAGAATTGGTAAAACCTCCTCCATTTTGACCGCCTGCAGCAGCAAGCAAGATATCAGTCGCAGTGCAACCTTTACACGCGTTTGTGACGCTACTGATTCTTGCCGTCATTACCTTTACATTCGTCAAATCGTCAGTGGGCGATCCGCTTATTCCAAACTCAGTAAGCTCATCCTGATTAGTTTTTGCAATGCCGTAATCAGCCGGACCGAAAACTTTGACAAGAGGCGAATTATTGTATGCACTAATCACCTCGGGACATCCGAAGCAATTCCTCTCCACGAGACTGGCTTGTCCAAGTAAACCAGTATTTTGAGCGGCAATGCCAGCAACTGCATATGTGTTTATATAATTACCTCCGCCCAAAGCGGGAACATATTTTTCGCCAGTCCCAAGATTGCCATTACTTATATGAGCATTTAGGAGATAGTCATATCCGCTACTACAGTTGTAGCCATCTTCATCACAGTCCCTATGCCCTGTTGGGTCAGTTGCATTTATTGGATCATTGTTGACATACGCATACCGATCATAGCCCTGCACGCCATTTGGCACGACGCTATCGGCTTGGGCAAACCGGCCTGTTGCTGGGTCGTACCATCTTGCCTGGTAAAAATACAAACCAAAGCTCGGCTCCTGACGCTGTCCTGTATACCGATAATTGGTCGGCGTATTATCGTTGC
>Ga0182027_10001231_pt1 | contig 42844 bp, 36 predicted proteins | sample 712E1DmetaG_FD_121300 | JGI IMG/M metagenome (GOLD analysis project Ga0182027, IMG submission 121300) | Permafrost microbial communities from Stordalen Mire, Sweden - 712E1D metaG (Illumina Assembly) | ecosystem: Environmental > Terrestrial > Soil > Wetlands > Permafrost | place: Sweden...
CAGCTACGCGGCCAACATGGCGCTGACGGGCTGCGATCTGCTGATCGCGCTGGGCGTGCGTTTCGACGACCGCGTCACCGGGCGGCTGGCGGCGTTCGCGCCCCACGCCAAGGTGATTCACGTAGATATCGACCCGGCCGAGATCGGCAAGAACCGGGCGCCGGACGTGCCCATCGTGGGCGACGTGAAGCGCATCCTGGGCAAGATGAACAAGGCGCTGGCGGAAGGCGGTCCCGCGGACGAAGAGCATTCCGACGCGCGGCGCGCATGGTGGCGCCAAATCCGGGAGTGGAAAGCGGAGCATCCGTTGGGTGGGGAAGTCTCCGAGTCGGAGATCAGGCCGCAGCACCTCATGCGGGAGATCGACCGCATTTCCGGGGGGAGCGCGATTGTCACCACGGACGTGGGACAGCACCAGATGTGGGCGGCGCAACTGATTCGCTTCAACGAACCGAGGCTGTGGATCACGTCGGGCGGCCTGGGATCGATGGGCTTCGGCTTGCCGTCGGCCGTCGGGGCGCAAATGGCGCGGCCGGACAAGCTGGTATTCTCCCTGGTGGGCGATGGCGGTTTCCAGATGTCCATCCCGGAGCTTTCCACCATCATGGTGAATCGTCTGCCCATCAAGATCGTGATCATGAACAACGGGCACCTGGGAATGGTGCGGCAGTGGCAGACGCTGTTCTTCAACGACCGTCTAAGCGCGGTGCGGCTCGATAGCTTCCCGGACGCGGAGAAACTGGCCGCCGCGTACGGATTCAAGGGCGCCGCGGTGAGCAAGCCCTCGGAGCTGGCGGGCGCGCTGGAGCGGGCCGTTAAGGAGCCGGGGCCGTACCTATTGAACGTGGCGGTGACGCCGTTCGAGTGCGTGTATCCGATGGTTCCCGCCGGCAGCGCGATCAACGAGATGGTTCTGGGACCGCCGCAACCGGAGACGGCGGCCGGAAGGTAAGGGAGGAACGCCATGCTGTTAACGATTTCGCTAGTACTCGAAAACAAGCCCGGCGCCCTGATGCGCGTCACGGGAGTGCTGAGCCAGCGCGGCTATAACATCGAAAGTCTCACGGTCGCCCGCACGCTCGACCCCGCGGTGTCGCGCATGACTATCATGGTGGAGGTGGATAGCGCGTTGCGCCAGCAGGTGATCAAACAGATCAACAAGCCAGTCAACGTGCTGCATGCGGCCGACCTGACGGATTCGCCGAAGGTGCTGCGGGAGTTGCTGCTGGTGCGGGTCCGAACGGCGCTCGAATCGCGTCCGGCGGTATTGAAAGAAGCCGAGATTTTTGGCGGGCGGGTGGTGGACTCCTCCACCGAGGGCTTCGCCATCGAAGTGACCGGGGCGCCGGAAAAGCTCAACGAATTCGTGGAGGTAATGGGAAGTTACGGCGAGATCGATGTCACGCGATCGGGAGCGGTGGCGATCACTCTCGACGCCAGGAAACTGAAGTTGCAGCCGCCCGTGCCCACGCGGACGGGCGTGAAGCCGGAAGAGACGGATGGTTAAAAGACAGCCATCAGCCATCAGCCTTCAGCCATCAGCTAATACGCTTTTAGCTGAAAGCGAAAGCTGATAGCTGACCGCTGACAGCTACTAACTTGGAGCGCAAATGTCGAAACGTTATTACGAAGCAGACGGAAATTTGGACTACTTGAAGGGGCGCACGGTCGCCATCATCGGATACGGGAGCCAGGGACACGCGCACGCGCTGAACCTGCGGGATTCCGGGGTGGAGGTGGTGGTCAGCGAAGCCCCCGGCAGCCCCTCGTGGGCCAAGGCCGAAGCGGCCGGACTGAAAGTCATGACTACGCCCGAGGCCGCCAAGGCTGGCGATGTCATCATGATCCTGGTACCGGATCATCTCCAAGCCGCGATATACAACAAGGACATCGCGCCGTACATGACGGCGGGCAAGACGCTGATGTTCGCGCACGGATTCAACATCCACTTCAAGCAGATCGCGCCGCCGAAGGATGTCGACGTGACCATGATCGCGCCCAAGGCGCCGGGGCATCGCGTTCGCGAGCTGTTCGTCGAAGGCGTGGGCGTGCCGGCGCTGGTGGCGGTGGAGCAGAACGCCTCGGGCCAGGCTCTCGAGCGCGCGCTGGCGTACGCGCTGGCCCTCGGCTGCCTCAAGGCGGGCGTGATTGAGACCACCTTCAAGGAAGAGACCGAGAGCGACCTGTTCGGCGAGCAAGTGGTGCTGTGCGGCGGCGTGAGCGAACTGATCCGCGCCGGCTTCGAGACCCTGGTGGCGGCCGGCTACGCGCCCGAGATCGCCTACTTCGAGTGCCTTCACGAAGTCAAGCTGATCGTGGACCTGATTCAGGAAGGCGGCCTCGCCTACATGCGTTTTTCGGTTTCGGACACGGCGGAATACGGCGATTACACGCGCGGGCCGCGCATCGTGAACGAACAGACGCGCGCCGAAATGCGGAAGATCCTCGCGGAGATTCAGTCCGGCCAATTCGCCAAGGAGTGGATCGACGAGAACAAGTCCGGCCGGAAGAACTTCCTGGCGATGCGCGAAGCGGCGCGCCATCAGCCGGTGGAAGAAGTCGGGCGCGAGCTGCGCGCCATGATGCCCTTCCTTAAGAAGAAGAAGGAAGCCGGCGTGCCTCAAGAGTAGAAACGGCATCTTGGCCGCCGATGAACGCGGATGGACGCGGATAAATAGACCTGGGAGTCCAGGTGTTTGGTCTTATCGGCGTTCATCCGCGTTCATCGGCGGCCACCGATGCTTGGGAGTTGCATGAAGATCTATACGTTCGATACCACGCTGCGGGACGGGACGCAGGGAGAGCTGGTCTCTTTTTCGGTGGAGGACAAGCTGCTCATCGCGCGGCAGCTTGACGAGCTGGGCATCGACTATATCGAGGGCGGCTGGCCCGGCTCGAATCCCAAGGACCAGGAATTCTTCAGCCGCGCCGGCGAGTTGAAGCTTGGCCATGCCAGGCTGACCGCATTCGGCTCCACGCGCTTCGCCAGGAACCCGGTGGAAGAGGATCGCAACGTGCGGGCGCTGGTGGAGGCGAACACGGCGGCAGTCTCGATCTTCGGCAAATCGTGGGACCTGCATGTCAAGCGCGCCTTGGGCATTTCCGAGGATCTGAACCTGACGCTGATTTCCGACACGGTGCGTTTCCTCAAGCGGCACGGCAAGGAAGTGATTTACGACGCCGAGCACTTCTTCGACGGGTATCGCGCCAACCCGGATTACGCGCTGCGCACGCTCGAAGCCGCCAAGACCGCCGGCGCCGATGTGCTGTGCCTGTGCGACACCAACGGGGGCACGCTGCCGAGCCGGCTGGCGGAAATCGTGCGGGAAGTGCGGCGGCGCTTCGATGGCGTCATCGGCATCCACCCGCACAACGATTCGGAGCTGGCGGTGGCCAACGCGCTGGCGGCGGTGGAGGCGGGCGCCACGCATGTGCAGGGCTGCCTGAACGGATATGGCGAGCGGACCGGCAACGCCAACCTGGCGTCCGTCCTCGCTAACCTGGAATTGAAGATGGGCCACGAAACGGTGGGCCCGGAAAGGCTGGCGACGCTGGCCTCGGCCTGCCGGTACATCGCCGAGCTGGCCAATCTGCGGCTGCCGAACAACCAGCCTTTCGTGGGCAAGAGCGCTTTTGCTCACAAGGGCGGAATCCACGTCAGCGCGGTTCTGAAGGACTCGGCCACCTACGAACACGTCAAGCCGGAGACCGTGGGCAACCGCCAGCGGGTGCTGGTGAGCGACCTCTCGGGCCGCGGCAACATCCTTTTCAAGCTGGACCAGCACGGCTTGGGCGGGCGTTTGGACGAAAGCGCGCGGGCGGAGCTTCTCGAGCGCATCAAGCGGATGGAGTACGAGGGCTACGAACTGGAAGCCGCCGAGGGTACCTTTGAGCTGCTGGTGCGCGAAGCGCTGAATCCGGGGGTGCGCCTTTTCGAGGTAGTCAGCTACACCGTATCCACGCGCGCCGACGGAGCATCCGGGGAATCGCACAGCGAGGCCACGGTGACGCTGCGCGCGCAGGACGGGGTGCACTCCGCCACGGCCACGGGGCACGGCCCGTTCCATGCGCTGCACGAGTGCCTGAGGAAGTGCCTGTCGAAGCTGTACCCGGAAATCGCCGGCGTGCGGCTGACGGATTACAAGGTCCGGGTGCTCGATTCCCGCAAGGGGACGGCGGCCAAGGTGCGGGTGTTGATCGAGTGGAGCGACCATCGCCGGAGCTGGACCACGGCCGGGGTATCGGACAACGTGATCGAGGCGAGCTGGAAGGCGCTGGTGGATGCCATCCGTCTGGAATTGATGCGGCTGATGGAGCGGGACGGCGCCGTCGAGCCGGCGCTGGCGTAGGGGCCTCACGCGATGAGTTCGCGGAGGCTCTTGACCACCTTGAAGCCGATTTGCTCGAATTGGTCGAAATGCCGCTTGCCGCATTCGATCTTGAGCTGCTCCAGAGGCCGCAGAAGCGAGAGATTGACCGGGCCTTTGCCGCCCGTGTCCTTGGTTTCGGCCACAAAGTAGAGCGTGCGGTCGTTCTTGTAGACCAGCGCCCAGTCCGGGTTGTATCGCCCGACCGGCGTTTCGATCTCGAACCACCGCGGCAACTTGATGTAGAAATGAACGTCGTCGTTGTTCTCGCAAGCCTGGGCAAAAGCCTTCTCCGGCCCGGAAGCCGAATCGATGACGATGTGGCTGAACAGCGTCTTCTCCTGCTTGTGAACGGCAACCACGTTCGCCTCGAATAACTCCATCAGGTCAGCCTCGTTGAAGCGGTGCATCTCATAAATCAAGCCGTCCACCTTTGCGTACTCCACGCCCTCCACCAGCAGCGCGCGCTTGGCATCGTTGATGGCTCCGGCCACTTGATCGATGAATGCCTGCGGATTACTGACGGCGTCCCGCAGGCGGCCGGATTTCAGGAGGATTGAGGCCACCGTTGACTTGGAGAGCGATGTCTTGGCCTGAACCTGCGAGATAAAGTCCGGCATCACGTAATGCGCGTCGGCGACCTGGGTCCGGCGGCCAACCTCGACGCTGACGACGCCCTGGCCAGTGATCCGAAGATCCGCCCGCGCAATCACCACCTTGGCGCGTTCGATGAGCGGCAGTTTGCGGATGGCGGCGACGGCATCGTCGGCCAGCTTGCTGGTGGCGTACCTCACCCGGTAGCGGGTGCGCTCCCGGATGCGCTCCCACAAATCCAGGAAGTTCCGGTCCGCTTCGTAGCCCTTCTTCAGCCGAACCACGACCTTGTTCCGCTCGTTGTGGACCATCTCCTTCTTGAACGAGATGCCTTGTTCTTCCATTTCGGTCTGAAGCGCCCGCGCGAAATCCTCGAAGCTCTCATTCGCGACGATGGTCAACTGGTTGATCGTGCTATCCAGGATGCGCTCGCCTTTGTCGTTTACGCACAGCCGCAATCCCCTGCCGATTTCCTGGCGCTTCTTCAACTGGGAAGAGAGTTCGGCCAGCGTGCAGATTTGGAAGACATTCGGATTATCCCAACCTTCGCGGAGCGCCGAGTGGCTGAAGATGAAGCGCAACGGCTCGGCGGGATCGAGCAAACGCTCCTTGTCGCGCATGATGAGCGCGTAGGTGTCGCCGTCGTCCAAGCTCCCCTTTTCGGTCGAATCCTTGACGCGGCCCTGCTTGTCCTGGGAGAAGTAGCCGTTGTGGGCCTGGGCGCCATCGAACGGATACAGCCCGGCATACTCCGGCTTGGCCCGGTACTCCTCAAACATCTCTTCAAACCAAAGCGCGAACTTGCCTTTGACGGGGGCGCCGTCCACGGCATAGGCGCGGTAATTGGCCACCCGGTCGATAAACAACACCGACAACACCTTGATGCCGAGGGGCTTCAGCCGCGCTTCTTTCTCGAAGTGCCGTTGCACGGTTTCGCGGATTTGCGCGCGGAGAAGCGTTTCGGCCGGCGTCCCATGAGGTTGGCCGGAGCGAACCTTCACGTCGTTGGCGAATTCCACATACTCTTCGCCGGCGTCGATTGCGTTGACGATGAAGCCGTCCTTGTAGGTCTCGCGCCCGCCCGAAAGACGGTGGAGGTCGTCTCCGTTCCTGATGGTGACGCTCTTCTTGGCGGGTCCGCTTACGGTGTTGACCCAGATTTTCAGGCGGGCGGATATGGCTCTCCTGCCGGTCCGGAAGCCCTCCAGTTCCACAAAAGCCTGATTGGCGTCGAACTCGTCCGTCACGCCGATTACGCCGATCTGCTTGACCCGGCCCTCCTTCAAGGCGCGGATCGGATCGAGCCGGTAAATCAGGTTGTAGGCGTTGCGCGGCGTAGCGGAGTAACGGAGAGCGCAAAGCGGGTTGAGGCGGGCCAGGGCCTGCTTGCGGATATCCGTCTCGAAGTTCTGCGGCTCGTCGACAATCACGATCGGGTTGGCGGCCTGAATGAACTCGATGGGCCGCAAGCCCGTCTCCCGAATCTGGTTGATGACGTTGCCCTTGGATTTCTTCCCCTTCTTGCCGCCATTCCCATTGCCGCCGTTGGCGCCGTTGCCGTTGGTCCCGTTGCTGTCCTTGGAAAAGGAGTCGATGTTGATGACCAGAATCTCAATGGCGTTGGACAGGGCAAAATTCCGAAGCGCGCTCACCTTCCCGGAGTCATAGACCGAAAAGGCGCAAGACTCGTGATTGTAAAGGCCTTGAAGGTGCGCATGGGTGATCTTGAGGTTCTTGAGTACGCCTTCCCGGATGGCGACGCTGGGCACGACGACGACGAACTTCTTGAACCCGTACTGCTTATTCAACTCGTAGATCGTGCGCAGGTAGACGTAGGTCTTACCGGTGCCGGTCTCCATCTCCACGGTGAAGTTCGGGAAGGCGAATGTCTCCCCGTTGTCCAGGGCAAGGTGGAGCAGCGCCTCGGAGGGCGGCAGGGAATTGCCGGCCTGCACGCTACGGCAGTTCTCCAGCAACTGGTCCCCGGTGAGCATGAGACGGTTGGCGAGCCCCTTTTCGGTGAGGTCGAGGCCGGAGATGCCGAAGCCGGCCGCCGGCGGTTGCCCCGCGAACAATTCCACGACGCTGCCAATGGCATCAAGCTGGTACTGCTGGTTGGCGGAAAATTGCAGTTCCATGATGGGCCGCTAGATACAGGTGAAGCGCACCTCGGCATCCCGGCATTGCAAGTCCAGGTTGGTTTTCAGCTCGTCGCTGTCGTGGAATACGGAGTCGATGGCCACCACTTCGCCGGGCTTGAGCGCAAGAAGCGGCTCGATCATATCGAGGGTGAACCCCTCCAGGATAAAGACCATGGCCCGGTTGTTGATGGCATACACCGTTGCGCCGCCGATTGCAAGCTTCTCAATGGGGACGGTTAGCGGCTGCCCGAATTTTAGGAGAAGCTCGAACAGCATGTCTTCCGGCGCGGCGCCGGGCTTCTCGCCGCGTACGAACATCTGAAGCTGCTCCGCCAGCGCATCGGGGTCCTCGATGCCGTCGCCACGCCACTGCTTGAAGTTGGAGGGGGCGAGAAGGAAGGATTTGAAGCCGAATCCGATGAGCGTGTCGCTCATCAACCCAGCTTCCTGTCGCACCGCTTCCATTACGCGGCGAAGCCTGGTGCGGCCGATATCCGCGATCGTCGTGAAACCCGCACGAAAGGCCGCGGTGTCATCGGGGCAGATCTCGGGTATCTGGCAGCAAACGAACCTCCTCTGCCCGTTGTCGAGCAGGTTCAGGCGCACGACCGCTTCGCCTGTCGTGCAACTGCCAGCGAACATGTCTAGCACGAGGCTGTCCGCGTCCGTGACGTAGGACACAAGCTGCAGGATGAGATCCACCGGCTTCGGATTGTCGAACAACTTCTCATCGGAGCCGAAAACGCGCTTCAGATCGTAGGATCCCAGCCGGCCATCCATCACAATGACGCTGCGCAGCGTGTCCTCGAATTCGTCCAGGTACTTCTTGATTTTGACGATTCGGTTTTCATCTTCACCATATAGAATTAGGTCCTGCTCTTGCATTTGCCTAAAAGTCTCGGGGGGAAAGCGATACCCGTTAGCCGGCTTCCTCATGGGTTTTTGGGTGTCCCGGTGGAGGACCTCAAAATCGTAGCCGCCTGGCCTCGGATTGTGGACACTTTCGGAGCCCGTGTAGACGCCATGCTCGTCTACGTGCTTGTAGCGGGTGAGGTTGCCCATGGTCTCAAAGTTGTCCGAAATGAAATCACGAATCCCCGTTTCGATCGCCGGGGCGGGGATCCCTTGCCCCTTCAGTTCGTCGTAGCGCTTTTGCAGAAGGTCCTTTGCTTCGGAGAAATGGCTCTTCCAGGCCTGTGGCAGGGCAGCTTTGGATTTCCCGAAGCAAACGATGAACTCGTTGTCCTTGTTGATTAGGGTCGGGTTGTTGTCCGTGACGTTTTTCCAGCAGACTATCGCGACGAAGTTCTCTTCCCCGAAAACCTCGTTCATAACCGCACGCAGGTTGTGGACCTCGTTATCGTCACACGAGACAAAGATCACGCCGTCGTCCCGCAAGAGGTTTCGGCCGATGTACAACCGGGGCAGCATCATCGAGAGCCAATTGCTGTGGTAGTGCCCGTTTTCCTTGGCGTTCTTGCGGAAGAAGCCCTCGCGCATGAGGCTGCCGTCGTCGTTCAGATCGTTGATGCGCCTGAGGTAATCTTCCTTGCTCTCCTGGAAACGGTCGGGGTAGATGAAGCTGTCGGAACCGGTATTGTATGGCGGGTCGATATAGATGAGCTTGACCTTGCCGAAATACGACCTCTGCAAGACCTTCAGCGCTTCGAGGTTTTCCCCCTCGATAAACACGTGCTGCGCCTCATCGAAGTTGACGGAAAGATCGCGCTGCGGCCGAAGGGTTGCCATGGTCGGAGCCTGAAGCACTCTGTAGGCGTCGGCCTTGCCCGCCCATGTCAGGGCGTAGCGCTCGCCAGCCTCAATCAGGCCATCTTCCCCCAATGCCCGCTTCAGGGCGGCGATATCGAGTCTGCCCTCGGTGAAGGCCTCCGGGACAACGGCGGCCAACTGGCGGCGCTTCTCCGCCCTCACGTTTAGGGACTGTCCTAGCTCGGTGTTCTGGTTCATTCTTCAAATCGCCCGTTCGGGTACGTCCCGGCGTTGTTCCGGCTACCTCATGATTGTATCCGCTGGCTGGAGGTCGCGTTGCACCGTTTATGCAGGCCAGTGCGCGTCATGAGATAATTCAGTTTTTACATGCAAGAACGTCATCGGCTTCTAGTCGATTATCCCGTCATCACAACCATTCCCCTGGTATGGGGCGACCACGACGCCTTCGGACACGTCAATAACCTGGTATATTTGCGCTGGGCCGAGGCTGGCCGCGTCGAATACCTTCTGCGCATCGGACAGTTTCCGGAGTTGCCGCCCGCGGCGGTGGCGCCCATTCTGGCCAGCGTCAAGTGCGATTACCGGCGGGTGATGAACTACCCCGATACGGCGTACGTGGGGACGCGGGTTTCGAGAATCGGCAACAGCAGCGTTCGCATGGAGCACCGCATCGTGAGCCACAATCTCGACGACATCGCCGCCGAGGTGGATTCGACGCTGGTGATGCTCGACTACAGCCGCAACAAGCCGGTGACGGTTTCGGCCGAGGTCCGCAACATCGTCGGCGAGCTGGAAGGCAAGTCCTTCGCGCTTCCGGGCGCGGTCTGACGGGCTCGCTGCGGCGTCACGCCAGGCGATCCACGGCCTGAATGAGCGCGCGGATGTAACCGTAGCAGAAAGCGAACGACTGCAGACCGTTGGGATCGCCGGGCGCCTGGGGAACGTGGTCGGGCATCAGCAGGTAGGGATAGCCGATTTCCTTGTAGACCTGAACGGCCTGGACGAAATCGATGTCGCCTTCGTCGGGGTACACCTCCACAAAATCGTCGCGGCGGCCGCGGATATTGCGGAAGTGCACGTTGAAGATCTTCTGGCGCGAGCCGAAGTAGCGGATGACGTCGAAGATTTCCCGGCCGGGGTCGGCGAGCATTTCCGAGACGGCGCCCTGGCAGAAGTTCAGCCCGTGGTAGGGATTCTCGTGGATGGAAACGAACTTCTTCAAGCCATCCACGGTACCGAGCACGCGGACCACGCCCTGGTAGCCTTCGGGCGGCATGCCGGGGTCGTGCGGGTGGCACGCCATGCGGACCTTGTATTCGGCGGCGACCGGGATAATGCGCTCCAGGAAGTACGCGATGCGCTCCCAGAACATGTCCGCGTCCACCCGGCCGGCGCGCGTCAGGGGCGGATCGGGATGCGCGTCCTTCAGCCGCCAGGCGCTCAACGAGGCATCGCCTCTTCCGGGAACGCGCCCGGTGCGCACCACGCCCAGGATGCTCATGTTGTACTTGATGGACGGGATTCCGGCGGCGGCGCAGTTGCGAATCAGGGTTTGCAGGGCTTCGATGTCGCGGTCGCGCTCGGGACTCTGGGCCAGCACGATGGCGGAGTGCTTTTCGCTATCGACGTGGCTGGATTCGAGGAACGGGGGCGCCACGCAATCCACGCTGATGCCATTGGCGGCGGCCAGATCGCACATGCGCTTGAGTTCGTCCACGGTGGCGTAAAGGCGGCCGCCGGCGATTTCGGGATAACCGCAGATGTTGCGGACTCCATATCGCGCCAGGTAGCCGAGGTGCGTCTGATTGGTGGGCGCGCTCTGGCAGCCCAATTTCATGAGAGCGCGGGTGGGCGGCGCCGCGGCAGCCGTCCTGGGTGAAGCGCCGCCAAGCGAAGCCGCCGCGGCGCTGGAAACGGAAATAAACGTCCTTCGATTCATAGGAGCCATCCCGCCGATTAGAAAGCGTACACCGGACGGCGCCATGATATCAACCCGGCGGTGGCGCATGTATGCTAGATTTTTAGCATGGTGCGATTCACGTGCCTGGCCGGCGCACTGGTTCTGCTGGCCGCGGGCGCCGGGTGCGTCCACAAGCCGGTGTGGAGCAGCTATCGGCTGCTGAGGCAGGACGGCGGCCCGGTGCTGGTTCCACCGGGCGTGGCCAGCCCGGATCTCAATCGACGGACTTTCGTGGCGCAGATCGCTCCCGGTAAGGGGCCTTGCGCGGCCGAGGGCGGCATCCGGATCGACTCCCTCAGGAAGAAGTTGCGGGTGACGGTGGACCGGGACGCGCTGCTCGAGCAGCGGCAGCCCGGATGGCTGGCCGGGTGGAGCATACGGGCGGAGGCGCAGGGCTGCATTGCGCCGGGGCGGGGACAAGACTTGGCGAAACTGATTCTGGAATCGACGCCCCTGGACTCCGCCGTGGCCTCCCGGCTGATGTATGCCGGCCTCATGAGCGGGTACGTGGAGTTGGGGCCGGAGAACCGGCTGGAGGTGCATAGCCCTATCCTGCGCGAAGGGACCCAGGCGGACGCTCCCCTCGTGGAGCCTGTTAAGGTCACGGGTGAAGGCTATCGCATCGACGTGGATTTGAAACTGGCGCCGAGCGTCATTGGATTCGAAACCGCGTGGTACGGAATTGCGCGCAACGCCGGGCGAATCGGATACCATTTCGTGCCACTCTCCGCGGAACGGAACATTCAGGGCGTGGTGGAGCGCGCGCCCGGACCGGCCACCAACTACTTCCAGTTCCCTCCACAAGCGGCGTTCTTCCGGCTATTCCACAAGAGCGAAGCCAACGACGTGCTGGCGTTCGTAATCGCCGGCGCGACGCGCGAGGATATGGATGCGCGCGCCAACCAGGTGGGGAACGACCCCGCGGCGTGCGCCAAGACCCTGGGGATGTGTCTGGCGCTTCCCCGGAGAGTGGGGGTGAATCCGTTTCTGACGGTGAGCGTCAATGGAAGCGACGTCAACGTGTCCCTTCCCGGCGCCAGGGTTGCGGCTGCCCTTCAGGCGGCCGGCGTGAAGAATCCCGGCGCCGTGCTGGCGGGGCTCCGCGTGACCAAGTTGTTCCACGGCAAGCCGGCGCCAGTGGAGTTCGACGCCAGGTCCAGCGAGATTCTCAACCTGCAACTGACTGGCGGCGAACGGATTTCCTGGCCGGATGGGAAGTAGGGTGAAAAGTTTCTGAGAGAAACCGGCCGCGCCGGGGACCATATCGACGCAGGAACTTACATGGAGTCTGGCGGCGCGGCGGACGGCGTACCGGCGGCATCGGACGCATCAGAATTATCGATTGGACGGATCTGGCGGGCATCTGGTAGCCTGGATCTAGTCTGGTCCTTGGCGACCTGCGTCACTCCCTGCCGAGAACTCCCTTTCACTCAGGAGCCTTACCCAATATGGCACGTGTTGCATTGCTCGGATTTCCGCGGGATCTCGCCAGCCAATTGAGCCGGATCTTGCTTGCGGAGGCGCATACCGTCGAACGGAAACACTACATTCAGGACCTGGCGAAGCGTGGGCGGCCTAGCGTGGTCTTCGTATGCGCGGACTCGCCCGGTTTTCTGGATACCGTTTGCTCGTTGAAAGACGCAGAACCGGGTCTGCCGTTCGTGGTAACCACCCGAATGCCCGATCCGGCCCAGTGGTTGGATGCCCTGGAGGCGGGGGCCGCGGACTATTGCGGCGCTCCGTTCGAGACCATCCAGGTGCGCTGGATCATGGGTTCCATACTGCGCCAAGAGACGCAATTGGCAGCGGCCTGAGCGCCGCGCGGCTTCGTTTTTCTCCTGTTCCGTCATCACGCGGGCGCGGTACTCCCATTCCGCGCCCGCCTTTTTTTCCTCTGCGGCCCGCCGCCCTGTCCAGCGGGCGTGGGGGCGGCGGCGGGGTGGCGAACCGTGATGGCGGGGATAGAAACTTTCGATTGCAGCGGCATTTCGCCAAGGGATACGTTAGAGTATGGCCAGCGTGACGAGTATGAGCGCCCCGGAATCGCATGTTTCGATGCTCCATCGGATCAGCAGCATTGTGAGTTCCGATCTTTCCGTCGACGAAATGCTGGGAGAGGTGGTCGGATTGGCCGTGCAGGCGACCGGTTGCGACGCCTGTCTGGCTTATCTGGTCGACCGCCCGACCGAAGAACTGGTCTTGCGCGCGTCCCAGTTGCCCCACGCGGCGGCCCTGGGGCGGTTGCGCATCCCCATCGGGGAAGGCGTGACCGGGTGGGTGGCGGCGCATCAGGCCGTGGTGGCCTTGAGTTCGAATGCCGCCGGCGATCCGCGATTCAAGCGATTCCAGGAGCTGGTGGAGGACACCTACCAGGCGTTTCTCTCGGCCCCGCTGGTGAGCAAGGGAGAAGCCATCGGCGTGGTCAACGTACACCATCGGGAACCGCACCAGCACAGCCCCGACGAAGTGGCCACCTTGGTCTTCATCGGCGAGCAATTGGGAGTGGCCATCTCGCGGTCGCTGCTCGAAGAGGAAAAAGAGCGGCTGATCGAGGAAACCGTGGAGATGAAGCGCGTGCTCGAAACCCGCAAGCTGGTGGAGCGCGCCAAGGGCATCCTCCAGCGCCAACGCGGCATCAGCGAAGAGGAAGCCTATCTGCACCTGCGCAATCAGAGCCGGCGGATGCGCCGTCCCATGCGGGATTTGGCCGAGGCCATCATCCTGGCGGAAGATCTGAACCGGCCGGCGGCGTAGGGGGGCCGCTAGTCGGCGACCTGGGCGAGGAGATGTTACCGGCAAAGCGCAGCCCTGTTTATCAGTCTACTTGGCAATCCGTCGAGCGGCGCGCCCTACTTCTCCGCCACCGCCAGCATGGTTTCGAAGTACGGCGCTTCGGTTTCGCGGTGAACGATGGCGGTCTCCACGTTCCTGAAGCCGGCGTTCTTCAGGTAGTTCTCGATTTCAAGCTCCGTGAAGCCGAGCCAGAGGTCGGCGTACATCTCGCGGGCCTCCTCGAAGTGGTGGCGGTTCAGATCGAGCACGGCAAGGCGTCCGCCGGGCTTGAGAATGCGGCGCGCTTCGGCGATGGCGCGCTCCGGGTGGCTGGCATGGTGTAGCGCCTGGCTGAGGAACGCCAGGTCCACCGCGCCGGTGCGGATGGGCACGTCCTCCAGATCCCCGAGCCGGTACTCCAGGTTGGCGATGTTGTGCTTGCGCGCCAGCTCCGCGCCGAACTCTACCATCTTTTCCGAATTGTCGATGGCGATGACGCGCTTGGCGCGCTGCGCCATCAGTTGGGAGAGGGTCCCCTCGCCCGCGCCCAGGTCCGCCACCACCATGGGCGGCATGAGCTTGAGAAGCGCCTCGGCAATTCCCTTCCACGACCGGCCGGGCACGTACTGGCGGCCGAACTTGCCGGCCAGCTCGTCAAAGTAGCGGCGCATGCCGTCCTGGCGCTTGCGCAAGACCAGGCGGAGAGCCTGGCTATCCTGCCCGGTTTCGGGGACCTCGGCCACGGCGTCGCGCAGCAACTCCATCAGTTGGGTGGGCGCTTTGAGACGATAGAAGGCGTTCTTGCCGGTGCGCCGGACCTCCACCAGGCCGGCCGCTTTCAACAGCGCCAGGCTGGTGGAAACGTGGCTCTGGCCCTTGCCGAGGATCTCCTGTAATTCGGCCACGGAAAGTTCTTCCCGCTCCAGAAGCAGCAGGAGCCGCAGGCGGTTCGGATCGGCCGCCAGCCGCAGAGATTTCAGGATTGACGCCATGCGTGAAACCGTATAATATCAATGTATCAAGATTTCTTGATGTGATAAAGGAGGCAAATGGGCGCCGACACGCCGATCCGAACCGATTATAAGGTAGCCGACCTGGCCCTGGCCGATTGGGGCCGCAAGGAAATCTCGATCTCCGAATACGAGATGCCGGGCCTGATGGCCATCCGGCGCAAGTACGCCGCGGAGAAGCCGCTGGCGGGCGTGCGCATCACCGGCTCGCTGCACATGACCATCCAGACGGCGGTGCTGATCGAGACGCTGGTGGAGCTGGGGGCGCGGGTTCGCTGGGCGAGCTGCAACATTTTCTCGACGCAAGACCACGCCGCCGCGGCCATCGCCGCCGCCGGTGTTCCGGTCTTCGCCTGGAAGGGCGAATCGCTCGAAGACTACTGGTGGTGCACCTACCAGGCGCTCTGCCACGCGGATGGGCAAGGTCCGCAGCTTATTGTGGACGATGGCGGCGACGCCACGCTGCTGATCCACAAGGGCTTCGAGCTGGAGAACGGCGACGGCTGGGTGAACTCCCCCTCGGTGAGCCACGAAGAGGACGTCATCAAGGACCTGTTGAAGCGAATCCACGCGGAGAGCCCGAACCGCTGGCGCGGGATTGTGAAAGCCTGGCGCGGCGTGTCCGAGGAGACCACCACGGGCGTGCACCGGCTCTACAAGATGCAGGAAGCCGGCAAGCTGCTTGTGCCGGCGATTAACGTCAACGACAGCGTCACGAAGAGCAAGTTCGACAATCTTTACGGCTGCCGGGAATCGCTGGCGGACGGCATTAAGCGCGCCACGGACGTGATGGTGGCGGGCAAGGTGGCGGTGGTCTGCGGCTACGGCGACGTGGGCAAGGGCTGCGCGCACTCGCTGCGCGGCATGGGCGCCCGCGTGGTGGTGACGGAGATCGACCCCATCAACGCGCTGCAAGCGGCCATGGAAGGCTTCGAGGTGACCACCATCGAGGACACGCTGGGGCGCGGCGACATTTACGTCACGTGCACGGGCAATTGCGACATCGTCGTTCTGGAGCACATGGAAAAGATGAAGGACCAGGCGATCGTTTGCAATATCGGCCACTTCGACAACGAAATTCAGGTGGACCGGCTGAACGCCTCCGGCGCCACGAAGACCAACATCAAGCCGCAGGTGGACATGTACACGTTCGCGGCCGGGCATACCATCTTCATTCTGGCCGAGGGACGGCTGGTGAACCTGGGCTGCGCCACGGGCCACCCCAGCTTCGTCATGAGCAACAGCTTCTCCAACCAGACGCTGGCGCAGATCGATCTCTGGCGCAACCGCGACGCCTACAAGCCGGGCGTCTACACGCTTTCGAAGAAGCTCGATGAGGAAGTGGCGCGGCTGCACCTGGAGAAGATCGGCGTGAAGCTCAGCACGCTGACGGCGAAGCAAGCCGACTACCTCGGCGTGCCGGTGGAAGGGCCGTATAAGCCCGACCATTACAGATACTGAGAAGAAGCCGTCAGCCGTGAGCCAAACCCCGCGAAGCGCGAGCCCAAGCTGATGGCTGACGGCTGATGGCTGACGGCTTCTCATGATAAATTGGAGTGACATCATCCCCTAGGGAGGAACACCTTGGCAGATTCTCGACGACGCCTTTTTACTTCCGAGTCGGTTACGGAAGGCCATCCGGACAAGATTGCGGATCAGATTTCAGACGCGGTACTGGACGCGGTACTGGCGGACGACCCCATGGGGCGGGTGGCGTGCGAAGTTCTAGTGACCACCGGCACCTGCATTGTGGCCGGCGAGATCACCACCAAAACGTACGTGGACGTGCAGCGCATCGCGCGCGGCACCATCGACTACGTGGGTTACAACGACGCGACGTATGGGTTCGACGCGCACACCTGCGGCGTGCACAACCTGATCCAGTCGCAATCGCCGGACATTTCGATGGGCGTGGACACGGGCGGGGCCGGCGACCAGGGCATGATGTTCGGCTTTGCGTGCGACGAGACGCCCGAGCTGATGCCGCTGCCCATCATGATGGCGCACAAGCTGGTGCAGCGCCTCTCCACCGCGCGGCGCGAGGGGATTCTCGATTTCCTCCGCCCGGACGGCAAGAGCCAGGTGAGCGTGGAGTACGTGGGCGGCGTCCCCAAGCGCATCGACGCGGTGGTCATCTCCACCCAGCATTGCGCCGAAATCGGCATCGACGAACTGCGCCAGGAAGTCAAGAAGCACATCATCGACCCGGTGGTGCCTTCCGGCATGGTGGATTCCCAGACCAAGTATCACATCAACCCGACGGGGCGCTTCGTGGTGGGCGGACCGCACGGCGATACCGGCCTGACGGGACGCAAGATCATCGTGGACACCTACGGCGGGATGGGCCGTCACGGCGGCGGCGCGTTCTCCGGCAAGGACCCGACTAAGGTGGACCGTTCGGCGTGCTACATGGCGCGCTACATCGCCAAGAACATTGTGGCGTCCAAGCTGGCCAGCCGCTGCGAGGTGCAGCTCGCCTATGCCATCGGCGTCGCCGAGCCGGTCTCGGTGATGGTGGATACGTTCGGCACGGGGTTGATTGCGGACGAGCGTTTCACCGAACTGGTGCGCGAGAACTTCCAACTGACTCCGCGCGGCATCATCGACACACTGCGCTTGCGGCGTCCCATCTACCGCAAGACGGCCGCGTTCGGGCACTTCGGCCGGACGGAAGATACCTTCACGTGGGAGGCCGCCGATAAGGCCGAAGCGTTGAAGGAACAAGCCGCCGTGGCCGCCGCGAAGTAAAACCGGAAGTAAAACCGGGGACAGACGGAAAGTTCCCCCCGCGTCCATGCGCGTCCGTGCGACCGACAACGTGAACGTCCCGTCTGTCCCCAATGCAGCCCGCCTCTTCACCCCAACTGCCCCACATCCCGAACCGCCCCTCGCGATGCGCTGGTAGCCATCGCGGCGTAGGCGCGCAATGCGCTTGAGATCTTGCGGCGGCGCGTGGCCGGTTGCCACGCATTCGCGCCGCGCGCTTCCATTGCCGCGCGCCGCCTGGCCAATTCGTCATCCGCAACGGCCACGCGAATTGTGCGGTTCGGAATATCGATCTCAATCCGGTCGCCGTCTTCGATCAGCGCGATTGCGCCGCCCTGCGCGGACTCCGGCGATACGTGCCCGATGGATAGGCCCGATGTTCCGCCCGAGAATCTTCCGTCCGTCACCAGCGCGCAGGCTTTGCCGAGGCCCTTCGATTTCAGGTAGCTCGTCGGGTACAGCATTTCCTGCATGCCCGGACCGCCCTTCGGTCCCTCGTAGCGGATCACCACCACATCGCCCGCCTTCACGCGGTCGCCGAGGATGCCTTCGACAGCGTCCTCCTGGCTCTCGAACACGCACGCCGGCCCCGTGAACGCCAGCGATGAAGCGTCCACGCCGGCCGTCTTGACGATCGATCCTTCGAGCGCGATGTTCCCGTAGAGCGTGGCCAGGCCGCCGTCTTTGCTGAACGCGTGCGGAACGTCGCGGATGGCGCCCTTTTCGCGATCCCGATCCACCGCTTCGTAACGCGAGTTCTGGCTGAACGGCTCGGTGGTGCGGATGCCGCCGGGCGCGGCCCGGTAGAATTCCGCCACCGCCCCGCCGGTTGGCCGCATCACGTCCCACCGGTCGATCGCTTCGCCCATGCTTACCGAGTGCACCGTTCGCGTCTCACGGTGGATCAACCCGGCGCGGTCCAGTTCCGCGAGGATTCCGAAGATGCCGCCCGCGTGGTGGACGTCCTCCACATGCACCATGGCCGATGACGGCGCCACCTTGCAGATGTTCGGCACGCGCCTCGACAACCGGTCGATGTCGCGCATGGTAAACGGCACGCCGCCTTCCTGCGCGGCCGCCAGCAGGTGGAGTACGGTGTTGGTGGAGCCGCCCATGGCGATATCGAGCGACATGGCGTTCTCGAAGGCTTCAAACGTCGCAATGCCGCGCGGCGAGGCCGACGCATCGTCTTGCTCGTAGAATCGCCGCGACAGTTCCACGATCCGGCGCCCGGCTTCGAGGAAGAGTTCCTTGCGGTCGGCGTGGGTGGCGACCACCGTTCCATTTCCCGGCAGCGCCAGCCCCAGGGCCTCCATCAGGCAGTTCATCGAATTCGCCGTGAACATTCCGGAGCACGAACCGCACGTGGGGCACGCCGAGCGCTCCATCTCCATGGTCTCTTCGTCGGTCGTTTTCGGGTCGGCCGCCGCGATCATCGCGTCGATCAAATCAATCGGTTTGGTCTGGCCGCCCACAACCACCTTGCCCGCCTCCATGGGCCCGCCGGATACGAAGATCGATGGAATGTCCAGCCGGAGCGCCGCCATCAACATGCCCGGCGTGATCTTGTCGCAGTTGGAAATGCACACCAGCGCGTCGGCGCAGTGAGCGTTCGCCATGTATTCGACGCTATCCGCAATGAGTTCCCGTGAAGGCAGGCTGTACAACATGCCCTCGTGGCCCATGGCGATGCCATCGTCGATGGCGATGGTGTTGAACTCCTTCGCCACGCCTCCGGCGCGCTCGATTTCGCGGGCGACCATCTGTCCCAGGTCCTTCAAGTGGACGTGCCCCGGCACGAACTGCGTAAAGGAATTGGCCACGGCGACGATCGGCTTGTCGAAATCCCCGTCCGTCATTCCAGTGGCGCGCCAGAGGCTGCGCGCTCCCGCCATATTCCGTCCATGCGTGGTGGTTCGAGATCGATACTGAGGCATGACACCAGTATGCCAAACCCTTCGATGGAGGCGTTCTACTCGCCAGGCCGGGCGCCGGCCGTTCCTCGCCGCTCGCGGACGGCAATGGTTTCGGCCAGGCGATCGTGCGCGCACTGGTGATTGGGGTTGAGGAAGTACTGCAGGAATCCGAATCCGCCTTCCAAGGCGGAGGCGCCGTAACCGAGGGCGCGCTCGACCGATTGCCAAAACGAGAGGCGGTCGTGAGTGAGCGAGACGACGCGGATGCCCAGTAGCCGCTTGCCGGGTGTGAGGCCATTGGTGAAACGCAAGAACAGGCCGAAGTAGAGGACAAGCCACAGAGTCCAGAGAAGGTCAAGAGTCATCTCCATGCTGAACCGGACCTGCACGTGCCCGTGTCCGCCGCCAGCGCCGTAGAGGTTCTCGCCGATGTGAAGCTTCTGCTGGATGAGTTACTGGAGGCCCGCCTTCACCGGGGCGTTGGTGAGGGCGAGGATGACAAAGTCGATGGAAACCGCCCAGAAGCGCCGCCAGAAAGGGGCGAGCGGCGCCCCGGCAAGCGACCGGGCGCGGTGGCTCTCATGGGCGTTGAAAAAGCCGGCCAGCCGGTAGAGGGGCATAGGGCCACTATTGTAGCCGGAAGCGCGCGGCGTCAGCTCCGCCGCGGACCAATGGGATCCGACATCGCTAAGGTCAATTGACGAGATCCTCATTGTGAATCGAACAGAAGTGTTCGATAATAAGAACGTGAAGGGCAGCGAGTTCCTGCGCAAGGTGAGATCTGCCGCCAGACGGAACAGAGTTTCGTACCGCTGGGCGCCGGAACGTGGGTCCGGCAGTCACGGCACCCTCTATTTCGGTGATCGGTTCACCGTAGTGAAGGACCTCAAGAAGGAACTCGGCCCTGGCTTGCTGTCCGACATGCTCAAGCAACTCGGCATTCGTAAGGAGGACCTGTAATGTTCACCGCCACCTATCCCGCCAAATTCCTGCCAGAGCAGGACGGCAATGGCTTTCACGTTCGGTTCCCAGATCTGCCGGAGGCGCTCACTGGAGGCGCCGACTTTGAAGACACGTTCGCACAAGCCGCCGACTGCCTGGCCGAGGCGATTGCCGGACGCATCGGCCGCGGAGACGAGATTCCGGTCCCTTCCAAGGTGAAGCGGGGCCAGCATCTAGTGAGCGTTCCACTCTACCTGGCCCCTAAGCTTGCTCTTTACTTGGCCCTGCGCGAGGGCGGAATGGCAAACACGGAGTTGGCCAAGCGGCTTGGAGTCAGCGAAACGGTTGTCCGCCGAATGCTCGACCCGAAACACAACACAAAGCCCGAGAGGATTCAAGCCGCATTAGGCGCCCTCGGCAAGCGGATCGTCGTCAGATTCGAGGATGCGGCGTAACCGTTCATGAGTGGCCTGCCTCGCAGTCGAACGCGTGTTTTCCGGGAACGTCATGGCGCCATCCGCTCTTCGCGCGCCCCGGCCCCACGAGAATCGCTCCACGAAAATCGCTCAGTTCAGACCGACCCGTTTTCCCACAACTTCAGGGCACTCATCCGGTCAGGGCGATCGCAACGGTGGCGTCATGCGGGCAGAATAGGTATGCTAAGTGCATGCGAACGGCGGCCGAAGCTGTAAGAACCCTTCGCCGTCCATGGTTGGCGTTCGGTACCCTGGCGTGCTTCGCGGTCCTCTTGGTTGCGACCGGGAAGCTCGGAGCAGTTCAAAACTCCGCCGCATGGATCACGGACGGCGAACAGCAGCAGATCGTACGGCGTATTCGCACCATTCTACCCGGTTGGACCATTAGGCAGAGATTATTGGATAGGACTCCAGACGACTGGGACACCTTAGACAACCGCGGCTTCGAGATTGATGGCAAGAATGAGGAACGCGTGTTTCAGATCTGGTTTGTTCCAAAAGACTGGCTCGGGATACGGCAAAGTAGAGCGAATCGAACGCGTCTAGTTTACTGGGAAGGTGTCCTGATGGGCCAAGGTTTCAAGACCATCACAAACACGGATCAGGCGCCGGTCCTAGAGGCGCTTCTCAAACTCGGTATGCACACGCCATCCCTGGTGAACGGCGGTTGGTACGAGGCCGAGAAACTCTTCAGAGATCGCATGTCTGAAGTAGATAGCCGCGCGCAAAAGCTTGTGAGTCGATTTTGCAAAGATCAATCGTGCAGGGATGAGGCTGCCTATTCCCTGATCGTGCTCGGTGTTCCGGCGCGAACGATCACATTGGATTGCGCCGAACATGCGAAGCGGGAGGATGCACAAGGGTTCTGTGTTTCGGCTTTGGGATATCTGGGGGGCGCAGACAGCGTCCGCACGCTTGGGAAGGTAATCTCGAACCCGTTGACCTCGCCTGCGGCGCAGAACTATGCGGCAATGTCCTTGAATTTGATTGCGGACCCGTCGGCGGGACCTGCACTGCTGAAAGCTCTCCTCGCGATCTCTTGGCCAGAGGCGGCGGCGCAAGCAGCTGAGGCCCTGGGAAGGATTCACTATGAATCGGCTGCGCCGGAGATCCTGTCACGAATGAAGAAGGAGCCGCTTGACGGCTTTCAGCAAGCTTATTATGCCAGGGCTCTGGCTAGCCTGCGATATCAGCCGGCGGTTCCCACCATCGAAAAGCTGTGCAACACTACGAAGTTCTCCGGAGATTGGTTATTGAAAGAGCAAGAGGGTCGATACTTGGGCGCCGTGCCCGAGATAGCGCTTTTGCGTCTCTCGGCTTCGTGGGGCGCGCCATCTGATGGCATCCGCCTGTTACTGCTACCTTCAGAGATCTCAGCGATGCCAGGCCAAGTTCGAGCGGTGGCGGTGATCGAAAATGTTGGTGATCGTGATCGCGACATCTCGGGCCTCCCTGACGGTTACGTAATTGTCGACGGTGCGAGATACCAACAGAACGTCTTCATGGTCTTGGATGGCCCTATTACTTTGAGAGTCAACGATGTGAAAGCGGTCGAGATCGATTTGTCTGGTCTTATCGTGGATGCCGGACCCCACCGGGTTGAATCTCGATTGGGAACCGCCAATTCGAACCAACTAACCTTGGGAGTTCCGCGGAGCAATCATTGACGCCTTGGAGAATTCGCGGAATCGGTTGCGTGCCGACCGCGTCGTGAACAAAACCCCTCTCTGGTGCGCAAAACCAGGGGAGTTCAGGGCGCAGTGTTGGCCACCCAGAAACTGGCCGATTTCCGATAACATCGCAAAACGGGATTCCCTTCCTTCGATCCTACCGCGCGCCCGGTTGGCCCACCGTGAGCGTTCCATAGGACGGGCGGACGCCAAGTCATCGCAGCGCCGCCAGCGGCGGCCCTGGCCGGCTTGCTCCGGCGCAGGAAGAGCCGGACCAGGGGGTCCGGCGCGGACGGGGGCGTCCGCCCCACGTTGGGCTGCGGGGCGGCGATTCAACGCGCCGGGACGAAGCGAATGGCGCTGCCGCCGCCGGGGGCCAGCTTCAACTTCAAGACCGTCTGGGCGTTCACGCGGCGCTTCTCGACCACCGAATCCTTGGGCTGCGCGGCCGCGTTAGGCCCATCGGAGTAGATCTCCGCATCGTAGGCGCCGGCGCCCAGGAAGGCGAGCGGCACGTCCAGCTCGCGCGCGTCCCAGTTCGTCATGCTGCCCAGGTACCACTCGTTGCCGTGGCGCCGCGCCATGGTGATGTACTTCGCCGGTACGCCGTCGATCACGCGGGTCTCGTCCCAGCTTGCCGGGACGGCCTTCAGAAACTCCAGTTCCTTCTGCCCTTCGTAAGCGGAGGGGGAATCCGAAATAATCTGGAACTCGCTTTCATAGACCACGAACATGGCGGTCTGATGCGTGCGCGTGCCCATCACCGTCAGCGCGTCGTTGTGCAAGGACGAGAAACTCTCCTTGGTCGCGTTGTCAAACCCGCCGGGCGTATAGTCCATAGGCCCCGCTAACATGCGCGTGAAGGGGAGCGTCACGTTGTGCTGGGGAGTCACTCGAGCGCTCCAGGTGTTGTACTCGGCGCCCATCACTCCTTCGCGAGTCAGCACGTTGGGGTAAGTGCGTCTCATCCCATCGGGCTTGAACGCGCCGTGGAAGTCGAGCATGAGGTGGTGTTCGGCGGCTTTCTTGGCGGCCGTCCGGTACCAGTTCACCATCCATTGGTCGGAGCGGTCCAGGAAATCGATCTTCACGCCGGCGAGGCCCCACTTTTCGAACTGCGCGAAGGCCGTGTCCATCTGGTCGTTGACGTCCCGGAAATGCGCCCACACCCAGATGCGCACGTTGCGCGCCTTGGCGTACTCCACAAGCATCGGCACATCGATAAGCGGGATGGACTTGGTCAGGTCCATGGGCCCGCGGAAGGAATACCCGATGTCGCCCGGCCGCTTCGGCAGGACCTTCGACCAGCCGCCATCGAGCAGCATATATTCGATCTTGTTCCGCGCGCAGAAATCGATGCAGTACTTCGCGATTTCGTTGTTCTTGCCGTTGGGCTTGGCGGCGTTCCACCAATCCCACATGGTCTTGCCGGGCTTAATCCAGGAAGTGTCCGCGATGGCGTTGGGCGGATTCAGGTTGACCACCATGTTCGATTCCACCAGACGGCCGGGGTCGTCGGCGATCATGAGCACGCGCCAGCCCGATTTGACGGGGGTTTGCGCGATCACCGACACCTTCGCGGCGTCCACCTTGGGAATGAAGGAGGGGGCCACGTCCGCGCTGGTGTTGATGTCCTCCACGCGGGGCGCGAGCCGCGCCGCCAGGGTTCGGCCCCCCGCGGCGGTGAGGTAGAGGTTGGAATAGTCCTCCAGGTCCGCTTCGGTCAGACCCACCCAGGCGATGCCCGGCACTTGCAACAGGACGGGCAGGTTGACCAGATACTCGGGGTGCAGGCCGCCGATCGCCAGCTCGTGATAATCGTCCTCATTGCTGCTCTGGAAGCCGCGCGAGATCAGGGAGAACGTGCTGGCGTCCTTCGAGAAGGTGAACTGGGTGGACTCGTTCAGGATGCGCAGTTCCTTCACGGAAGGCTGCTCGGGGACGACGTAGCGGAAGGCCACGCCGTCGTCATACGCGCGAGCCTCAACCGCCAGGCGCCGGCCGTTGGCGGCCGTTTCCACCGTTTGCACCGAGACGGCGTTGTAGCGATTGCGGATGGGGCTGGCCTTGCCCTGCACGGGCGTCCAAGTCTCGTCCTGGCTGGAGGGCTGCGACGATTCGATGCGCACGGCCGGCCCCAGCGCGGGCGCGTTCTCGATCAACAGGCCGAGGTTCGACCACCGGATCACGGGCTGGCCGCGAAAATCCACGCGATACGCCAGTTGGCCGCCGCTTGCTTCCACCGACTGGCCGCGAACGGTGGCGATGGAAATCTCAAGCGCCCCGTTGGGCGATTTCAGGGCCACCGGCCCGGTCTGCGCGGCGGCCGCGACCACGGCCAATAGCGCCAGCGCGAGTGTCTTGACGAGTCTCAGCCTGTTGCGCATGTTTTCATCAAGGTCCGCCCCACTCTTACGGCTGAGGGGGAGGGTCCAGCAGCGTCGATTGACGGCCTACCAGTTGCCATCCGTCCGGCCCTTTGAGCCAGACCATCAGGACGTTCAGATGAGTGGTGGCAGCCTTACCGTCAGTGTTGTTCCGAAAATCGCAGTTGGCCTTGAACAGCGCGGTGTTACCGTAGACGCGGACACTGACTTGGCTGAAGTCGATCGCCTCGATGGTCGTGGTTCCCTTGGTGGCCTGCACCACGTCGGCCTTGGTCTGGTTCTGCCCGTGGGAGTGACTGTAGACGAGATCGTCGTGCAGGTACTTGCGCACGCCTTCGGTGTCTTTCGTCATCATTGCCTGTTTCAAGGCGTCCGACGCGGCCAGCACTTCCCTGACGGCGGCGGGATCGGGCTGCGCCGCGACCAGCGTTAGGCCCGAAAAGAGAGCGAGAATCCACTTGGTCATGAGTACCTAGTGTAAAGCAAGGCGGCGCCGCCGGGGGTTCGCGCTCAGGGCAGGTATTGGCTGGCCCACTCCAGCATTTGAATCGGGGCGCCGAGGCGGTTGCCGTCGGGACCAGCCGAGGGTTGCCCGGGCGCCTCCCTCAATGGGAAGGGCACGTCGGGCGGGTTCACCTGGTTGAAACGGGTGGCGAACGCCTGCACTCCGCCGCGGCCGCCCATCGCCGGTGCGCTGGTACTCGGTGGCCCAGTTGATGCAGTAAGCGGCCCAGTCGGTCCCGAAGCTGGCGTCGTCGGCCAACCGCTACGTCGACCTGCCTTATCGCAAGGAGTGGGACTATAAGGTCTAGGTGGCAAGGAGCAGCGGTGGGAAAGGCGTTCCGGGGTTTTCAGGTCTTCGTCAAACCGGCAGGGGCAAGCTGCAATCTGGATTGCCAATACTGCTATTACCGGGACAAGCTCGGCCTCTATCCCGGCGGCGGCGCGCCACGCATGACGGACAGTCTGCTGGAAGCGTACATCGTGCAGCACATCCAGGCGGCGGACGGGCCGGAGGCCGCGTTCTCCTGGCATGGGGGCGAGCCCACCACTCTGGGCGTGGATTTCTTCCGCAAGGCGGTCGAGCTGCAGCGCAAGCACAAGCCCGCCGGCTGGCGCATCCGCAACGGCATCCAGACCAATGGCGTGCTGCTCGACGAAGAGTGGGGCCGCTTTCTGGCGGCGGAGGGATTCGGCATCGGTCTTAGCCTGGACGGCCCGGCGGAGTTGCACGACCCGTACCGCGTGAACGCCGGCGGCCAGCCGACTCACCGCCAGGTGATGCGCGGCTACGAAATCTTGCGCAAGCACGCGGTCCATACCGATATCGTGTGCGTGGTACACAACCTGAACGTCCGGCAGCCGCTCACCGTCTACCGGTTCTTCCGGGAAATCGGCTGCGGGTATCTGGGCTTTCTTCCGGCGGTGGAGCAAGCGCCCGGCCGCGCGGAGGGCGTCGGCCCGTATACGCCCTCGGCGCAGGACTACGGGGCGTTTCTCTGCAAGATCTTCGACGAGTGGATCGAGCGGGACACCGGCAGGATGGCGGTGCAGACCTTCGAGGAGGCCGCCCGGCCGGCCCTCGGCATGGAGCACTCGTTGTGCGTGTTCCGCGAAACCTGCGGCCAGATCCCGGTGGTCGAGCGCAACGGAGACTTCTTCCCGTGCGACCATTACGTCGGCCGCGAACACCGCTTGGGCAACATTCTCGAGACGCCTCTCGGCGAGCTGCTCGACAGCCAGGCGCAGCGGGATTTCGGCGCGGCCAAGCGCGACGCCCTGCCGCGTTACTGCCGCGAGTGCGAAGTGTTGGCCATGTGCAACGGCGGATGCCCCAAGTACCGGTTCATCCGCACGCCGGACGGTGAAGCGGGTCTCAACTACCTGTGCGCGGGGTTGAAGCGCTTCTTCCTGCACAGCCGTGCGCCGATTGCGCGAATGGCGTCGCGCGGCCGCGAGCCGGCGCCCGTGTCCGGGGCCGCGCCGCGGAAGCCGGGCCGCAACGATCCCTGTTCGTGCGGAAGCGGTCTGAAATACAAGAAGTGCTGCGCGGCCCGCGCGTTTTGAGGTCTTGCGGGCCTGAAACTACTCTGCGGCCGTTCCGAACTCGGCAAGAGGCTGAACAATGGCTCGCCGGCGCGTCCTCCTCCCGAGAAGCGAGTACCTCCGAAACGGCCGCCTAACCGCCGTCGCAGCGGACTCGCCGGTTTCTCCCCTGCGCCTGCCCTTACCAGACGTGGCAGGCGTTGGCGGCGACCATGGGCTGGGCGGGCTGGCAGGAAAATGCCTTTTGGAACTCGGGCATATTCTCCACCACGCCGTTCACGCGAAACCTTGGCGGGGAGTGCGGGTTGGTTTGGACGAGCAGACGCTCGGCTTCCTCGCGGGCGTTTTCGCACCAGACCTGGCCGAAGGACAGAAAAAGGCGCTGCTCGGGAGTGAAGCCGTCGATGGTCTTCTTATCGCCGCCGATGCTGGATAGCAGGGCCATCAACGCGATGCGCACGCCGCCGTTGTCGGCGGTATTTTCGCCCAGGGTCAGCTCGCCGTTGACGTTGGCGCCGGGGGCCACGGAGAAGCCCGAGTACTCTTTGACCAGGCAGGCGGTGCGGCTTTCGAATTCCTTGGCGTCGGCGGGAGTCCACCAATCCAGCATGTTGCCATGGGGGTCGAACTGGCGGCCTTCATCGTCGAAGCCGTGAGTCAGCTCGTGGCCGATGACCATGCCGATGCCGCCGAAATTCACGCCGTCGTCCATCTTATTGTCGTAGAAGGGCGGCTGCAGGATGCCCGCGGGGAAATTGATATTGTTCATCAGCGGGTCGTAGTAGGCGTTGACGGTGGGGGGCGTCATGCCCCATTCCAGGCGGTCCACGGGCTTGCCGATTTTGTTCAACTGGCGCAGAAACTCGAACTGGTCGGCGCGGAACCCATTCCCGGCGGCGTCGTCGCGGCGGATGGCGACGCTCGAATAATCGCGCCACTTTTCGGGATAGCCGATCTTGTTGGTGATGGCCTGCAACTTATCCAAGGCCTTCTGGCGGGTGGCGGGCGTCATCCAGGAAATCGACTGAAGATCCTGGCGGAGGGCCTTTTCGAGGGCGTCCACCATCTTCAAGGTGCGCTGTTTGCCCTCGGCGCCGAAGGTGCGGTCCACGAACTTCCGGCCGAGCGCCTCGCCCAACTGATCGTCGGTATACTCGACGCACCGTTTCCAGCGCGGGCGCAGTTCGGTGGCGCCGGTCAGGGTCCGTCCATAAAAGCCGAAGTTTTCCTGGACGAACGCGGCGGGCAGAAAGGGCATCTCGGAGTGCAGCAGATGCCACGTCAGATAGGTCTTCCAATCTTCGAGCGGAGCGCCGGCGATCTGGGCGTTCACGGTCTTGAAAAACTCCGGCGAGGCGACGTTCACGGTCTGAAGCGCCGGCGCGCCGCTGCCGGCAAGATAGCGGCTCCAAGTGAAATCCGGATCGAACGCCTGGAGTTCCGCGAGGGAGACCTTGTGATAGACCTTCTCGGGATCGCGCCGCGAAACCCGGTCCAGCGAACCTTTGGCCAGGCCGGTTTCGATGCGCATGACGACGGCGGCATGGGCCGCGGCCTGCTCGGGCTTCTCGCCGGCCAGTTCGAAGACGCGCTGTACGTGGGCCAGATATTTCGCGCGGAGCTCGACGGATTTGTCGTCCGTCTTCAGGTAGTAATCGCGGTCGGGCATCCCGAGGCCGCCTTGATCGGCCTGGGCGATGACGGAGTTGGAGTCCTTGAAATCCTGCCCGGAGGAGAACTCGAAGAGCGCGGCGACGCCATTGCGGTGCAGGTGCGCGATTTCCTCGGCGAGTTGGGACTTGTCTTTCAGGTCGCGGATGCGGTCGAGCTCGGGCTGGAGCGGCGTCAGTCCCTTGGCTTCGATGGTCTTTTCGTCCATGCAGGCGGCGTAATAGTCGCCGATTTCCCGGGCGACGGCGTCGCGATTGGACATGGGCTTGGCGGCATCCTCGAGAATCTGGTGGAGGACTTCGCGGTTATGCTCGGCCAGCAACTCGAACGTGCCCCAACGGGATTGGTCGGCCGGGATGGGATTGTTCTTCATCCATCCGCCACAAGCGTACTGGTAGAAATCCGTGCACGGGCTGACGGATGGGTCGAGGTTCTTTACGCTGAACCCCAGGCTGGGGCTCGGCGCGGGCTGGGGCTGGGCGGCCAGCGCGAAGGCGATCGAGAAAGCAAGAAAGACGGTTCTCACTAGGAACTCCTTAAGCTACCAATGTAACGGAAAGAAGGCAGGCCAGGAGGCCCGCCCCACAAGAATGGTATACTCCCATCTTTGCCAGACTATGTCCAGCATACTCATCCGCAAGCCGCTTAACATGCTCATGGAGGAGGCCCACCAGGAGGGCGAGCACACGCTCAAGCGGGCGCTCAGCTCGCTGAACCTCATCGCACTGGGCATCGGGGCGATTATAGGGGCGGGCATTTTCGTGCTCACCGGGTCGGCCGCGGCGCAGTACGCAGGACCGGCCATCGTGCTCTCGTTTGTCCTGGCGGGCGTGGGGTGCGTGTTCGCGGGGTTGTGCTACGCGGAATTCGCGTCGCTGATCCCCATTGCCGGGTCGGCTTACACCTATGGCTATGCCACGCTGGGCGAGCTGTTCGCGTGGATTATCGGGTGGGACCTGATTCTGGAATATGCCTTTGGGGCGGCCACGGTGGCGTCGGGATGGAGCGCCAACGTCTTCCAACTGCTGCAGCGGCTGGGCATCTATCTTCCGCCGCGATTCATGGCGACGCCCGGGACCGACTTGGTGAAGTACCAAGGCCTGTGGCGCGTGGCGGGCACGCTGACGAGCGAGGCGGCCAGCAAGGGAATCGACCTGGCGAAGCTGCCGCACGTCACCGGGTCGTGTAACGTGGTCGCGTTTCTGGCGATTTGCCTGGTGACGGTGGTGCTGGTGATCGGCATCCAGGAATCGGCGACGCTGAATACGATCATCGTGTTCATCAAGGTGGGCACGGTGCTGGTGTTTATCGGGATTGCCGCGCGATTCGTGCTGGCGCATCCTTCCCTGGCGGCGGCCAATTGGCATCCGTTCATTCCGCCCAACACGGGCGAGTTCGGCAGGTTCGGGTGGTCGGGAATCGGGCGCGGCGCGGGGGTGATTTTCTTCGCGTACATCGGTTTCGACGCGGTCTCCACGGCGGCCCAGGAAGCCAAGAACCCGCAGAAGGACATGCCTGTCGGCATTCTGGGATCGCTGGCGATCTGCACGGTTCTCTATATCCTGACGGCGTTCCTGCTAACCGGAGTGACCAAGTACACCACGCTGAACGTAGCGGCCCCGGTGGCTGTCGGCATCATGGCGACGGGCGTAGTCTGGGGCGAATACCTGGTGCTGATCGGGAGCATCTTCGGGCTCAGCACGGTGATGCTAGTGATGCTGCTGGGCCAGTCCAGGGTCTTCTACTCGATGTCGCGCGACGGCCTGCTGCCGGCGTGGGCGGGAAAGGTGCATCCGCGTTTCCGGACGCCATACATTTCTTCGATTACGGTGGGCCTGTTCGTGGCGGTCTTCGCGTCGGTGATTCCAATCGGCATTCTGGGCGAGTTGGTGAGCATCGGGACGCTGCTGGCGTTCGTGATTGTGTGCGCCGGAGTGTGGGTCCTGCGGCGCAAGCAGCCCAACCTGCCGCGGCCGTTCAAGACGCCGCTAGTGCCGCTGGTGCCGATCCTGGGGATTTTGGTTGCGGTGTACCTGATGGCGAGCCTGCCCGGCAGCACCTGGATGCGTTTGATCGTGTGGCTGGCGATTGGATTGGCGATCTACTTCAGTTACGGCCGGCATCACAGCAAGGTGATGCTAGCGGCGAAGAGGGGGTAGGACGTAGATCGCGTCGGCTACGAAGACTACCATTGAGGTGACCATGAAGATGCACAATCCGCCGCACCCCGGTGAGGTGCTCAGGCAACTGTGCCTGGAACCCCTGAACATGACCGTCACGGACGCCGCGCGGTCGCTCGGCGTGAGCCGGAAGTCGCTGCGCGTGTCGAGATTGTTTGCGTGATTTTGGTTCGCCCCGCATTTTCGGCGGCGCTTAGATCATCTCCCACTCCCACAGGCTGAAGCCGAACATGCGGTCGATGGGGTGGTGCGCTTCGTGCGCCAGGGCGTAGCTGAAGAAGGCGATGGGACCGCGTTTGTAGACTTTGATCTTGCCGGTCTTCCCGGCTTCGGCGAGCAGACTGGCGAGCGCCGCGGCGGGCGCGGGGATTCGCGGTCACCGCCAGTTGCTCCCCGGAGAGGTGGTCGAGGAGCATCGGCGTCACTCGGTCTGCCTCTACGCGGGGCCGCCGGCGCCGGAGGACATGCCCTGAACGATCTCGACCGCGTCGCGCACGAGCTTCGGGCAGCGCAACTTGAAGAGCTTGTCGCGGCGCGCCTGCGCCAGCCCCTCGTCAGTACCGATGTTGCACCCGAGCAACTCGGAGCATAGCGTGGACCCATTGCGCTGCTCGAACTCACGCAGGAACTGGCGGGCGCGCTGGCAGGTCTTCTCCTTCTCGGGACCGTTCATCTCCGGGCTGACATCAGGCTGGGCCAAGCCAATCGCCATGACCGCCCCGGTGACGCAGCCACAGGTCCCCGCCGACCGCGCCAAGCCGCCGCCGAATCCCGCGGCGACTCTCAACGACACGTCGGGACTGACGTTCCATGGCTCGGCCAGAGCCGAGAAAACCGCCTGCGAACAGGAGTACCCATTCCCAAACCGCTCGCCCGCAACATCCGTCAACTCCATATCGAACCTCTCTTGAAAAGGGGACAGACGCATTTAACAGGCATGGCGTTAAAATGCGTCTGTCCCTTTTCTTTTACAATCGGAACAGTGGCCGGGGTTTATCTATCTTATCCGTTTTGCGCGCAGAAGTGCACGTACTGCAACTTCGCGTCCGGGGTATTTCCGGCCGGTCTGGAAACGCGGTACCTGGATGCCCTGTGCGCCGAGTTGCGCCAACACGCCTGGGAATGGACACCCGAGACGGTCTATCTGGGCGGGGGAACGCCGAGCAATCTGGCGCCCGATGGACTGCGGCGGCTGTTGGAGCCAATTCCGGGGCGGCCATGGATCGAAGCGACCATCGAAGCGGCGCCGGGGTCCATCACGCCGGAGCGGGCGAGGTCTTGGGCCGCGTGCGGCATCGACCGCGTGAGCCTGGGAGCGCAATCGTTCGTGGAAATGGAGATCCGGCGGACCGGGCGCAAGCACACGGCGCGGCAGGTGGCTGTTGAGATTGGCATCCTGCGCGAGGCCGGCATCGGCAACTTCAATATCGATCTGATCGCCGGGCTCGCGGGACAGACCGAGGCGAGTTGGCGGGAATCGCTCGATTGGATCGAGCGGCTCGGTCCGCCGCACGTTTCGGTGTACATGTTGGAAGTGGACGGCGACAGCCGCCTGGGCAAGGAGATGCTGGCCGGGGGCGCGCGTTACGGCGCCGCCGAAACGCCGGGTGAGGACCAGGTGGCGGCGTTCTACGAGACGGCCGTGGAACGGCTGGCGGGGATGGGGATTGCGCGGTACGAAATCAGCAACTTCGCCCGCCCGGGGTGGGAATCGCGCCATAATTTGAAGTATTGGAGGCTGGAGCCGTACGCCGGGTTCGGCGCGGACGCGCACTCCTTCGACGGGCGGACGCGCAGCGCGCATCCGGAAAGCGTGGAGCTGTACCTGGCGTGGCGCGAATCTCCGAACGCTCTGCCCGGCGAGGCCGGCGACGAGCGCCATGAGCGTTTCTTCGTGGGACTGCGATTGATGGCGGGCATACGGCCGGCGCCGGAGGAATGGCGGCGCTTCGAGAAGCCCATCGGGCGCTTTCTGGAAGCCGGATTGCTCGAAACCGAGGACGGCGTCTTGCGTCTGACCAACCGGGGCGTGCTCCTCTCTAACGAAGTGTTTCAGGAGTTTCTAGACCTATGATCGATCTGCGTAGCGACACCGTGACCAAGCCGACGCCGGAAATGCGCCGCGCGATGATGGAGGCCGAAGTCGGCGACGACGTTTACGGCGAAGATCCCACCGTAAACCGTCTGGAGCGGCGGGCGGCGGAAATCGCCGGAAAGGAGGCGGCGTTGTACGTCCCCTCCGGCACGATGGGGAACACCATCGCGGTCAAACTGCACACCCAGCATGGCGAGGAAGTGATCTGCGACGCGCGGGCGCACGTGGTCGACTACGAACTGGCCATGGCGGCTTGGTTCGCCGGCTGCCTGGTGCGCGCCATCCCGACGGAGGACGGCATTCTTTCCTGGGACGCGGTGCGGACGCGCATACGGCCCCCGGCGCGGAATTGGGCGCCGACCGGTCTGATCGAAATCGAAAACACGCACAACATGGCGGGCGGAACGGTGTACCCGCTGGCCACCATCCGCGAGATCTGCGACGGCGCCCACGAACGCGGCCTCAAGGTCCACATGGATGGAGCGCGCGTGTTCAACGCGGCGGCGGCGATTGGCGCAACGGTACGCGAGATCGTGGCGCCGGTGGACACGGTGATGTTCTGCCTCTCGAAGGCGCTCGGCGCGCCGGTGGGCTCGATGCTGGCGGGACCGGCGGAATCGATCGCGAAGGCCCGGTTGCTGCGTAAGCGTCTGGGCGGCGGCATGCGCCAGGCCGGCGTGCTGGCGGCCGCGGGGCTGATCGCGCTCGAAGAGACGCCGAAACGGCTTCCCGAGGATCACGCCAACGCCAGGTTCCTGGCCGAAGGGCTGGCGCGGATACCCGGTATTCAAGCCTGGCCGCACAAGGTGGTCACGAACATCGTGATCTTCGACGTAAGCGGCACGGGACATGCCAGCGCGGAAATCAGCGCGCGCCTCAAGACCCGCGGCGTGCTGATCAACCCCGTCAACGAGCGGCTGATGCGCGCGGTTACGCACTATGACGTGGACCGGGCGGCTTGCGCCAGGGCACTGGAAGCGTTCGCGGACTGAGGGCGGCGGGTTATGCGGTGACGGGATCGCGACGTTTCAGAGTGGGGAGGACCTTGATTGACTTCCCCACTTTCCGTTGGGCCAGGCGCAGTTCGTAGAGGCTCTGCAGATTGAGCCAGAACTCCGCGCTTGTGCCAAAGAAATGAGCCAGTCGCAAAGCCGTATCTCCCGTGATGGCGCGCTGGCCGTTCAGAATGCCGGTTACGCGGTTCGTCGGTACGTCGAGCTTGCGCGCCAGTTCGGCCGCACTCATGGCGAGTTCTTCCAGTTCTTCGGCCAAGTGCTCTCCCGGGTGGATGGCGGTCAGTGCCATACGGCGTTCTCCTCACGCTAATGATAATCGACTACTTCCACGTTCGAAGGCCCCGGCGACCCGTCCGGCCAGGCGAAGCAAATCCGCCAACGGTCGTTGATACGAATGCTGTACTGACCCTTGCGGCCGCCGATCAAGGCTTCAAGACGGTTACCGGGCAACGCGGCAAGGTCCCTCAGCGCTTTTCGATGTTGACACCTACTAGTTTGTAATGCAAACTAGTAGGTGATTGGAGAAACGAGTATGAGCATCCGTAGAGGCCTGCGACGGTTCCAGGTTCTTTTCTGTCTGGCCCTGGCGGCCGCCGTAGCGCCTGCCCAGACGAAGCCCACGTTCGAAGTGGCCTCCATTAAGCCGGCGGCTCCGGTGGACCTGGTGAAGCTGCGGGCGGAATTTCAGAACGGAGAGACTCCGAGGCTCGGCGCGCGAGTGGATGGCGCTAGAGCCGAGTACGTCTACGTATCGCTCCAGGACTTGATCGGCCTGGCCTATCAGGTGAAATCCGACCAGATCGCGGGCCCGGACTGGATGGCCAGCCTGCGATTCGACATTTTTGCGAAATTGCCCGGCGGGTCTTCCAAGGAGGACGTTCCCAAGATGCTGCGGGCGCTGCTGGAAGACCGGTTCAAACTGACGCTGCATCGCGAGGGCAAGGAGCGACCGGCGCTCGCCCTGGTAGTCGGCGAGGGAGGGCCGAAGATGAAGGAAGTTTCCGAGCCTCTCAAACCGATCGACCTTAGCGCGCCGCTCGCGCCCGGCGAGAAACAAGTGGATAGCCCCGATGGACCGATACGCACGACCACCGACAAAAACGGCGGCTTCACGATGAACATGGGAGCGAAGGGCTCCGTGAGCTACGCCGTGAACCCCGCCAACCGGTCGATGAAGATTGAAGCCAGCCAGTTGACCATGAGTGCATTGGCCGAGTGGTTGACCACACTTTGGCGGGCCAGCGGCGGTGGCATGGAGGTGAAGGACATGACCGGCCTCACGGGGAATTACCGGGCAGCCTTCTCCTTTTCGCTGGAGGACCTGACGGGCATGGCGCGCGCCAAGTGGATAGACGAGCCAAATCCGCAGGGCGGGGTAGGGGGAGCGGCCATGCCCGCCGGCGGGGCGGCCGATCCGGGCGGCTCCCCATCGCTTCTCAAAGCCGTGCAATCCCTGGGGCTAAAGCTGGCGCCGCGAAAGGTCGTGGTGGAGCAACTGGTTATCGACCACATAGAGAAGAAGCCGACGGAAAACTGACCACGCAAGAACGCGGGCGACGCCGCCTGGGAAGGCTGCGCTACTTGGCCAGCGCCACGTGTCCGGGTTCCGGGGCGTCGCGATTCATGCGGACGCGCGCGGCAGCTACCGATGCCGCCAGGTAGAGCATGCCGCCGATGATCAGCGTCTGGACCAGGCCGAGGTAGATGGAGAACACCAGCGCGCCGACCGATCCCAGCACGCTCGAAGCGGCGTTCAAGGACCAGGCCCAGCGGACGGATGGCGCGTGCCATTCCTGCAGGCGCTGCAAGGCGGTGGGGAACGGCATGCCCATGACGAAGCCGAGGGGCGCGATGAGCCCCGCCGTGATGGCCATCTTCAAAGGCAGGGGCAGGCCCACCAGGGCCGTCAGCAGGGAGGACGCCACGACCGCCAGCAAGCAGGCCAGCAACGCCACGCACCCCAGCGCTTTGATGAGGCGGCTTTCGCTCCTGCCCAGCACGCGGCGGCTGAGGGCGCTTCCCACGCCGCTTGAAACCAGCATGGAGAAGATCACCACCGTCAAGGCGTAGGTGGGGTGGCCCAGGAACAAAACGAATTTCTGGATCAACCCGACCTCGATCAGAATGTAGCCGGCCCCGATGAACAGGAAGTACAACAGAAACCCGCGGATGCCGGGCTGGCGCGGCAGGCGCGTCCCCAAGACAAGCGGGGGCAGCGCCAGAATGAGGGCCGTGGCCACCAGGCTCACCCCCATGAGGCCGAACAGAAGCGGCACGGCCTTATTGTTCTTGTAGTCGGCCGTGTCGCGCGAAGCGTTTTCCAGGAAAGACCACAGGTCGCGCGGCTGCACGGTGTAGAAGAAGAACGGGCGATTGTCGCTGATGGGGGTGATGTCGAAGACGTAATCGCGTTCGTACTGTTCGGGGTTGGAGCTGCTCAACAGGTCGGTAAAGTGGTTGTGGATGCCCGCGCCGGGAAGGTAAACGGTCTGCATGCGGCTGAGCGCGGCCCGCGCGCGGTCCAGGTCCGCCGCGCTGAAGGGCTTGCGGGCGATCAAGACGGTATCCTTGGCGCCCCAGCCTTCCACGGAGCCTTCGCGGCCCACAACGATGTGACGCCACGGGTCCTTTTCGCCGAGCTGGCCGAGCGCCTCGATGGCCAGCGAAACCAGGCGCAGGGATTCGCGCGGCGGATCGAACCCCCAGCGCGTGAATACGGCCATGCCATCGTCGGTGAGGTGCGAGAGGTAGTCGCGGAACGCATCGGTAGTATAAAGGCTGTTCTCGGAGAGCGCGAACGCGCCGGCGGCGGTGGAGGCCCAGGTGTCGACAAGGGTGGCTTGGATCACCTGGTACCGGTCCCGGCTGCGGCGCACGAAGCTGCGGCCGTCTTCCACGTAGATGTGGACATCCGGGCGCAGGTAGAGGTAGTTGCTGCGATCGGGAAACCGCTCGCGCATGATCGTGGTGGCGATGATGGGGTTGATCTCGACGCCGGTAATGTCGTGGCTGCCGGAGGCCAGCGCGCGGGCGACGTCCCAGCCGCCGCCGGGTCCGATGATCAGAGCCTTGGCGCCGGGGCGGATGGCATAGGGCAGGGCGGGACCCTGGTCCAGCAGATCGTGGCGCGACTTGGGGGAGAGATGGTCGAAATCGAAATCCGCGATGCCCGTGGCGGCGTCGGCGTCGATGCGGATATCGTCGCGATTCTCCGCATCGATGTGGGCCACGCCGACGCGCGAGAAGCTGTTCCACTTCTGGAAGAATTCGTTGGCCAAAGTTTGGCCCTTGGCGCGGCGAATGTCCACGATGGCGCGGCCGCGGGTGTTGTAGGTGAGGAAGGCCACCAGAATAAGGGCCAGGGCGACGCAGGCGGCGCGGCCTTTCACCGATCCGGCCATGCTGTGCCAGATGGCCCCGGCGGCCGCGTAGGTGATGGCGGCGGCGATCACGGTGTTGGGGCCGCCGAAGCCATCGAGCAGCGGAATCAGCAGCAGGCAGCCGCCGCCGGCGCCGAGCAGGTCGAAGAAATAAACCCGGTTGACGCGCTCCATGGTCTCGGAGATAGCCAGCGAAACCACCGTCCCGGCGACGAAGAACGGCAGCGCCGTGGTGAAGTAGACCAAGGCGAGATCCCAGTTCGAGGGGTTGTTATTCTGCGCCAGAATGGCTGCCAGCGCGCCCACCACCAGGACGCCGTTGAGGGCGCTCAAGCGGCCCATGTGGGTGAACACGGACCCCTTCCAGCCGGCGACCACATAGGAGAACACGCCGCCCGTGCCCAATCCGAACAGGGCGATGGAAATGGCCAGAAAGGCGAAGTGATAATAGAAGACCACGGAAAAGATCCGGGTGAGCGACAACTCGAGCAGGAGGGTCGCCATGGTCGTCAGGGCCACGCACAGATAGACCTGAGGCCAGTAGGTAGGGGACTGTTTCACGCGGTTCAAACTCTATGGTAATGGGTTGGCCGCGGTTTCTCAACGCGCCGCCCGGCGCCGCGCGGATTCCTTAGACCCACTCGAAGGCGCCCTTCTTGTATGCCCAGACGTAGCCCACGGCCAAAACGCCCAAAAACACGGCCACTTCCGCCACCCCAAACCAGCCGAGGGTCTTATAGCGCACGGCCCACGGGAAGAGAAAAATGGTCTCGACGTCGAAAATCACGAACAGGATGGCGACGATGTAGAACCGGACTGTGTAGCGGCCGCGCGAATCGGACGCCGCCCGGATGCCGCATTCGTAGGCTTCCAGCTTGGTGAGAGACGGCGCCGAAGGGCGGATGAGCCTGGCGATGGCGATGGCGACCACCGGGAAAAGAATTGCGATCACGAGGAATATAAGGATAGGAATATACTCGTGCGGCATGGCAACACTATAGCACGCAGGCGAGGCGGCGAGACGCGCGGCGCCTCCGGCCCGCTATCCCAAAGAGGCCGCGGCGTCTAGAGCGAATGCGGCGTGGAATTCGAACTCGGAGGCCGTTTTTGTGCGGAGATGTTACTTGAGAACTCTAAAGTATCGGTTTAGAATACTCATAGTGAGATATATCCAAAGGGTGGCCCGGGAGACGTTGCTGGGGGCGGCGCGAAACTTCCCGGCGGTGGTGCTGACGGGTCCGCGCCGCACCGGCAAGACCACCCTGCTGCGAAACTTGTTCCCGAAGGCGCGTTATGTGCTGTTGGAGGATCCCGACATCCGCGACCGGGCGCGCTCCGACCCCCGCGCGCTGCTCGAAGAACTCCGTCCGCCGGTCCTGTTCGACGAGATTCAGAACGCGCCGGAGTTGTTCGATTATGTCCGGACTCGCATCGATCGGGCGCCGCGGGAAATGGGCCGGTGGCTGTTCACCGGTTCCCAGGAGGCTCCCTTGATGCCGGGCGTCACGGAGTCCATGGCCGGCCGCGCCGCCATCCTGCAATTGCTGCCGCTCAGTCTGGCGGAGACGAGCCGCGCCGGCGTTCTGCACGGCGGCTATCCCGAGGTTCTGGCGCATCCCGACGCCCGCGATTTGTGGTTCGGATCCTACATCCAAACGTACCTGGAGCGGGACGTTCGGGCGGTCACGAACATCCGGGACCTTGTCACTTTTCGCCGGTTCCTCGCGCTGCTCGCCAGCCGGCACGGCCAGATCTTAAACAAGACCGGTCTCGCGGCTCCGCTGGGGGTCTCCGTTCCGACGGTGACCGAATGGCTGCGGGTGCTGGAAGTGACGGGGCAGGTTATGGTGGTTCCGCCGTATTTCGAGAGTTTCGGCAAACGCCTGATCAAGTCGCCCAAGGTCTACCTGGGAGACTCCGGGCTGACCTGTCACCTGCTGGGAATCCGCTCGCAAGCCGAACTGGACCGCTCGCCGTTCCTGGGCGCCCTGTTTGAAGGATTTGTCGCGGCGGAGATCCTCAAGAGCCAGGTCAATCGCGGATTGCGGAAGGAACTGTACCATTTTCGCGACCAGCAGGGGCTGGAGGTGGATTTCCTTTTCCCGGACGGACACGGAAGCCTGTGGATGGTGGAGTGCAAAGCGTCGAAAACCGTTCACCCGGCCATGGCGGCGCCCTTGGGGTCTCTGCGCCGGTCCATGGGCGAACGGGCGGCGGCCCGGATGTCGGTGGTGCACCGGCCGTCCAGCACGGCGCCGCCAAGCCATGCTCTGTCGCCTGGAGTGGAAGCGCTCGACCTGCGAGCCTTTGTCGACGCTCTGGGCGCCGCATTCAAGGGGACGAAGGCCAAGCGCCGCTAGCGCCGCCCATTACGCCAGCGCGGTGCTACGCTTGGTGCATGCCTGAGTTTGAAATCGAAGGCCCGCGGCGGAAGTCGCACGCCGCGGTCCGCATCACGATCGCCGCCATTCTGGTTCTCTTGCTGGTGGGTGCGCGATTTCTGGCTTCCTACGTCATTGAGATCGCATGGTGGAAAGAACTTGGCCAATTCCGCACGTGGCTGAGCATGCTCTTCTATAATGTGGCGCCGCTGACGGCCGCCACGCTGATCGCATTCGCCGTGCTGTGGATCGCCCATGCGCGCGCTCTCAAATTCGCGGGAACCACGCTCCGCGCTCACCGCCTCTACGCGCGCATCTCCGCGCTGGCGCTGCTGCTGCTGGCGTACCTGATCTCGGCCGCGTGCATCGACGCTTGGACCGTGGTGCGCTTCGCCGGTTCGCGCGGCCTGCCGGCGGCCGCCACGACATGGCGCGACGCCGTCTTCGACAAGCCGCTCTCGTTCTATCTTTTCGATCTGCCGTTCTACGGGATGGTGCGCGGCTACGCGCTAGCGCTGGTGATCTTCTGCATCGTGCTGTATTGGGTGGCCGCGCGCGCCTGGCAACTGCGCTACAAGATGCCGGACCTGCAGGATATGCGCGAGCTGAGGCCCAGCTTCTTCAAGCTCGAAGGCGGCCTGGAGTCGCGTTTTCTGCGCGGCGCCGCGGTGGTGCTGCTGCTCTCCCTGGCGGTGCGCTTCTTCCTGGGGCGCTATGAGATGGTCTACAACGAGCACGGCTCGTTCCTGGTGGGCATCGACTACGTGGATCTGAACATCGGCCTGCCGCTCCAGTGGCTGGTGATTCTGGCGTGTTTCGCCGCATCCGTCCTGGTGTGGATGCGCCGCTGGCTGCTGGCCGCCAGCATGGCGCTGGCGCTGGTGGTCGCCTTCGTCCTCCCGGGCGCCATCTCGGCGCTCTACGTCCGCCCCAACGAGATCTCGTTGCAGCGGCCCTTCATCCAGACGCACATTCACGCCACGCGCAGCGCCTTCGGCATCGAACAGAAGGTTCGCGAGGTGGAGTTTCAGGCCCAGACGGACGCCCCTATCGACACGGCTCAGCACAAGGACTTGCTCGACAACGTACGGCTGTGGGAATGGCGCCCGTTCCACGACACCATCACGCAACGGCAGGCGTTGCGCACGTACTACACGTTTCACGATAGCGACGTGGACCGCTACATGATCGACGGCCAGTACCGCCAGGTATTGCTGGCGCCGCGCGAACTGGATATCAGCCAGCTTCCCGATGCGCGCGCCAACTGGATCAACCCGGCTTTCATCTACACGCACGGCTATGGGCTGGTGCTCTCGGAAGTCAGCAAGATGACCTCGGACGGGTTGCCCGTGCTGACCATTTACGACGCTCCCCCGGTGATCAATACCAAGAGCCTCAAGCTCACTCGCCCGGAAATCTATTACGGCGAGGTGACTCACGAGCCGGTCTTCGTGCATACGGCGCAGGAGGAGTTCAACTACCCTTCCGGCGAAGAGAACAAGCACTCGCGCTACGAAGGCAAGGGCGGATTCCCGATTTCCTCTTTTCCGATGCGGATGGCCGCCGCCATCAGCGAGGGAGAGCCCAATATTCTGCTGACGGACTATCTGACGGCGAACAGCCGGATGATGATTCACCGGAAGGTGCTCGACCGGTTGCAGCAGTTGGCCGGATTCCTGCAATGGGACGCGGACCCCTATCTGGTGATTACCGACGACGGGCGGCTGGTGTGGATGGTCGACGGGTACACTACCTCCGACGCGCATCCCTATTCCCGCGCCGTGGAAGTGGCCGATGTCGGGAGCGTGAACTACATCCGCAACGCCGTCAAGGCTACGGTGGACGCCTACGACGGCGAGACGAAGATGTACATTTTCGCGCCGGACGACCCGATTATCGCCGCGTACCAGCACCTTTTCCCGGACTTGTTCCACCCTGCCTCGGAGATGCCGGCCGACCTGCGGGCGCACGCGCGCTATCCCGAGACGCTGTTCCGCATTCAGTCCGAAATCTATCGGACCTACCACATGCTCGATCCGCAGTCGTTCTATAACAAGGAAGACGTGTGGGACCTGGCCCTCAACGCTACCGGCCAGGAGAGCGGATCGACGCCGGTGACTCCGACCTATGTCATGGCCGCCGTGCCGGGGGAAAGCAAGCCCGAGTTTCTGCTTCTGATTCCCTTCACCCCGCGCAACAAGAATAACCTGATCGGCCTAATGGCGGCGCGCTGCGACGGCGCGCACCTGGGTGAGTTAGTGGTGCTCCAGCTTTCCAAGCAGCAGTTGATTCCCGGCCCGATGAACGTCTCCGCCTCCATCAACCAGGACCAGACCATCTCGAAGGATCTGACGTTGTGGAACCAGCAGGGATCGCACGTCTTGCGGGGGCAGATCCTGGTGCTGCCGGTGGGCAATACGATGCTCTACGTGGACCCGATCTACATACAGGCCACGGAGGGCAGCATGCCGCAGTTGAAGAAGATCGTGCTGGCGGTGGGCAGCCGGCTGATCTACGCCGACTCTTACGACGAAGCGCTGGCGCAGCTTTCGAGCGGCGCGCAGCGATTGGTGCAGCAAGCCGCCGCGCCCGGGCCGGCGGCGGCCGCGCAACCCGGCGCGCCGGCGCCAGCGGCCGATCCGCGCATCCAGCGCGTCCGCGAACACCTGAAACGCTACCGCGACCTGGCCGCCCAGGGACATTGGTCCGAGGCCGGCAAGGAACTGGAGGCCATCGAGGCCGAGGTCGGGAAGTAGGACAGTGGGGCGGGCCGGGGCACCCACTGCTGTGGGGCCGCCTGCCTTCTTCGAAGTGATCCGGAAGGCACGCGGACCCACGAGGGCATTGGGTACCCCGGCCAGCTCCACTGCGCGCATCGTCAGCGCCTCCAGGCTGGATCTTAATATCCTTCGTCCCGTTCCTGCCGGACGAGTTCGGCGCCAGTGACCTTCGGCGCCTTGTCCCCGTACGTCTCCTTCAACATCGCCGCGTAGTCCGGCAACTGGGGAGCGACGGTTGGCGGCTCCGGCACAAGCCGCGCGATCACGCGGCTGCGTTTGGCGATCTGGATCTCCTGGCCCTCCCGCAGCGCCTGCTCGATCAACGGGAAGTGGTAGCGAAGGTCGCGAACCGTTGCTCGCCTCATGTGATCCATTGGAGCGTCACAAGCGCAGCGACTATCCGGAAGATCCCACCTTTGCACCGAGCATTCCGGGATGGGGACATATCGGGACCGATGGCCGAACGGCGCCCAAAAGGCGACCATTCTCCGGGTGGCCGACCATCTGGGCGGAGCACTTCGACGAGTCGGGCGTTACGCGGCCCAGTGCCAAGTTACCTACAA